>Ga0182014_10000359_pt1 | contig 59206 bp, 56 predicted proteins | sample 612S2DmetaG_FD_120489 | JGI IMG/M metagenome (GOLD analysis project Ga0182014, IMG submission 120489) | Permafrost microbial communities from Stordalen Mire, Sweden - 612S2D metaG | ecosystem: Environmental > Terrestrial > Soil > Wetlands > Permafrost | place: Sweden: Stordalen | collected... | reverse complement strand
TCGTTGAGGCCCAGGTTGAGGATGGTGTCCATCATGCCGGGCATGGAGAACTTGGCGCCCGAGCGAACGCTGACCAGTAGGGGATTTTCGCCCTTGCCCAGCTTTTGGCCTTGCAGCTTTTCCAGCCGCTCGAGGGCGGCGTACATCTCTTTGTTGACCTCAGGGCTGAGCGCGCCGCGCATGTACTCGCGGCAAGCCTCGGTCTGGATGGTGAACCCCGGAGGAACCGGCAATCCGGCATTGGTCATCTCGGCCAGGCCGGCGCCCTTGCCACCCAGCACGTCTTTCATTTTTCCATTTCCCTCGGCCTTGCCGCCGCCGAAGAAATACACATGCTTGGTTGCGGTTGAGTCTGCTTTTCCAGCAGACGACTTATCCATAGCGCCCTGCGTCATGGGATGAAACCTCCATATTTAGGATTCCGCGGCTGCGATGCCCTGGAGAGGGTGGCGGGACGGAGGCTCAGCACTTGAAAAGGTGCGGGTTTGGGGGCTGAGCGCGTGCGGGTCACCCAGAAATCGGACAGCGCCTCGCGGGATTGGTTAGCCGTTACTACGAATATCTCTTCAAGTATACAATTGCCTGTGTTGAAGGTCACATCCGGCCCGCTGAGCCTTGGACTCGCAGGCCGTTCCGGCGCGATATTTCAGCCAATTTGTAACTGAAGCCGGCGCTGTGAGGAGGGGACCAACGCGGCGGGGCGGTGTCCTGCGGCGGCGCGCTCAAAGCGATGGCTGGAATGTGGTTTCCGGACGGCATGATGGAAGAGGAGAATCCGCTCCAACCCCACCAACGACAGGACCTCCGCCACGCGCGGCGAGAGATTCGACACGGTGAAACGGTGGCGGGCCTTCCGGGCGCTCGAGTAGAGCGAGAGAAGGGCGGCGATGCCGGCTGCATCGATGCGCTTGACCGAGCCCAGATCGAGCGTCACGCTTTCCCGGCGCACCAGCGGGCTGAGCCAGGCCAGCACTTCCTCCTCGCGGCCCAGAATCAACTCGGTCAGATCGGTCTGTTCGCTGGCTGAGACAATCGTCCTGCCCATCGGGTTTGAGATGCTGCCGGTCATAAGAAAACCTCCTTGGAAAGCCATTTTGCGGCCGGGGTTGCACGTTTTCTGCGCTGCCCCACACCTTTTCTAGTCAGCACGCGGGCGGCCAAAGCCGCAAGGGAAGGAATATGCTGAAACCGCAGGGGATAGAAGCAATTCCGGATTCTGTGCCGCGGTCCCTGGTGTCCATTTGCGCTTGCCATCGTCCGCAATTGAACACGCTGAAATTCAATACGCAAAGAGGAGTGCCGCCGGTTCCGTGTCCAGCTCTTTACCCAAATCGCCGTTGAACTCAGCAGTCTGTCTGACGTCCGGTCAGCTCGCTTGCCTGTCCAGGGAGCTTGTGCGCGGGCTGGCGCTGGAGGCTGGTTTCGCCGAGGCCGGGCTGGTCGCGCTTCCTCACGCCAATCAGGAGCGAGACGCGGCGCGCTTCGAGGAGTGGGTGCGGACAGGTCGGGCCGCGACCATGCGCTACCTGGAGCGGACGGACGAGCGGGGGCGGCTGCTGCGGTCGCGGGCGAGGATTCCGTTTCCGTGGGCGCGCTCGGTGGTAGTCTGCTGGGCCAACTACAACAGCCAGCAGCCGCGCTCGACTGAGCCGGCTGCCGAGGGAGCGGGATGGATTGCCCGCTACGCCTGGTCCAGCAAGGTGGATGCGCTCGGCGCTCGGCGGCCAAGCGACTATCACAAGGTTCTGCTGAAGCGCGTGAAAGCCATGGAAGCGCGGCTGCATGAGCAGTTTGGCCTATTCGAAGCGCGCGCCTTCGTAGACACCGGGCCGGTGGTCGAGCGGGCGCTAGCTGAGGCGGCCGGGCTGGGCTGGACAGGGAAGAATACCTGCCTGATTCATCCCAAGCTCGGCTCGTATGGATTTCTGGCGGTGCTCTTCACTTCTCTCAATCTTTGTGAAGAAACAGTGCCCACGGCGCTGCAGCCAGACCGCTGCGGAAGCTGCCGGCGCTGCCTGGAGGCATGCCCGACCGGCGCGCTGATGGCCCCCTATCAGATGGATGCGGCGCGGTGCATCGCTTACCTGACCATCGAGCACCGCGGTCCCATCACGCCGGATCGGATAGAGGGCATGGGACGTCAGGTCTTCGGCTGCGACATCTGCCAGGACGTTTGCCCCTGGAATCGCAAAGCGCCGGTGATAGCGGACCCGGAGTTGGCGCCGCGCCCGGAGCTGGTGAATCCTGCCCTCGAATGGCTGGCGGCGATGGACGAAGCGGAGTTCGAGGGGGAGTTCAACGGCTCGCCGGCGCGCAGGGCGCGGTTCCAGGGACTCAGGCGCAACGTGGCCATTGCCATGGGCAACAGTGGACTGGGCCGGTTTGTGCCCTGCTTGGAAAAGTGGGCCGGGGCCGCGGACGAGGGGCTGCGCACGGCGGCGCGTTGGGCGCTGGAAAAGCTGAAGGCCCCCCGATAAATGCCTATAGGGGTTCCTGGTTTCCCACCCTTTTCGCAAAGAGCCGCGAAAAGGATGGGGCACCTTGGGTTGTGGGCGATTGGAAAGCTCAGCGCCTCACAGCCTTGAGCGGCTATCCTTGAAGAATCGGGAAGAAACGGCTATCAGGAAGTTGCGCTGCGCGGTTGAGAGAAGCCGCGACGGCGCTTTGGCGTCAGAGAAGGAGCAACACGTGGCGGATGTCTTAAATTCCGAGTGTCAGGACGACACGGCGGTCGAGGTTGTCAGAGCTGTTGATGTGCCAGAACCGGCCAAGAGGTCCAAGTGGTATCGATGGCGCAGGGACGGCACGTCGCTGGTGAACTACCTGCTGGATAGCGAGGTGCACACCTTTGCTTTCAGCGTGGCAGCTAACGCCATCCTGTCGTTCATTCCGTTTATCGTTCTGCTCTACACGCTGAAGGATACGGTCTTCCACCACTCGGAGATGATGAGAGAAGTCATCTACGACATGGTCGCTTACTTCGCGCCTTCTAATCAGTATTTTTTAAACCACTATCTGGCTAAAGTGGCAGAGCTGGCCTCGCGGCATGGTATCCAGGTCTTTTCGTTCGTCATGATTCTGGTGGCCTGTACAGGCATTTTTCTGCCCCTGGAGGTGGCTCTTAACAAGGCCTGGGGTGTGACCAAGAGCCGCAACTATCTAGCCAATCAGGTGGTCGCCTTCGGGCTGGCGTTTCTGATGATGGTGCTGGGCATGGGCAGCGTTCTGCTGAACGCTGGCCTGCGCGACGTGCTGACCGTTGCTTTCCTTCAGCATACGGATAACTTCGTTTTCCATACGATCTCCTTCCTTTTGCTGGCGGTCACGACAGGCGTGGCTTCGATTCTGTTCTTCTTTTCGATTTACTGGTTGCTGCCCAACCGCAAGGTCAATCCCGGCCCGGTCATGCGCACCGCGATCTACACCGGAATCATCTGGTTGGTGGCGAAATGGATCTTTGAAGCAGTGGTGCCGCATATGCATCTGGAAGATCTCTACGGTCCTTTCCAAGTCTCAGTAAGCCTCATATTCTGGGCCTATGTCTCAGGGCTGATCCTCTTCGCGGGAGCGCAGTTCAGCGTGGCGCGGCTGGGAGACAAGCAGTCATAGAGACGATGGATCTGTCGCGGGCGCGCATCGACGGGTGTTCCAGATCTAAGGCAAACTGAGGTCGCTCTGTCTCTGACGCATTTCCGCGTCGTGGGCCTGGACGATCATGATAGCGCCAATTCTGCGGCCATCCTGCCCATTGATGGGCCTGGCGGATAAAGTAACTCTGGCTGGCGTTCCATCCTCCCGGTTGCAGAGAACCTCCAGGGCGTCCGTGGCCTCACCGCGAAGAATGGCGGGGGCGAGAGGGTACTCCTCCGGCTTCAGCGGCTGTCCATCGATATTGGCCGCAGCCCACTGGCCATAGTCGGCGATGACCTGACCGGGCCGGATTCCATTGCGGAAGACTCTCTTCGCTTCAGGGTTGGCCAGGACGATGTTACCTTCCGGCGCATTGGCAATGACGACTCCAGCCGAAACGGCATCGGCTGTAACCTGCAAGGCGACTTGGCTGATTTGCAAAGCATCCTCTACCTGTTTTTGCTCCTGAATGTCTTCCAGACCACCGTACCAGCAAAGGACTTTTCCCGCAGGATCAAAGCGCGGATAACCACGGGATCGCACCCATCTCCATTCGCCATCCTGATGCCGAACTCGATACTGAATATCCGTGGCCTCTCCGCTTGCGAGCGCCTTTTCGATGGCTTGCTTCACCGGCCCGAGGTCGTCCGGATGGAGTGCATCCAGCCATCCGAGGCCCAGCGTCTGCTCTTTTTTGAAGCCCGTCAGCTTCTCCCACCGCGGGCTCACCTCGACCGCTTTTCCTTCCGTATCCATGATCCACGGCGTCTGCGGATTCAACTCCACCATGTGCCGGTAGTGTTCCTCACTTTCGCTGAGGGCCTGCTCAGCGCGTTTCCGGTCTGAGATGTCAACCACGGCAATGGATACGCCCATCACTTCGCCAGCTTCATCGCGGACCGGTTGATAGGAGATCATCAGCGTGCGGTAGCCGCCTCCCGCTTCGAAGTTCGGCCTTCGGGCTTCAAAGTTGGGAATGGATTCTCCCGCAAGAGCGCGGCGAAGAAAGCTCTCAAACTGGGGGTATAAATCGGGGACAAGCTCCGTGATCGGCCTGCCGAGATGCGCGGCGAGAGGAGCGCCGTTCATTTGAGCGAGACGCCGGTTGAGGCTCACATAGCGCAGATTGCGATCGAGCAAAGCCAAGCCTACGGGAGCCCCATCGTAGATGGCTTGCAGTTGCGCAAATCTCTGCCCCGGCAGTGCCTCCAGGCTCAAAACCGGACCCGCGTCCGTTGGTAGCGGCGGGCAGGTCGAGTAAGGTCGCGGCTTGCGGGAAATGATGGCCGGAAGATCCTCAACCGGAACCGGCACGCTATATAGGTAACCTTGTCCGAAGTCGCATCCGAGCCAAAGGAGCATATTGGCCTGCTCCCGGGTTTCTACTCCCTCTGCAACAGTGATGAGTCCAAGACTGCGTCCCAGACCGACGACGGCGGCGACGATCTTTCTGCTTTCCCGCGACTGCACCATGGAGTTGACAAAATGTCTGTCGACCTTCAGTACATCGAAGGGCAGTGCCTGCAAGTGCTTCAGGCTCGAATACCCGGTGCCAAAATCGTCGATCGCCAGCTTGCAATGCATGGCTTTCATTTCATTGGCAACGGATTGGGCGCGCGGAAGATCAGCCAGCAGCGCACTCTCCGTAATCTCGATGGTCAACCGGTCAAGCGGAAAGTGGCCCTTTCCCGCGGTCGCCTCAATCCTGGCGGGCACCGTGGAATCAAGCAATTGAAGCGGAGAAAGGTTGACGGTCAATATCAGAGGGTCCGGCAACATGGGGCTCGCGGCGAAGGCCTTTTCCAATATCTGGTGGGTCAACTCGTTGATCGAGCCGCTCTTCTCGATCGCAGGGATGAAATCATCCGGAAGAATGATGCCAAGCCGCGGATGTTTCCATCGCGCCAGCAGTTCGAAGCCGGCCAGTTGGCCGGTGCGCAGCTCTACCAGAGGCTGGAAGAAGGGGTAGAACTCGCCTTCGTCGAAGGCCCGATAGAGATCGATGACATCGAAGGTCATGGCAGCACTTCACGGCAAGAATACAGGAAGCGCTGCGGCAGGTGTATGGTCTTTTTTGGGCGGTTTCTGGGCGCTCAGATCAAGGCTGAACCAACAGCCCCTTCAACTGCATTTCCATCGTTTTCAGATTGGTCTCGCCTTGAAACTGCGCGCGGACTTTCCCATCGCGGTCGATGAGGTAGGTCAAGGGCAGCCCAAGAACCCCGCCATAGAGTTCCCCGAGCTTGTCGTCGCCCATCGCCACGGGATAATTCAGCCGGAGTTTTGCTGAAAGCTTGCGCGCCAGCGCGGGATCGTCGTCCATCGAGATTCCAAAGACTTGAAATCCTTGCGGGCCGTATTGCTGCTGCCACTGAACGAACCGTGGCATCTCGACCAGGCAGGAAGCGCACCATGTAGCCCAGAAGTCGAGCAGCACCACCTTGCCCCTGAAACTGGTCAGATCGAGGGTTCGGCCGTTCAAGTCCGTGCGCGTAAACTCCGGCGCTTTTTTGTTCAGGAGGGATTCCGGACCAGGGGCGGTTTGCGCTCCGAGGGCGGCGACGCAGCTTCCCAGCAGCAAACCAGCCACTAGAAGGCAGCGATTCGCGGCCTTCGTTCCGATGGCTGCGCGCGGTCTGGCTGACGGCAAACCATGCAAATCGTCTTTAACGGCCGCGCTCAACCGGATACCCCTTGTCCACCCAATCCGTTCCGAGGTTGTCGGCGAGGTTGAGGGTCATGACGTGAGTGAATCCCAGGTCGCGCAGCAGCTTGAACGCGGGTCCGACGTTGGGACAGCGGCTCCATGGGCAACAGCCGCAATAGAGCACGATGAAGGTCTTGCGGGGAAGCGGCGCAACCCTGTTGTGCAGTTGTTTGAGGCCCTCGGCCTGCGAGCATGGCCCGACGTACTCAGATCCAGCGATATGCGCCTGGGCAAAGAGCATATGCGAACCCACTTGCAGCACCAGGGGCTTGTTTGCGCCCTGGGTATGCAGCAGGCGGTTCAACTCCTCAGGCTGAAGCAAAGATGCCGTGGGAATTGAAAAGGCACTGTCGGATGACGGCGCGCCGCTGAATTGCGCGTGAATGGGTGTGTACGCGACAACCAGCATTGCAAAAAGGGCGATCGAACCCACGCCGCGAACGAGGCTAAATCTCATTGGGGCTTCTCCATAACCAGTAAAGTTCGTTCCTTTTGCCCAAACCGTGTGAGCGGAGAGAACCTTAAATGTCAAGGTTCTTCACGTCCAGCGCGTTATCCTCGATGAATTTGCGGCGCTTTTCCACGTCTTCACCCATTAACGTGGCGAAGATCTCCTCTGTTTCCACGAAGTCTTCGAGCTTGACCACGAGCAGAGAGCGCCGTTCGGGGTCCATCGTGGTTTCCCACAGCTGCGTGGAAGTCATCTCGCCCAGGCCCTTGTAGCGTTGCACCTGGTAGTCCTTCTTGCCTTGTTCGACGATGTAGGCGAACAGGTCGCGGGCCGTCTGTTTTTCAACCGGTTCGCGCAAGGTTCTGACGGTGCGGCGGGCTTGTTTGGTCTCCGTCTGGACTTCCGCGCTTTCGGCTTCCGCACCCTCCTCTGCTTCGTCGTCACCCGTGGGCGCGGCCTCGGCGACGGCAGCCTTGGCGGCGTACTCAATCAGGAATGGCGGCTCGAGGTACTCCTTGATGAGCATATATTTGGCCATCATCTGGCGGAACTCGGGGCTGGCAGCCAAAACCCAATCGATGTGCCGCTCGGCGCCCTGCGCATCCACAAAACTGATGGACCAGGTGTGATGCTCCTCGTCCTCGACCGGTTCGCTCAGCGATTTGAAACCGAACTCATCGGCCAACTCCGCCAAATCGGCGTGGATATGTACCAGCTTGGAGGGAATCTCGCCCTCGGCTGTCGAGGCGAAATCGGCGCGGTGGAGCAGTTCGGCACGGGCCAGCATCTCCGTCAGTTTTTCATTGCGAAGGTGCTTGTCCACCCTTTCCACAAAGCCCAGGTATTCGTTCAGCGTGGACATGAAGCGGATCAGAACGGGGCCCTCGATGCGGCTGGCCTCTTCGCCGTGGCGCACGATCATGCCTTCCGACGCGCGGTTGACCATCACCCGGACAAATTCCTTCTCGTCCTTGATGTACTGCTCGAAGCGGCCCTTCTTGATTTTGAACAGTGGCGGCTGCGCGATGTAGATGTTATCGCGCTTGATCAGTTCGGTCATGTGGCGGAAGAAGAAGGTCAACAGCAGCGTGCGAATGTGCGAACCGTCCACGTCGGCATCGGTCATCAGGATGATTTTTCCGTAGCGGAGTTTGGAGGCGTCGAAGTCGTCCTTGCCGATGCCGCAGCCAAAGGCGGTAATCATGGCGCGGATTTCCTCGTGACCCAGCATCTTGTCGTAGCGTGCCTTCTCGACGTTGAGAATTTTTCCCCTCAAGGGGAGAATGGCCTGGAAACGGCGATCGCGGCCCTGCTTGGCAGTGCCGCCGGCGCTCTCGCCCTCGACCAGATACACTTCGCAGCGTTCGGGGTTGCGCTCTGAGCAGTCCGCCAGCTTGCCCGGCAATCCGCCGCCGTCCAGCGCGCCCTTGCGGCGAGTCAGGTCGCGGGCTCTGCGGGCGGCCTCGCGTGCGCGTGATGCCTCGATGGCTTTGTTGATGATGCGCTTGGCGATGGCCGGATTCTGCTCCAGAAACGCACCCAGACGCTCGTTCACAAAGGCCTGAACAGTGCCGGCAATGTCAGAGTTGAGCTTGCCCTTGGTTTGTCCCTCGAACTGCGGCTGCGACAGCTTGACGCTGACCACGGCCACCAGGCCCTCGCGTACGTCGTCGCCGCTCAGGTTCTCCTTCACGTCCTTGAAGAGGCCGAGCGACTGGCCGATGGCGTTGATGGTGCGGGTGAGCGAGGTGCGGAAGCCGGAAAGGTGCGAGCCACCGTCCACCGTGTTGATGTTGTTGGCAAAGCTGAAAACTGTTTCGGAGTAGCTGTCGTTGTACTGGAGAGCGATCTCGATCTCGACATTATCGCGCGAGGCTTCCATCACAATTGGCTTGTCGTGCAACACGGTCTTGCCGCGGTTCAGATGTTTGACGAACTCGGCAATACCGCCCGCATATTTGAACTCGGCGTGACGTGCGTCGCCGGTCTTGGGGTCCGCGGTGCGCTCATCGGTGAGCGTGACTTCGAGGCCCTTGTTGAGGAAGGCCATCTCGCGTAGCCGCTGCGCCAGCGTGTCGTAGTTGAACTCGGAGACGGTAAAGATGCTCTTGTCAGGCAGGAAATGAATCTTCGTGCCGCGCTTCTTGCTGGTGCCCGCCCGCCGCAGTTCGCTTTCCGGTTCGCCGGCACTGAAGTCCATCTCCCAGGTGTAGCCGTCGCGCCAAATCTCGACATTGAACTCCTGCGAGAGCGCGTTCACGCAGCTCACACCGACGCCGTGCAAACCACCGGAGACCTTGTAGGTGGAGGCGTCGAATTTGCCGCCGGCATGAAGCATGGTCAGCACCACCTGCACGGCGGGCATCATCGTGCCGTTGGAGAGCGGCATCATATCCACCGGAATGCCGCGGCCGTCATCGATCACGGTGACCGAGTTGTCCACATGGATGATGACGTCGATCCTTTTGCAATATCCGGCAAGCGCCTCGTCCACGGAGTTGTCTACTACTTCGTAGACCAGGTGGTGCAGGCCCATCTCGCCGGTCGAGCCGATATACATGGCCGGACGCAGACGCACAGCCTCCAGGCCTTCAAGAATCTTGATGTTTTCGCCGGTATAGCTGTCGTTATCGCCGGGGGAAGGGGGTGCATTCAGTGGTTCAGTCGCCATAGGGTTCCATTCGTAATGCTTTCGCTTTTAGCTCCGCACGGAGCGCGGCGTCCGGGGGAGCTTCCGGGCGGGGATTCGGGGGTCTAACCGATTGAAAGACAGAGGCTTTCAAGGGAGTTTTCCTGTACTGATTTTATCATGCGGGGAAGGTCGGAACGAGGGGAAAGAAGGGGTGGGGAAAGCAGCCAATGCAGGAAAATTACCGACCTGGGAGGGTACGTTAGTAACCATCCCTCGTAACCATCTGTTTATCGTTATGAATTTACTGGACTTAATTAGATTGATTGCCTACGATTTCAGTGTACAGGAGACGCGTTTCCTGTCAATCCAAATTTACCCAAGGGGTTACCTATCATGAAACTCGCCTTCCGCATCTTCGTCCTGTCCGTTGTCGTCGCTGGCGCCGCTGCTGCTGCCGTTACACCCAAGACCACGCCTGTTGTTCCCAGCCACCAGTCGGCCACCGCGAGTATGCCGATTCCTGGATGCGGACCCTACATTTGCCCCCCCCAAGGCCCTTCTGGACAATAAGAGCCGGCAACGGCATTAAATTGAACTAAAACAGGCCTCTTTTTTGTTGAGCGGCTGGGCATTTGGCGCTATTCTGGGAGAGTTCTCAGAATGGCTAGGAGTTCCTTATGCCTTCACAAACCGCAATGTCGCTGATGAGCATGGCCGAATTTGCTCTTTGGGTCGCGCTTGGTTTTCTTTTCTGGACGAAGAAACTGCACCGCCGCTTCCCAGCGATGGGTTCCTACCTGGTGTTGCGCGTGGCATCAATTCCAGCGCTGGTCGTCCTTTTCTATGGCCAATCGCAGCACTGGTTCCACGACCTCTGCTACCCGGTCTACTTTTATCTCTACTGGACCGTATACATCTTCAGCGCGGTGCTTCTCTTCTTCGTCTGCATGGAGGTCTTCCGCTCCGCACTCTCGGCCTTCCCGGCGCTGATGAAGTTCGGCATCGTGATCTTTCGCTGGGCGATTTTTGCCTCAGCCATCGTGAGCTTCTCCACGATCAGCTATTCGCATCGCGGCGTTCTCCTCATTCCCACCGTAGCTTACGGCCTGATGCGTTCGGTGAGCATCATTGAGCTCTGCCTGCTGGGCTTTCTCTGCCTCAGCATGAATGCGTTGCGCCTCTCGGCTCGCGACATTGCCTTCGGGATTGCTCTGGGCTTTGGCCTGATGTCCACCAGCGACTTCATCGCCGCGCTTGGGATTTCCGCATACATTTCATTGACAGCTCCCTGGCAGTTCGTTTACGAGTCGGTAATTCTGGTTACGCTCTGTATGTGGGTTACTTACTGCGCCCTGCCCGAGCCGGCCCGCAAGCCGCTCATGGTGCCGGCCAACTCCACCATCTTCCGCTGGAATGAGATTGCCACCGCTCTTGGCCACACGGGCACACAAGTTGCCGTGCAGCCGGCTGGCGGCTTCTTCCTGAGTGATGTCGAGAAGGTGGTGGAAGACGCGCTCAGCCGGAACCAGAAGAGTCACGCATCGGCGAACTAGGTGAATTGCAGAACAGGGAATCAAACACAAAAAGGCCACGGCGTCAGCCGTGGCCTTTTCGCGTAAGCGTGAGCCGGATTTACTCGGCTATGACAGGTTCAATCGAGGCAAACCGTCCGTGGTTGCCGTGATCGGTAAACTTCACCTTGCCGGTAATCTTGGCGAAGAGCGTATCGTCGGAGCCGATGCCCACGTTGACGCCTGGCTTGATGCGAGTGCCCCGCTGGCGCATGATGATCGAGCCGCCGGTGATCAGTTGTCCGGCAAAGGCCTTTACGCCCAGCCGTTGCGCATTGGAATCGCGTCCGTTTGTGGAGCTGCCTCCACCCTTTTTATGTGCCATTGCCGAATCCCCTTCCTTGTCTTGTGTGCTGCCTTAACTGGCGGCGGTGTAGGTCACGCCGTCGGCCTCGATAGCCTTGATGCGCACCTCGGTAAAGTTCTGCCGGTGCCCTTGCAGCTTCTTGTACTGCTTCTTGCGTTTCAGGTGGAAGACCAGGATCTTGTCCCCCCGGCCCTCGCCCAGCACTTCGCCGGTCACCTTGGCTGTGACTGGCTTGGCCACGGTTCCGGGCTCGCCCGAGACGGCCAGCACGTCGCTGAACTCGACGGTCTTGTCCTCGGAGATTACGCTTTCAATCTTCACCACGTCGCCAGGCGCGACTCGATACTGCTTACCACCGGTGCGAATAACCGCGTACATAAACCCTCCAGCGCGGTTCCGGCTTAGCCGGTGCGCTCATACATTCCAAAATAGCTCGGGCGGAAACTTCTGTACCGTGGTACGCTCAAGCCCCGTCACTTTCCGGGCGAACGTCTGGCTCCACGGCCACAAGCAGGAATCGCCAAACTAGAGTAGTGTACCGGCTTTTGAGGGCAAAGGTCAATTTGCACCTGAAATGGTGCAGCGCAGAGGGGCGATGAATTCAGCCTTCTCGCTCTGTTTTCGGCTGTCGCCGCTCAGAACCGGGCCGGAACAACATAAAAAAGAATAGCAAAGTAGTGGGCAATGCTGCCGGCCAGCACAAACAAGTGCCAGGTGGCGTGGAAGTAGCGCAGCCGGTCCAGGGCGAAGAAGATGATGCCCAGCGTATAAGCCACGCCGCCGGCGCCCAGCCACATCAGCCCGTGCCAGCCGAGGGTGTGGATCAGCGGCCCCACCGCGACCACGATAAACCAGCCTTGCGCCAGGTAGACCAGCGCCGAGGCCACCTCGAACCGGCCCACGGCAAAGCTCTTGAAGACCACCCCAGCCACGGCCAGCGCCCACTCGCAACTGAGCAGAGTCCAGCCCCACGGTCCGTGCAGCGTAACCAGGCAGAATGGCGTGTAAGTGCCGGCGATCAGCAGGTAGATGGACGAATGGTCGAGGATATGAAAGACGTGCCTCGCGCGCGTCCGCACCAGCGAGTGGTAGAGCGTGGAGCACACATAGACCAGCACCAGCGTCACGGCAAAGACGGAGCAACTGACCACGTGCCACGCCGTCCCCTGCGTCGATGCGGCAATCAGGTAAACAGCGCCCACAATGGCCAGCACCGCGCCGATGCCATGCGTGATGGCGTTGGCCAGAATGTCGCCCAGCTTCGGATGAGTTTGTACAGATTGCACAGGCACAGAATGATGATACCGCTCGCATGCGGATGCGCGTCGTTGCTCCTGCTGCGCGGGCTGCCTCGAAGAGTGTCGAGCGCAACGTTCGCGATGGCGCGTTCCTTGTACACTAAAATGTTCCCCTAATTTCACAAGCAAGCACGCAGGAGGTCCTCAATGGCATCGACAAATCTTCCCGCAGGGCATTTGAATTCATCCGAGTTGCATCCCGGGCGCTTTGGCGTCTATGGCGGGCGGTATGTGCCGGAAACGCTGGTCGCGGCGCTGGACGAACTGGAGCGCGAGTACAACCTGGCCAAAGTTGATCCCGCCTTCCAAGCTGAGCTGGCCGATCTGCTGCACAACTACGCGGGCCGTCCCACGCCGCTCTACTATTGCAAGCGGCTGACGGAGCAACTGGGTGGGGCGAAGATCTATTTGAAGCGCGAAGACCTGCTGCACACCGGCGCGCACAAGATCAACAACGCGCTCGGCCAGGGGTTGCTGGCTAGGCGGATGGGCAAGAAGCGCATCATTGCCGAGACCGGCGCGGGGCAGCATGGCGTGGCTACGGCGACGGTCTGCGCGCTGCTGGGCCTGGAGTGCGTGGTCTACATGGGCGATGTGGACATGGCTCGCCAGGAACTCAATGTCCTGCGCATGAGGCTGCTCGGCGCCGAGGTGCACGGAGTTTCGTTGGGTTCGAAGACGCTGAAAGACGCCATAAGCGAGGCCATGCGTGATTGGGTCACCAATGTCCGCACCACCTACTATTTGCTGGGCAGCGCGTTGGGCCCGCATCCTTACCCCACCATGGTGCGTGACTTCCAGCGCATTATCAGTATCGAGATGAAGCAGCAGATTCTCGAGAAAGAAGGCCGGCTGCCGACCGCCGTCATTGCCTGCGTGGGCGGCGGATCGAACGCCATTGGCGCGTTTTACGAGTTCATTCCCAATAAACAAGTTCGTCTGATCGGCGTGGAGGCCGGCGGGCGCGGCACGGCGCTGGGCGATCACGCCGCGCGATTCAGTGGCGGCGCGCCCGGAGTTTTGCAAGGGACGTACTCCTACGTCTTGCAGGATGAGAATGGCCAGATCGCGCTCACACATTCGGTTTCAGCGGGGCTCGACTACGCTTCCATCGGCCCGGAGCACGCGGCGTTGCACGATTCGGGACGCGCCGAGTATCTCGCGCTCGATGATGCGGCCGCGCTGGATGCGGTGGTGAAACTATCGCGCACTGAGGGCATTTTGCCGGCGTTGGAGAGCGCGCACGCCGTCGCTGAGGCACTGCGGATTGCTCCCACGATGGATCCTCATGACATACTGGTAGTGAACCTTTCTGGACGCGGCGACAAGGACATGGGCATTCTGGCCCACGAGTTGAAGATCCAGGGAGCGTAACCGCGGATTCCGATGGCGATACGATTCGATCACAAACCCGGACTGGTTGTGTACCTGACGGCTGGCGACCCGAGCCTCGAGGCCACGCGCGAGATCGCGCTTGCGGCCATCGACGCGGGCGCCGACGTGATCGAGTTGGGTGTGCCTTTCAGCGATCCGATGGCCGATGGTCCGGTGATTCAGCGCGCCAGCGAGCGTGCGGTTGCTCGTGGAACGTGTCTCAAGGATGTGTTGGCGCTTGCGGGCGAGATTCGTTCGGCGCGCCCCACCGCTGGCCTGGTGATTTTCAGCTATCTGAATCCGATTCTGCGCTACGGCCTGCACAACTTTGCCGAGGCCGCCGCCGCTGCTGGCGTTGACGGCGCGCTGGTGACCGACCTGATTGTCGAAGAGGCGGGCGAGTATCTCCTCGAAATGGAGCGCGTGGGACTTGCGCCGATTTTCCTGGCCGCGCCCACCAGTCCAGACGAACGGCTCGAAGCAATCGCCACTCACAGCAAAGGCTTTGTTTACGCCATCTCCCGCGTCGGAGTTACCGGAACGCAGCAGAGCCTGACCTCTGATGCCTCGGCGCTGGTTGCCCGCATCCGGCGATGGACCCGGCTGCCGATAGCCGTGGGGTTCGGCATCAGTAACGCGGAACACGTGGCCCAGGTGGCCCGGTTCGCGGATGCAGCGGTGATTGGCAGCGCAATTGTGGAGTTGATCGAACGGTCAACCCCTGAGACCGGGGCCCCCGCGGATAGGTCTTCGTCCGCGGGGTGGGAGACATCGCCCGGCGCAGTGGCTCGATTTATCAAGGGCCTCCGCCTCTCACAGGCGGCACCGGCCCGGTAGCACATCCCCAGCCTACGGCGCTTGCGCCGTTGGCATCTGTTCAACTCTTGATTCCATGGCACCGGTGTACCCGTTTCCAATCCAACGGGGCCGGTCGCTGGACGCAACACGAGGATGAAATGACGCTGGAAGAATTGCGAGACAAAATTGATGTTCTGGACCGCCAGCTTGTCGAACTGCTGAGCGAACGAGCCCGCGCTGTAAAACGGATTGGCCACCTGAAGGCTGCCGCCGCGCTGCCGGTGTATGAACCGGCGCGCGAAAAGGCGGTCTATGCCAACGTGCGCGCCGCCAACAAAGGCCCATTGCCTGACATCGAGCTTACGCGCATCTTCGAGCGCCTCATTGACGTGATGCGATCCTTGGAGATGAACGAGTTGGCATTGGAGAAGAACGCCCAGGCGCTTCAGCCGGGCCAAGGCACAGGCGCTGAGACGCCCGAGACAGGGAACAAGCAATGATTGTAGCCATGCAGGAAAGGGCCACCGAAGAGCAGATCGATGCAGTCATCGACGCCATGGTGGAGGTTGGAGTCAATGTTCATCGCACCACGGGCGCGACACAGACCATTCTGGCTGGCGTGGGACCCACCGCCAACGTGGAACTGGGGAAGTTTGAACTGCTCGCGGGCGTGCTCTATGTTCATCGCATCACCTCGCCCTACAAACTCGCCGGCCGCGCATTTCGCCCGGAAGGCACTGTGGTGGAGTTTGCCAACGGCGCCAAAATTGGCGGCGACCAGGTCGCGGTCATCGCCGGCCCGTGCGCCATTGAAAACCGCGCGCAGATCTTCACCATTGCCGCCAGCGTGAAAGCCGCGGGCGCGGGCTTTTTGCGCGGAGGCGCCTTCAAGCCGCGCAGCTCGCCTTACGCCTTCCAGGGCCTCGGCATTCCAGGTCTGAAGCTGATGTACGAAGCGGCCCAGGAATATGGTTTGCTCACGGTCAGCGAGGTGATGGAGATTTCGCAAATTGAACCGATGCTGCCTTACACGGATTGCTTCCAGGTGGGGGCGCGCAATATGCAGAACTTCAATCTGCTGCGCGAACTGGGCGAGGTACGCAAGCCGGTGCTGCTCAAGCGCGGCATCGCCGCCACCATCGAGGAACTGTTGCTCTCCGGCGAGTACATCATGGCCGGCGGCAACTACGACGTGATCCTCTGCGAGCGCGGCATCCGCACCTATGAGACCACCACGCGCAACACCATGGATATCTCCGCGATTCCGATGATTCACAAGCTCTCGCACCTGCCCATCGTGGCCGATCCCTCGCACGGCACGGGCCGGCGCGACATGGTGGCTCCCATGGCCAAGGCCGCGGTAGCTGCGGGCGCGGACGCGATCCTGGTAGAGATTCACCCCAACGCCGACAAGGCCTTTTCCGATGCGGCGCAGACGCTCTACCTCAATCAGTTTGAACAGTTGATGGGCGAGCTGCGCGTCATCGCCACAGCGGTGGGCCGATCGCTGTAATGTTTTGAGGAGCGGAGTTTGCGGCGTTAGCCGCGCTAGTAATACCCAGGTCCCTGACCGCTTGAAGTTGTATTAATGCCGGGTGCCCCAGGTTTCGATTCTGAGACCTGGGAAACCATGGATTCAATGGTACGAAACCATCCGGTCACAGACCTAGCGCCGCGGACACGCGCGAAGCGCGGCTAACCCCGCCAACTTCGCTAACACCGCGCGTTCAATCCAATTGGAGCAAGGAAAGAAAAAATGATCGAGCGTATTGCCATTCTGGGCACGGGGTTGCTGGGCACGTCAGTAGGATTGGCGTTGCGCGCGGCGGGCTTTCACGGCTCCATGACCGGCTGGAACCGAAGTCCGGAGGGAGCGCAGACGGCGCTCTCCATGGGCGCCATCGACTCGATTGCCGCAGACCCGTTGCAGGCGGCGCGGGAGAGCCAGGTGGTGCTGCTGGCCGTGCCCATCTACGCGACCCTCGACTTCATGGAGAAGCTTTCCGGCGTACTCGGCTCCGATCACATGGTCACCGACGTGGGCAGCACCAAGGCGCAGATCACCGCTGCCGCCGGCCGTCTCTTCAACACGCCGGAGCGCGCGGCCTTTTTGCCGGGGCATCCAATGGCCGGCAAGGAGCGGGGCGGCGCAGCTTTGGGTGATGCAAATCTTTTTCGCGGTGCGGTCTGGCTCTTTACCGACGACGCAACCTGGCAGCGATCGCCGCATTCGGCTGAGTTGGTGAAGGGCTGGCGGGAGTGGGTCGCCGCCATAGGGTCGAGAACCCTCGATCTTGAGCCCGCGCGCCACGATGAGTTAGTGGCCTGGGTCAGCCATCTGCCGCAGTTTCTGGCCACGGCCTTGAGCGCTCTATTGCAGGAAGAAGTCGGCGATGCGCCGGAGCTGAAAGACGTAGGCGGACGCGCCCTGAGCGAGATGACACGGCTCGGAGCGAGTCCCTACTCCATGTGGCGCGACATAGCCTATACAAATACTGAAGCCATCCAGGCCGCGCTGCTGGCCCTCGAACAGCGGTTGGAGCATCTGCGCGAAAACCTGCGCACGCCGGAGTTGCGCGCTGAGTTCGAGCAGGCGAATCGCTTTCGGCGGGAGTAAGTAGCCTAAATATTCGCGGTCTTGTTGATGCGACTGGCACCCTGCCCGCATCTCGCTTCCGAGATGCGGGATTCACTTACTCTTGTTCCGCTTCCTCAACCGGCTCGGCCTTTTCCCTGGCCGGGTCGAGCGTATGGAAGCCTTCTGTCTTGGCGGCTTCAATCAACTGCGTCGAAGATGACACGAAGATGATTTCGGTGCCCTGGAACATATCGCGGGCGACAATGGCGGCGGCTAATTGCAGGGTGTCTGGCCAGCGCAGCGTAGTGCGGTCGAGAAGCTGTCGCGCGGCCTCCAACACGGCCGGATTCAGCGGCTCCTGCACCATGCGCGCGGCTTCCAGGCGAAGAATATCGAGCGCGGCCGTTGCGTTCTCGGCGGAGATCGCGCCCGACCTTTCCCGGAGCCGGATGGCCGCGTAGACTTCGAGCGGCGTGGAGGCGGAGATCAGCTTGCGGTTATCCTCCACGGCCTCCATCAGGCGGATCAGCTCGTCGGTGCCTTGTTCCTGCACAAAGAGCTTGGCGAAGGCCGTGGCCTCAACGAAGTAGCAGCTCACAGGTTCCCCCGTTCTTCCTCGATGGCCTCGGCGATGGAATCGCCGTGCGCCTCGACTGGATGGAAGCGCTGCGCCTCATCGGGCATTCCGGCTTCGGCGCGGTTGAGGCGAATGGTGGTGGTGGGATAGGCCGGGGTCTTGGGGTTGGCAATCTTGCTGGTGACCACGACGCCGCGCTGGATGGCCTCGGCCAGAACAGCCTGGCGCGATTCAGGATGCTGATTCCAGCGGAAGGCCTTGCGCGGCAGGAACGAGTCGCGGAACCACTTGAGTGCGATGAAGGCGTGACCGCCCCGCTCGGCCTCGGCCAGCGCGGCGCAGAGTTCCTTCACGCGCGCTTCCAGGTCAGCCGGAATCAACGCCTCCTGGCTATCGTCGTCCTCGTCGAAGGCCGGTTCGGCGGCTGCACGCGGCGTGCGCGCGGGACGTGGCGCCGCCTCAGCGCCGTCGATGCGTTCAAAGTAGATGCGCACCTCATCTTCTTCCGGCGTCCACGCGTCCGCCGTGGCGTTGCGGCGCTTGCTGCGGCCGTTTTCGCCGCACAGCTCCACAATCGCCTGATAGCCGGCAGGCGCCAGGAAGTGCAAGGCGCGCGCCATGCCGGGGTCCGAGGAGAATGCCAGCTCGTTCAAGGCTTCTTCGATCATCTCTTCCGCGTCGGGAATGCTCAGGTTGTTCACGTCTACGCTACTTGGGGATGCTTTTGTCGATTTCATTCTTTCTTCTCCGTATGCACTCCCGCATCCGTCTGCGCCGCGCCGTCTTCGTCAGGCTTCATGGCCTGATTCCGAAGTCCGGCCGCGCTCGGGAAAAAGGGAGCAGCCTTAGTTCTAAACTTCATTCACTTCCGCTTGTTTGTTCCACGCGCTGAAATTCAAGAAATACTTCAGGGACCTTTGAACAAGTCCTCTTTTTCAAGTAAGCATTTTTTCAAGGGCTCAAGCCCTGCTCATTTTACCGGGATTACGCACGAGCTAAAGCTCTTATTCTTCAAAACGCCAACATATTCAGAGACTCTCTAGCTAATCCCGCAGTTTGAAATTAGTCATCCATCAGTGTAACCGATCAAGTCGGCCCGGTTTATCGTGGCGCACATGAGCTGTATGCTCCGCACCTTATTCGTTAACCCCTCCGCCCGGAAATAGTTGCTCGGCCGTCATAATTTCTCCTCCGCGGCTAACTCCGTACAATAGAGATATGCACCGTTGTTTGCAACTGCTTTTGTTTTGCTGCTTGGCTTCAACCGGCTTGCACGCCGCCGATGCGGCTTTTGACCTTTCCGGGCCGAAAGTGGATGTACACATCAAGCGTGGCGAGGTCACGCTGCCGATTGGTGAGGTCCCCAACCTGTTGGCTGGAGACCGGCTCTGGATTCACCCCGACCTGCCTGAGAGCCAGTCGGCCCATTATGTGTTGATTGTCGCTTTTCTGCGCGGGGCCACCAACCCGCCGCCGCCGGAGTGGTTTACCCGCGTGGATACCTGGGCGCGCGACGTGCGCAGCGAAGGCATATTCGTTACCGTGCCCCCTGAAGCCCAGCAGGCGCTTATCTTCCTGGCGCCGGAGACCGGCGGCGACTTCAGCACTCTGCGCAAGGCCGTCACCAGCCGGCCTGGCGTTTTTGTGCGCGCCGTTCAAGACTTGCAGGCCGCCAGTTGGGACCGTATGCGCCTGGATGCCTACTTGGCCGAGGTCAAAGAGACTTCCCAAACCGACCCCAAGTTGCTCAAGGAACGCGCCGAGATGGCGGCGCGCAGCCTGGGTATCCGGCTGGACCAGCAATGCTTTGACAAGCCCACTGACCAGCAGGCTCCCTGCCTGGTGCAGCACACTGACGCGCTGTTGCTGGACGACACCAATACGCAATCGCGGGTAGCGCAACTGACCAGCGGTTCGAGCGTGGACTTGATGAACCAGCTCAGCTACTCGAGCATGCTGCGGGGAGGCGCTTACAGCCCTTATATCGGTGCCATCGTGGACACGGCCAAGATTCTCTCCTCGTTGCACACGGCGCATTTTCAGTACATCCCCGCTCTGGCCCTGCCGGTAAAAGATACGCTCAATCTGCGGCTGAACGTGCCGCCCTCCTTCCGCGATCCCAAGTCAGTTGTGGTGGTGGCGCTGCCGCCGGTAGGCGCCGCCAAGTTGCCGCCACTGCGCCCGGTGAACCCGGCGGACAACTTCTGTGCTCAGAAACCCGGCCTGGTGCTGCCGGCCGAGGGCGCGCCGCTGGTCTTTGCCACGCAGCTTGCCTACGGGTTCACGCTGCACATCGAAGTCAAGGGCGGAGTAGTGGATCTCCCCATGAAAGCCGATGCATCGCTGGGCGGGCTGGTACTGCTGCATCCCGCTTCCCCTTTGCCAGAGGGCGAACTGACCGGTGTGTTGCGCGCCAAGTGGGGTTTTGACGACTGGGAGGGTCCTCGCTTTCACCTGCGCGCGGCTCTGTCCGGCAAGTGGACCGTGGTGGCAGCCGACCAGTCAGCATTGGTGGTAGGCCGCGAGGACACGCTGCACATCGAAGGGGAAAATTCGTTGTGCGTTGACCGGATTGCCTTCCGGATCGGAAAGAAGACGGCTACGGACAGCCCGCTCAAGCTGTTTTGGAAATCCCCCAAGCCAGGGCAGTTGGAAGTTGTCGTGCCCATGAAAGACGCGTCTCCGGGGCCGGTCAACCTGGAAATCTACCAATTCGGACTCCAACAGCCGGACCAGTTGCCGCTGAAAGCCTACGCCGAGGCGGCGTCGCTGGACCGCCTTACGCTGAGCGAGGGCGACACGGTGGCGCTGTTGAAAGGCAAGCGCCTGGACGAAGTGGCCAAAGCCAGCTTGGGCAGCATCACCTGGACTCCGGCCGCGCTGAGCCGTGTGCAGGACTTCGACCAGTTGGTTCTGAAGGCTGACAGTTCGACAGCCGCCCTGGAGCCCGCGAAACATGAATTTGCCAGTGTGGAGTTGCAGGACGGCCGCCTCTTGCGGGTGCCGGTAATCGTCGAACTGCCGCGCCCGCAGGTCACTCTGCTCAGCAGGGCCGCGCAGAACGATCTCTCCGCCGCGCCCTCGCACGTGCATCTGGGCAGTTCCGACGATATTCCTGTCGAAGGGCAACTGGTCTTCTTTCTTCGCTCCAGCGAGCCGGCAAACTTCCCCCGCGACGAAAAGGTCGAGGTGGCCGCGGCCGACGGCAGCTTTCACACTGTTCTGTCGCTGGCTGACGGCAGCCTGATGCTGGAGGATGCAAAGACCGCCCTGGGTGCTGTGGCGCCCTTGGCCCGCTTCGGCTCATCGGCCTTCGGGCCGTTGCAGGTCCGCGCTGTTTCGGCCACCGGGGTAACCGGCGACTGGCTGAAGCTGGGAACGCTGGTGCGGCTGCCCGGATTCAAAGAGCTGCACTGCCCCCGCTCCGTGGCCAGGCCCTGTGCGCTGACCGGGAGCAATCTCTTCCTGGCCGCGTCCATCGCCGCCACGGCGGAGTTCAACAATTCCACCGACGTTCCGCCGGAGTTTATGGGCGCTCAGTTGAGCGTTCCCCATCCGGTCAACGGCGTTCTCTACCTGAAGCTGCGCGACGATCCGGAGACGGTGCAGACGCTCACCCTGCCGGTGATGCCCATGAGCTCGCTGACGGCGCAGCAGATTGCTGAGCCGGCCATTCCAGCGCAGATTCAGCCCGCGGCTTCACCGGTCACAACTCCGCCAGCGCCTGCGAAGACCGAGCAATGAGAGCTGATAGGGATTCGATGCCTGGATTGAATTGGAATTCCGGATTGCGCCGGGGCTGACGCTCTGACGCAATCCGGTTCTTACGGGAGGGCCGCAAGGATCCTAGCTTTCTGACTGAGGGAAGGTGCACCAATGCTGAATGCCCCAAGTCTCAATTGTTGAGACTTGGGGCATTCAGCATTCAGTGGGACGAAACCATCCGGTTGGAAACCTAGTTGAAATAGGCCTTGTTCTTCTCGGCAAACTCCGCCTTGTCCGCCGGCAGCTCATCGCTCGAAAAGATCGCGCCTTGCTGGCAGAGCGATGCGCAGTTGCCGCAGTCGATGCACTCATCCGGGTTGATGAACAGTTGAGAAACGGAACCGGCAGCCGGATCGTCGGCTGCCGCGGGTGCAATGGCGGCTGTGGCGCACTCGGCCGCGCAGACAAAATCCTTGATGCACGCATCGGTAATTACGTAAGCCATGCTGAAACTCCTTGGTTGTTTGGGCGCTTATGAACCATGCGCCAACCATCCAAGGCTATCCAGTGTAGCCTCTTTCGCTCCGTGACCCAGATCACACTGCGGGAAGGCAATCCCCAATTGCGGGACGCGGCCAGGAAGCTTCCTGCGCTTCCTGAACCGCGCTGAGACCGCTGTTTGCCCACCCAGGCTACAGTCCGGCCTGCGCCACGCTCAGTTCTGCTTGTGCCACTTGAGCCCGCGCCATTTCAACTGGCTCATCATAATGAGCCGCCACCATTGTGGCAGCCTTGCCTTCATCCAGGTAGGGGCGCACCATGGCCAGCTTGATGGTTGACTGAGTGGCCATCTGCGCCACTGCAACCTTGCTCGAGACCGACTCCACCAGGGCAAGCATTGCGATCAAGACTGTTCCCACGGCATTGATCGCGTTCAGTACGTGCTTCTGGCTGACGGGGTTGGCAATCCTTGCCGCTGACAGCAACGATGCGTTTACCTGTTGCTGGAAGGCCACGACGGCGGTTTGCAATTGCGCCAGTACGCCTGCCGTCGGGTTGGCCAGGTATGCCTTGGCCTGCGCCACCAGCAGGTTCGAGGCCGCATCAAACCCAACCGTTGCCGCGGCAAAAATAGGCGCCTCCGCCGGGGCCAACATGGCGGCCGCGGAATCCACCGTCGCCACTGCGCTTTCCAGAGCTGGCGTCCAGTTCACAATGTCCTGCGCCACGGTTGTACCCGAGCAGCCGCTTAGGAAGGGCAAGGGAAGCAACAGGGAAATCAGCGCCCACGCCCCCAGCTTGGCGGTCGACCCAGGCTTGGGGCCAACGCTGACGGGATCGCGGGCAAGCAATCCCAACAAGGCGGTGGCCATGCCGCTCACCAGTGTGACAACAGTGCTTGTGCCGGCCGTGCCCAGCGTGATGCCTTGCTGCGAAAGCACACTGGCAATGGTGATGACCGCAATCAGAAGACCGGCGGCCGAGGTTTGGGGGTGGTTCCAAATATTCGAAATGGAATTCATTCGGAAAGCTCCTTGCAAAAAAAAAGGCGGCCATGGCCGCCTTGGTATATGGGATCTGACTGGCGCGGAAGAGGCTAAAGCGGTTTCCGCGCAATAAAAATCGAGACCAGCGGCAGGCGTTGTTCCGGGCCTGCTACTGCTCTCGATTTGTTGCATCTCTCCGAATTCGAGCGCCACCGTGGTTGCGGTTCAGGCTCGCGGCAGAGAGCCGCTCCGGCACAGACAAGAGGCGGTCCCGCGCCCCGGAACCATCCGCTGGGGGAGGGCGTGAACATTCGCCGGGCTCGGCACCTCCGCCTCTTGTCTGGCTACTTAATAGCCTAGGCACCCTGTCACATATATTCTGCAAAGACAGAAAGGAATTCTGTCCCTTATTGACCAAAAATGGAGAAGATTTGAATTATTTTCTCTTGACAGCTCAAGCAGGCGGCGAAAAAATACGCCCCTTGCGGTCTGGTGCGGGCAGGCTCAGGTGTATTGCACCCGGCTCTCGCCCTTCACTACGCGCCCGATCACATAGAACTTCTCCTCGGCCCGGTCGAAGAGATTTTTCGTCCGCGTAAACTTGGCCGCCGGAATGGCCGCAATCAGCCCGATGCCCATGTTGAAGGTGCGCATCATCTCCTCTTGCGAAATATTACCCAGCGCGCGCAAGTGCTCAAAAATAAGAGGTACTGGCCAGGAGCCGATCTCGATCTGCGCCGCGGTGTTCTTGGGCAGGATGCGAGGCAGGTTTCCTGTGATGCCGCCGCCGGTGATGTGCGCCATGCCGGTCGTCACTCCCGCAGTCACCAGCTTTTGAATCACATGGAGGTAGCTGCGGTGAGTTTTAATCAGCGCCGCGCCGGCCTTTTCCTTGATTGCGGTCACGTACTGCATCGGCTGGTATCCGGCCACGTCGAACAGCAATCTTCGGGCCAGCGAATAGCCGTTGGTGTGCAGGCCGGTCGAGGGCAGCCCGACCAGTACGTCGCCGGCCTTGATTTCAGTGCCGGTCACCATCTTGTCACGGTCCACCGCGCCCACGATAAAGCCGGCCAGATCGTATTCCGCGCTGGTATAAAAGCCCGGCATCTGCGCCGTCTCGCCGCCGATCAGCACGCACCCGCTGGCTTTGCAGGCCTCTGCCAGCCCGGTCACCACGCTCTCGGTCACCTCCGGGTCCAGCTTGCCGCTGGCTAGGTAGTCAAGAAAAAACAAGGGCGTGGCGCCCTGCACGGCAATGTCGTTGATGCAGTGGTTCACCAGGTCAGCGCCCACCGTGCGATGCATTCCCAGCTCGAAGGCCACCTTCAGCTTGGAGCCCACTCCATTGGCTGAACTCACCAGGATGGGGTTCTTCCAGCGCTGCAGATCCAGCCGGAACAGCGCGCCAAAGCCGCCCAGTCCGCTCAATACATTGCGGTTGAAGGTCTTCTGCGCCAAGTATGTGATGCGTTCCCGGGCGCGTTCGCCATTGCTGAGGTCCATGCCTGCGGCGGGGTGGGGCACGGATTTTGGCTTGGATTCGTCAGGCACGGCAAGAACTTTCTACCAGGGATGGATTTTTCGTGCGGCGCGGCTGGCCGGGAATGTCAATTTTAGCAGGATCTGCACGGTTTTGGCTGTGTTTTACAGGAATCGCTGTCGCTCGTTGGCTGTAGGAAGCGGGCAGCTTTCCACACGCCCCCAGATGCGGTAACGCCAACGGGCGATGAGCCGGTAGCCCAACTCGCGCACCGGCCGCGGAATCCACTCCAGCGCCGCGGCCACCGCCGGCCAGGGGCGCGGCATCTCGCGCAGCAGGGCAAGAACCGCCTCTGATCGCGCCAGCATCTGCTCACCTCCTTCGGCGACATTCCTCACAACCAGGATTGTTTCAGGGCCGGATTTCAGGCCTGACGCACTGATTCCGTGTCGCGCCAGCAACCCGGCCGCCGCTGCTGACTCTGAAGCCACAAACCGCAGCCTGTCTCGTCCGTCGTGGCGCAAAAGCCACCGCGCCGCGCGGTTGCACAGCCCGCAATGGCCATCGAAGACGACCACCAGCCGCTCGTCGAGTTCTGTAACGCTCTTCACCTTCATCGGGATGCCGGCTGAAAGCCGCACGATTCAATTTGCCCGCGGAGCGAGTCTCTCGCCTTCTATACTGAACCCACCATGAGTTCCTCGACCGAAGCCTCCAATCGCACTCATTCTCAGGCCCTTCAGCAGCGCGCAGAACGTCTTTTCCCCGGCGGCGTCAACTCGCCCGTGCGAGCTTTTCGGGCTGTCGGCGGCGCGCCCCCGTTTGTCGAAAGCGCCCAAGGCGCCTGGCTCACGGACGCCGACGGCAACCGCTTTATCGACTACTTCGGCTCCTGGGGACCGATGATTCTGGGCCACGCCTTTCCGCCGGTGGTCGAGGCCATCGAGCGAGCGGCACGCAAGTCGGCCAGCTTTGGCGCTTCCACGGCCGCTGAGGCCGATCTCGCCGAGCGCGTCGTCGCCTGCTTCCCGGCCATCGAGAAGATGCGCTTCGTCAGCTCCGGCACTGAGGCCACCATGAGCGCCATCCGACTGGCCCGCGCCGCCACCGGACGCAAGATCATCGTCAAGTTTGAGGGCTGCTATCACGGCCATGCCGACGGCTTGCTGGTCAAAGCCGGCTCAGGCGTGGCGACCTTCGGCATTCCCGGTTCGGCTGGCGTGCCGGAGGAGATCGCCCACCTCACCCTGACCCTGCCCTACAACGACTTGGCCGCGGTGGAAGCCGCCTTCGCTGCCCATCCCGGCGCCATCGCAGCCGTGATTCTGGAGCCTGTGGTTGGCAATGCCGGCTGCATCCCGCCCGCTCCCGGCTACTTGGCAGGCCTGCGCGCCCTTACTCAGCGCGAAGGCGCGCTCCTCATCGTTGACGAAGTGATGACCGGCTTCCGCGTGGCCCTCGGCGGCGCGCTGGAGCTTTACGGCATCGACGCTGATCTGGTCACGCTGGGCAAGATCGTCGGCGGAGGCCTTCCCGTGGGCGTCTTCGGCGGCAAGCGTGCCTTCATGGACCTGCTCGCCCCGCTCGGCCCCGTCTATCAGGCCGGAACCCTCAGCGGCAATCCGCTGGCCATGGCCGCTGGCATCGCCACCGTCAGCTATTTACAGGAGCACGCCGCCCAGGTCTACCCGCAGCTCGAAGCCACGGCCAAGGCCGTCACCGAGGGCGTGGCTGCTGAAGCTGCCCGAGCCGGTGTTCCTCTTACCCTCAATCGCGTAGGCTCCATGTGGACCTGGTTCTTCACCAGCGGCCCGGTCACCAACTACACCCAGGCAGCCCGCAGCGATACGGCCGCCTTCGGACGCTTCCATCATGCAATGTTGGAGTCTGGCGTCTGGCTCCCGCCCTCGCAATTCGAGGCAGCTTTCCTGGGCACGGCGCACGGCGAAAAAGAGGTCGCCGCCACGGTTGCCGCGGCAAGAAATTATTTTTCAGCGGTGGCGTAACAGGCTGCGGAATAACTGAGGATTGCGTGGTGGGCGGTCAGGGACTCGAACCCCGGACTTCCTGCTTGTAAGGCAGGCGCTCTAACCAACTGAGCTAACCGCCCCCGTGGGTGGAAAAACCATGATGGGCTGTTGTCATCATATCAGTGCGTTTGGAATTCAGCCTGCGGCGTTTTCCCGTGACCTCGGACTCCGTCGCCGCGGACCCGCTGTTGATAAACTCACCCGGTGGGACGCCTCATTCTCAATGCCGACGATTTTGGACTGACTGCCGGGGTCAATCGCGCCATCATCGAGTTGCACCGGGCCGGGTTGCTCACCAGCACCACGCTGATGGCGCGCGCCACGGCCACTGGAGAAGCCATCGAGTTGGCTTGCTCCACGCCTTCGCTGGGCGTGGGCTGTCACGTGGTTCTGGTGGATGGCGAGCCTCAACTCCCCGCGCGGGAGCTTCCCACGCTCGTAGATCCGCGCACCGGCCGCTTTCAGCCCACGCTGGGCGCGTTTCTTAGGCGGCTTTTCACCGGGCGCATCCGTTCCTCTGAGATTGAAGCCGAGGCAGCGGCGCAGATCGCCTTGCTCCAATCCAGGGGCGTTGTGCTTACCCACATTGACACGCACAAACACGTCCACCTCCTTCCCGCCGTGCTGCGGCCGGTGCTGCGCGCTGCCGGGGCAGCCGGAATCCGCGCCGTGCGCAACCCCCTGGAGCCGTTATGGAGTTTGCGCGCCACGCCCTGCGCGCCGCTGCTGAGGCGCGAGGAAGTGAGCCTGCTGCGGCTCTTCGAGCCCGCCTTCCGGCGCATCTTGGCGGAAGCGGGCTTTACTACCACCGACGGCGCCCTCGGCGTGCTGGCTACCGGAACCCTTGACGCCGCCACGGTCGCTTCGCTGCTCCGCAACCTGCCGCCCGGCACGTGGGAACTGGTCACGCATCCCGGCTACAACGACGCCGATTTGGCCCATGCCCACACCCGCTTGCTGGCCTCGCGAGAGATCGAGCGGCAGGCGCTCCTGTCGATTGGCTTACAAAATAGCTTGGAGCTGGTCAGCTTTGCCCGGCTTACGGAGCGTTGACCGCTGCGCTGACGATTTCCAGAATAAAATCGCATCGAACACAAATCTTGCCGCGTCTCAAACTCAGCGTTTCGTTTTTCAAATGGCCCGGAAGCTGAGGTCGAGTGGACATCTCTCTGTTGTGGCAAATCCTGTTTTATGGCTGGACGGCCTCTGAGATTGGCATCGCCGTGGTCACACGCACCCGCAGGGGTGGCGGAAAAGTGCGGGACCGTGGATCGATGCTGGCGATGTGGGCGGTTATCGTCGCGGCGATCACCGCTGCGGAGTTCATTGCCCACATGGCCCCGGCAACCAACTCTGGCGGAGCGTATCGGGTGGAGTTCGCCGCTGTCGTTGTGATTATCGCTGGCATTTTGCTCCGCTGGACGGCAATTCTCTCCCTGGGAAGGGCCTTCAGCGCAAACGTGGCCATTCGCGATGCGCAGACGATCAACCGATCCGGGCTCTATCGCTTTGTACGGCACCCCTCCTACTCCGGCTTATTGCTGGTGTTTGCGGCCATTGCGCTTCATGAGCGGAATTGGTTGGCAGCCGCCATCGTTCTCGTCCCCACTGCCGCGGCTGTGCTCTACAGAATTCACGTCGAGGAAGCAGCCCTGAATGAAGCATTTGGCGCGGAGTATGCAGCCTACAGCAAGACAACCAGGCGCTTGATTCCGGGAGTGTATTAGAGAGTTTTTCTGCTGATCCGGTCAGGTAAGAGCGTCGGCTTCCCGCGCCGAAACCTTCATGACGGATGCATTTTCTGACGCAGGGGCAACCGCCTGCTCTTCGCTGTCAATTAGCTCTCAGCTTTTCCGTTTGCTCGGCGGCGTCCTGTTCGAAGCGCGGCGTAAAGCCCACTCGCTCCCAAAAACTGCGTACCAGCGCAATCGTCTCTGGGGCGGTCCTGCTCGTGGTGCGCAGCAGGATCTCCGTGCTGGTCCCCGCCTCTGTTTTGCCAGCCAGGTCGCTGGCTTCGGCGGCAATGGCAACGCACTTGGCCGGGCGGTAAGTGCAGTTGGCTAGGTCTGCAATGGAGAGGTGCGTCGTCGGTGTGGCCAGCACCGTGCGTGGCGGGGCCATGCGGTCCAGCAGCCAGAGGATTTCCAGCTTGGATTCCAGTTCGTCCGGAACGCAGTCGATCACCAGATCGGCCTCTCGAACCGCGTCCTCGATGGTGGAGACAAAAACGATAGCCTGCAAGGCCTCGCCCGATTCCGCCGGATCGGTGCCAGGGCTGAGTTGTTGGCGAAGGTATTCCTGGGCGTGATGGAGGTTCGCCGGCATCACGTCTTCCAGCAGCACGCTGAAGCCAGCGCGGGCTGCGGCCAGGGCCAGCCAGCGGCCCAGCGGTCCAGCTCCGATGATGGCGACGCTCTCAGGCAACGGGGGCGGGCTTGGGGGCCAGCGCCAGGGCCAGGTCTTCGGCGTTAGGCCTGGACTGCAACAGGTGCTCGGCGACGCGGGCGCGCTCCTCGGCGGTGAGTGAGGGGATGGTGGCCAGCACCCGGCGCAGGGTCACGGCAACGTCGTCAATGTAATTCATCAGGCGGATGGCTTCTCCGGAGAGCGGCATATTTTTCCTCGATCTTTGAACTTCCATTTTTATTGTAGGGGGTGAGGTCAGGAAGCGAAAAGCTGAATGCTGTGCTGCGGGCTCCGAATTGGAGCAGGCAAGTGCCCCACCTCTCAACCATCCTTCAAATGAATGGGTGCCCTAGGTCTCGATTCTGAGACTAAAATTCTGCGAATCGCTCGGACTTGATCGGTAAATACAGAACCGGTCCCTTCATCATTCCAACATCCTACCCTCCCATCTCTCAAAAACGAGACATGGGGCATCGAGCGATCCTCGAAGCCTGTCCGATGTTGGAATATATTCATGGCTTCCATGAAGTGCAATAGTGACCACCCTAAACAGGCGGATATTTATAAGATGGGCTCTACACTGGCGGTCGCGTCCCCTCCGGAGTGACTGCACACGGTAGCCCGAGCGGGCCTTTGCAGTTTGACCACTTGGAAGCTGCCCCGGCCGCCAGATGTGCACAAATTTCCAGGAGTGGTGGTCTTGGCGGCGTTCGCTATTCTGTATCTGTTCATGCCCGAGGCTCAGAACACACGACAGGAAAGCGCAGGTCAAGCACAGTGCGCATCGTAGTTACGCTAGCCGTTTTTGCGGCAATGGTCATCCTGATGGTGGTGCGCCCGCGCCGATGGAACGAGGCGTGGTGGACGATGCTTGCGGCAACGGTGATGCTGGTCCTTGGCCTGGTCACGCCACGCGAGGCGCTCGGCGCAGTCCTTGCCGGAAAGAACGCCCTTCTCTTTCTTCTCTCGCTTCTTGCCTTATCCCTGCTCATCGGCAAAAGCGGCTTTTTTGATTGGGCCGCGATTCGATGCGCGCGCGTTGCGAAGGGAGACGCGCATTCGCTTTATCGGAATGCGTTCGTGGCCGGCGCAATCATTACCGCGATCCTGTCGCTGGACACCACGGCGGTCATGCTGACGCCCGTGATGCTGGCGCTGGTCAAGAGGCTCAAGGTTCCGGCGGCGCCATACGTGGTGCTGTGCGCGTTCGTTGCCAACGTGGGTTCGCTGGCGCTCCCCATCAGCAACCTCACCAACCTTCTCTTCGCCGATGCCTTTCACCAGACCTTCGCGGCGTTCGCGGCAAGAATGATCGCGCCGCAACTGGTCGCGCTCGTCACGACATATGCTGTGCTGCGTTGGCACTTCCGCCACAAGCTTCCCAACTGCTTCGATGGAGATTCGCTGCCGGAGCCGGCGAGCGTGGTGCCGAATCGTGCCTATTTTATGGTTTGCGTGACTGTCCTTGCCGTTGTACTCATCGGTTACTTTCTAGCGCCGCTCATGGGCCTTGAGCCCTACGTATTTGCCTTCGCGGGCAGCGCGGTGCTGGTATTTGTCGGCATGGGGTTCGGGCGCGTGCGCATTCGAGTAGTGCGGGAACTCGCGTGGGATATATTCCCGTTCATCATCGGGCTTTTTATCGCCGTGCAGGGACTTGAAAATCTGGGCATCATCGGTATCGAGGCAGGGTGGCTTGGAAGCATGAGGCCGGGGTCGCCGGAAAAGCTCTTCGCTGCCGCGGGCGCAACGGCGTTTGCCTCGAATTTCATGAACAATCTCCCAGCGGCGTTGATTGCCCGCAGCGTGCTTTTGAGCTCGCACGCCCACATAAGCACAGTTCTCGCCGCGCTCATCGGCGCCAATGTGGGTCCGATGGTCACCCCATTCGGATCACTGGCAACCATGCTCGTCCTCGCTTTTGCGCGGCAAGGCGGGGAAGAAGTGCGCGCCGGGGAAGTGGTGAGGCTCGGACTGTGGGCTGTGCCTGTGATCGTAGTCCTGACGACGCTTACCCTTTCCGCCAGCTTCGTCCTGGTTCGATGATTGAAGTGGGGCGGGCAAGGGCATATCGGTGGCAGGTAGAGAACTGCCGAAAATTACCTTCCACTGGCGCACACTGATAGATAGATGAAAACTGAGCGAAATCCCTCTTCCGCCGGAGAAGCCATGCGCCACCCCCGCCAGCTCCGCGATCCCGCTTATATTTTTCCGTTTTAGCCCGTGAAACTGTGGAGCCTTAGATAACCTATTTAGGATCAATTATTTACGAGGATAGACTCCACGGAAACAAAAAAGTATCATTTCGGTGAAACCGTGGAGCCCCATCTAACTCGTTCAAAATAAATAGCTTCCTCGCGCCTCCTCCACAGGAACACGCACACTGTGAATTTGTGAGGTTTCAGGATCGGGCAGGCTATTTGGCGTCGGGATCAGTGGCGTCTTTCTCCTCACCGGCGACGGAGATGCGCAGGGAGCGGAGGAAGCTGAGATCGTTCTGGGAGAAGTCCTGTTCCTCGCCAGTGTGGCCGACATGGACTTCGACCTGTTCGGCATCGGCCTCTTCGGCGAGGTCGTTGAGGGCGATAGTGGCCTCGAGCATCAGCAGCACATCGTAGCCGTTCCGCCGGATATCCTCAACTACGCCAGCAATCTGCTCACTCTCGATAACCGATTCATGTATGGCCTCGCCTAATTGCTGAATGAGTTCGCGCAGACGGGTTGTCACGGGGCACCTCCAGGGGCTGCAGCCGGCGCAAGGGGAAAGCGTAGGCGCAACGTGGGTTTTATCTACCTTACTTCCGTCTCTGTTCAGGAGCAAGTGCGAATCGGCGGAAGTTTGGTAAAAAGCGGCTCAACAACCACCGCTGCTACCATCATATCGGAATGAGACCTCAGACTATCGGACGCGCCCTCGGAATCGGGCTGCGGGTTGCCGGACGGATCGTCGGCCAGCGCATGAGCGCCGGCGCGTCGGGGACCACCATAGCGCCTACTGCTCAAGCGATTGCGGGCGCCGAGGCGCGCGGACGGGCGGCCGGACGAACGACGAAGGGCGTGGCACGCGGCCTGGGCGGTTTTTTCCGTCCCTTTCTCCGGGTGGGCGGCATCGTGGGGCTGGAGGTGACGGGCACCTTCTTCTTCCTTTTCGTGCTGGTTTTTGCGCGGGCGATGTGGCGCGTGAGGGCCAACTACGCCTACGGTCAGGACCACTTGCGGTTCATGGGTTATGCCGCGATGGTGGCGGTCTTTCTCTATCTGGGCGTCAGTTCGTTCTGGCGCGCGCGGAAGCGGTGAGGCTGTGGCATACGCTACTTTGAGATGCCTCGCCCCCTTCCAAATTTCGATTGTGATCAATCACCGTCATCACAATAGGCGCTATGCGAGGAGAGAAAGGATTTTTGCTTTGCTCGTGACAGCCGGCATATTGCTCGGACATCATTAAGAACGTCTGCCACCTGTTCGTGAGCCCTTGAACATTGTCCTGATTGCTGCGTAATACTCTGGAAGTTACTAGCGGCATTATAAACAAGTAATCTTGCGGCCATATGTAAGTAATCGGTCTATGTTACTTTGGAAAGCAGTTCATGTTACCTACTACATAGTTAGCCTGGAAGTTATAGAATAGATACAAAATCTAAAAAATATTACTTGACAACGAAATCGAGATTGGGCATTATGTAGCTCCATTTAGGAGTTTTCCCCCCCACTCCAAAATGGGTTTCCCGAAAAGGGGATCCCCCTCCCCTGCCCGTTTCGGATCTACCCTGGGATCTTTTGAGATATGCCTTTGTCTCGCTTTTGCGGGACACAGGAGTTGCTGTCTTTCGACAGCCTTACCAGAGCTGTGCCCAATTACGTGTATCCAGGCCTCTACTCCCCGTTCTGAGGTCGGAGACGAACTTGGCTCCGCGGGCTTGTTCGCGCGGAAGAGCCTCTTGTCCGTCATTGACCTCCCGTAACCCCCGGTTTCCCTCTGGCGCTCCAACCAGCCGGAACCCAAACAAAGCTCGACTCCAGGAGGAGAAATGAAAACGACTATAAAGATGATCTTGCCTGCATTGTTGCTGGCGTTTGCATCTGTGGCATACGCCGACGACATCTCCCTCTACAGCAGCGGCGGAACCAGCAACTTCACAAACGGTACGCTGCAATACCAGGGAACCAGCCCGCTTGCGTATGACGGATCCGGCGCATTATCAGCGCCAACAACCCCAGCCGCCGCAAGCACATCGTGGAATTCCTATAATGTGGATCCCGCCGGTGTGTGGGCACCCGCGATTACCGGCTCAAGCTGGGTTTCCAACTCATCCAACGCCGGACCGGGCGGAAGTGTTATCGACCCGAACGACTTCTACTATTACCAAACGACATTTACAGCCAATGGCGGCGCCGCGCCATACGACGGCAGCATCAGCGTGATGTCCGATGATACGGCGGAGATTCTGCTGAACGGCATGGTGATTGTGCCCTTCGGCACGGTCGGCGGCGACGGCCATTGCGCAGACGGCATGCCGAGCTGCAGCGTCGTGGATACGGTTTGGCTCAACGGCACCCTGCTGAATGCAGGAACGAACACTCTGGAAATCATCAACGCGCAGACCGGACTTGGCCCGGCGGGCGTTGACATGTCAGCCGATCTCACACAAACGCCGGAGCCTGCATCCCTGCTGTTGTTGGGCAGCGGACTGCTGGGCCTGGCATTCATCCTGTTCCGGAAAAACAAGGCCGCTTCCCTCTCTGGCACTTCACAGAGCGGCAGCGCATCCCAACTGACACTTAGCTCGATTCCAGGAGGAAACATGAAAATGCGCATCTTCGCCGCGATGGCGGTCCTCGTTCTCTCTGCGTCGTACGCAAACGCAGCAGCAATCCCCTATGGGAACGTTGGAACGCCCATTACGTATAACACGGACCTTGTGGCAACCCAATCTTCACCCATGGTGCTTGCTTACTACTGGTCCGCAAGCGCAGCCGACACGGATTACCTGATGGTATTTGATGCGGCCACAGGAAAATTCCTTTCCATGGACCCCGGTGGCAGTCAGACAACGGCTAACATCAGGTTTTTTGACAACCAGCCAAATCCTGGCAGTGTGCCGCCGGGTACTTCCATAACACTCTATGGCGCATCCATGGGCGACAAACTGCAACTCGATATGGTCAACACCACTACAGGCGATACGCTCACGTCGGATCCGGCCACAAGCCCTGATGGCGTTAGCCATGCCTATGACACCATGTTCAGCGGAATAATCCCTGACAGCTCAGTCGCAATAACGAATGGCGTCTACATTGGCATGGAAGATCTGACCCGGGCAGAAAGTTCCGACTTTGACTATAACGACGACCAATATGTGATGACGGGCGTGTCCACAACTCCCGAACCGGGCACCCTTCTTCTGCTGGGCACGGGGCTCTTGGGCATGGCATTTATCGCATTTCGGAAGAGCAGAAGCTCTCACATTGCAGGTGTTGCCGGAGTGCTCGTTGCGTTCCTGTGTCTTACGGGGACCGCCCGCGCAGACAGCACCTCAGGCGCCTTCTACTACCAGGATCTGGGGCTGTACACAACACTGGGCACCCCCAGCGCGCCTACATCCGTGCCTGCAGGCTCCCCAAACGCGACCTTTACGGCAAACGGTACTCTCGGAAATGTCTTCAGCTTCGATCTACCTAATCCGGGGGTTTCGGGCGATGTAAATCTCTCTAAGTTCCTGACAGCCGGCGGAGACACAATCTCAGGTCTCACCAGCGCGGCGGGAGGCTACAACATCAACAATGGTGTATTTGTTTTCACGGGCTATACCGACCTCACTGCCGGCCAGACATATGAGTTTACCCATGACGACGGGATGATGCTCTATCTCACCGGCAATGGACTTACCAACTATGCGGCGATCAATTCTCCTGGAGCGACAGCCGCAGACACAGACTACTTCCATGTTTCCAATACGGGGACTTACTCCTATGAGGTGATCTACGCCGAAGTCAACGGCGGCCCGGCTGTGCTCACATCAGACATTCCCTCCAGCGCAACTCCGGAGCCCTCGTCCTTGCTGCTGCTGGGTACGGGGCTTCTTGGTCTGGCATTCGTCGCGTCTCGCAAGAGCAAGACGTCTGGCATGGTCATGCATGCCTAGCCGAAGCGCCAACGCTTGTTGTCCGAAAGTGCAGAGAGAATTTCCGAGTTGTGAATGCTTTTACCAGGCATTGCAAACCGCGCGAGATTCTCTCAGCTGGCTCTCAACTCCGCTCGCGCTCTTTCTGTTGACGTTCGAAAGGGCGCGAGCACTACGACCGCATGAGAGGGCAACTTAAGGAGGCAATATGAGGAAGTATTCTTTCGCGTTACTTGCAACTGCAGTAGCCTTGGTGATCACACTCACCCTGGTGAGTGTCCCGGCGAAAGCCGCGGGAACTAACGTATCAGTCGTATTTGCAACCGGCGGAGGAATTACGGGAGATTGGAGTCAGGAGTGGCTCGAAAGTGGCGTAGGTTCTTTCGACACAATCCTTGTCTTCTCTACACAAGGAGACGGGCTTGCAACACCCGGACTTACCGGCGTTACTCCAGGCTGGACAGAAACCGATTTGTCCCCTTCTGGTTATGCTTCTGAATTAGATGGGGCAGCAACATCAGATTACTATTTCTCCACCAACTTTATTGATCCCGGTTCTAATGATGTTTTTGATTTTTTTGCTCTGTCCGACGGAACTGTTGTTGATAGCGCCACGATCGATAACTACGGGATTGGGGCGCCCATAGGTTCTGGAATGTACCTGGAGGATACAACGCCAAATCTGGACAACGATATGAGTGGTGTGACTCCGGAGCCTTCGTCCCTACTGCTGCTGGGTACGGGGCTGTTGGGGTTGGCGATGATTATTTTTCGCAAGAACAAGCCATCTGACTTGATCTTGCATACGTAGTTGGGCTGTACTTCTTGTTTCCGGGAATTCAAAGGGCGCGGTAACGCGCCCTTTTTTGTGCATCTCGCAAGGGAACTATCGGGCGCAGACAGCAATTACAAACACTTGATTTTGATTCTCCGAGAGCGTGTACGCCCTGGGACGTATGCCGAAGATCGATTTTTGAAGTGCCTGGAAGAGACCTTCGGAAAAAATCGCAACTCCATGCAAATAAAGCTGGATAAAACTCGTGAAAGACCGATGCGGCTTATCCTGCGGGATTCCGTTGCGGAATGCTTCCCCTCCTGTCGTACCGCCGCGTTTGACCCGGAAGCCGGTAGATCACTATCGTAGGCAGGGTGCAATTGCACCGCTGAAAGGAAGACTCATGACCGAATTAGCCTCGCCTATCGCCTCCCCGCTGAAGAAGACCGCCCTGAACGCCACCCACCGCGCCTTGAAGGCCAAGATGGTGGATTTTGGCGGCTGGGATATGCCGGTCGAGTACCCCGGTGCTGGTGGCGGGCTGATCGCGGAGCATGTGGCCGTGCGCACCAGCGTGGGTTTGTTCGATGTGAGCCACATGGGCGAGATCTGGTTTCGCGGCCCCGGCGCGCTGGCTGCCGTGCAGCACGTCACCATGAATGACGCCTCGCGACTGAAGGACGGCCAGGCCCACTACTCCGCGCTGCTCACGCCGCAGGGATGCTTTGTAGACGATCTGCTGGTCCACCGTGCCGACGAGAACGACTATCTGCTGGTGGTCAATGCGGGAAACAAGGACAAGGACTATGCCTGGATTATGGCCCACGCCGGCACGATGCCGGATGTGCGCATCACGGACGATTCCAGCAGCTGCTCGCAACTGGCTGTACAAGGGCCGCGCGCGCTGGAGACGCTGCAAAAGCTGACCAAGGTCGAGCTGGCGGGGATCAGGAATTATTGGTTCACCTGGGGCGAAGTGGCTGGTGTGCCCAACGTGCTGATCACGCGCACGGGCTATACGGGCGAGGACGGCTTCGAGGTCTACCTGCCCGGAGACGTGGCGACCACGGAAAAGATGTGGAACGCGCTGATGGAGGCGGGCCGCGAGTTCAACATTCGCCCCTGCGGCCTGGGTGCGCGTAACACCCTGCGGCTGGAGGCGGGAATGCCTCTCTACGGGCACGAAATCACCGACTCCGTCAATGTCTTCGAAGGGGGCTTGGATCGCTGGCTCAAGCTGGATAAGGGCGAATTCATTGGCCGCGAAGCTCTGCTGGCCGTGCAGGCCTCTGGCGGCCCGAAGCGCAAGCTGGTGGCTCTGGAAATGGTGGAGCGCGGCATCGCCCGCGATGGCTACCCAGTGCTAGATCTGGACGGTAATGAGATCGGCAAAATTACTTCCGGCTCTCCCGCGCCGTTTCTCAAGACCAACATCGCCTATACGTTGCTGCCCACGGCCGTGGCTGCCAGCGGCGCTGATGTACTGGTGCAGGTCCGCGCCAACCGCGTAAGGGCAAAGCAGATTCCAGCGCCGTTTTACAAGCGGCCGAAGAAATAGCGTTATAGAACGCCTATCTGGAAGTTAAACACTGGGCGAAAATGATACCGGGTGTTCTGCCTTCAGCGCAGTCTTATCGCGCAAAGTCAGAACACCCGGAACCTTCATCAGTAAATCTGGAAGAACTGCATAAACCGCTCTGCGGTCGCGTCACACCTGCATGACTTCGGCTTCCTTCTTCTGCGAAAGCTCTTCCATGCGGCGAATCTCCTCGTCGGTCATCTTCTGGACTTCTTCGAGGGCGCGCTCCTCCTCATCCTCGCTGATCTTCTTTTCCTTGGCGAGTTTCTTGAGGGCGTCGTTGCCGTCGCGGCGCACGTTCCGGACAGCGGTGCGGTGCTCTTCGAGCACCCTGTTCAGGTGCTTGCAGACATCCCTGCGCCGGTCCTCGGTCATGGGCGGAACAGGCACGCGCAGGATCTTGCCGTCAGAGATGGGATTGAAGCCGAGATCGGAGGTGCGTACAGCCTTTTCGACCTCTTTCAAGATGGTGGGGTCCCAAGGCGCAATCAGGATCATCTGCGCTTCGGGCGCGGAGACCTGCGCCAGTTGGCTGATGGGAGTGTGTGTGCCGTAGTAGTCCACTTTGACCTGGTCGAGCATGTGGACGCTGGCACGGCCTGTGCGCGTGGAGGCCAGGTTGGCCTGGAAGGTGGCCACTGCCTGGTCCATCCGCCGCCTGAGGCCGGCGTTAAGTTCCTTGAGCGCCGGAATTCCGGCCATAAACGAGACTGCCATAGGGTTTGTCCTCGTGGTGCCAATTCCAACGGCTATTCTACTAAAACTGCGCAGACGGCGCAGCTTTGCGTTTCCAGTGGAGGGTGGATTCTGCAAGAAACGTGGTGGCGGGCGCTGTCTTCTCGATTGGCAGGCCACCCGCCTGACCAGCTTCCCGCTTATTGCGCGCCCGCGCCGGCCGTTGCCACCATGCTCGCGTAGATCGCGTCCTGTTCGGCTGTGGTGTTGGGCGCGCGCTGAAATGTGATGGTGGGGTGAGGATTGCCGATGGCGGTTACGCTGCGGGTTTGCAGAGAGCCGCCATGAACGACCGTTAGCCTTACCGGGAGATTGACGGCCAAATTGTGAAGCACCGAGGAGACGGACTGCCCGTCCACGGCCTTGCCGTTGATCGCTAAAATTGTATCTCCGCGATCCAGATCCGCCCGTTCGGCAGGACTGCCGGGGACGATATTGGCGATCATTGCTTCATGGTTTCCCCCGCTGCGGGTTACCAAACCAAGCCAGGGACGATCCGCGCCGGAACGGACCACTTGCAGACCGGCGTAGGCAAAGTCACGGTCATAGGGGAAAGGCTGCTTGCCGGTGACGTATCTGTCGAAGAACTCCCGCATATCGATGCCAGCGACCTCGGAAGCGGCGCGAATGGCATCCTCAGGTGTAAAGCCCGGCTTGGGCAGCGCGTAGCGCGTGTACATCAGCCTCATCCAGTCGTCCAGGGACTTACGGTTGCCAGTGGCGTGACGTAACTCCAGATCGAGCAGAACGCCAAGTATGTGGCCGCTGTCGTAGTAAGAGTAGTTGGTGTTGTCAAGGTTGTTGGAGAAGCCCGGCCCGAAGCCTCCCACGCCCGCGCCGCTGAAGCCGAACCATGTATCCCAACTGGTTTCCGCCACGCTTCGTTCCGCGCGTCCCGGCTCGGCTTCCAGCGCGGTGGCCACCTCGGCAATGCGATCGATATATTGCTTTGGCTTCCAGTAGCCGGAGCGCAGCAGTGCGGCGTCGGTGTAATACTCCGTAAGTCCCTCGGAGATCCAGAGCGACTCGGTGTGTACCGGATGCGCGTAGTCGAAGGGACCAAGCTCAATGGGCCGCAGCCGCTTCACGTTCCAGGAGTGAAAGAACTCATGGGTGGCCAATGAGATCTTGGGCCCGTATAAATTACGCACGGAATCGTGATGCGTGGCGCTGTGGTCGTCCCACGAACTGCCCATCGCAATCATCGTCGAGTTGCGATGTTCCACGCCGGCGCTGATGAATGAACTGGGTGAGAGGTGAATGATAAACCAATACTCCGGAAAGGGTGCGGCAGTGGGGCCGCTGACCGCCGGTGCCAGAATGGGAACCACGCCCTTTTCGATCACGTTTTTCAGTTGCGCTGCAAACTCCGAGAAATCCGCGCGGTCGCCCTCATCGTGCACGACGAGATGATAGGTGGTTCCCCGCGCGACAAAGCTCTTTTCGGCGTAATCGCCAATCTCGATGGGGCAGTCGGCGAAGGCGTCGTAGTTATCCGCTTCATAACTATCCTGGCCCTTGCGGATCAGTCCGGTAGCTATCTTCCAGGCGCGGGGTAGCCGCGCGCGGCCAATATGCAGCGTGGCGGAGCGCTCCTTTCCATCGACCATGTACATCCACACCGCTGCTCCGGTGAGCGAGACATGGGTATCGTTGTATTGCGCGCCGCGGAAAGGCATGGCGTTGGCATAGAACCGGTAATGGATGGTGACGCCGTTCGAACCATGGAGATCGATCTGCCAGGTCTGTCCGTCGGTCTTGTGCCAGGCGAGTGGCTTGCCAGAAGCATCTTCCGCCTGGAAGTCCTGAACGTATACGGCAAATTCCTCCGCGATGTAAACGCCCGGCGCCCAAAAGGGAAGAGCAAAAGAGACCTGCTTGCCATCCAGTCCAGACGCTTGAATGGCAACATCAAGCATATGGGTATTCCATGCCTCGAAACCCAGATCGTAGCGAACGGCTTCGGTGGCATAGCAGCAAAGGGTAACAAACAAAACCGTCAGCAGCGTAACGGCCCGCAATATGCGATGAAGCATTCTGGTCCTCCTACCGGCACCCGGCAAACGTTATTTGCGATTGTACCGTTGAAATATAAGCTGGAACCGGACTATGTCGCTATCCCCGTCGAGGTCGCCTGTTCGTGGGCGTGGTAGCTGGAGCGGACCAGGGGGCCGGACTCGACGTGACGGAATCCCATCTTCAGAGCTTCCACTTTCAACTCGGCAAACTCGCGCGGTGTGTAGAGCCGTGCCATGGGCAGGTGATCGCGGGAGGGGCGCAGGTACTGGCCGATGGTGAGAATGTCACAGTGGACCGCAGCCAGATCGCGGAAGACCTCAAGCAACTCGGCCGTCTCCTCACCCAGGCCGACCATCACGCCGGATTTGGTGAGCCCCGCGGGCCACAACTCCTTGGCGTAGCGCAACAACTCCAAAGTCCGCTCATAGCGTGCGCCGGAGCGGACCGTGCGGTAGAGACGAGGGACGGATTCAGTGTTGTGATTGAGCACTGCGGGGCGGGCCTCGACGACCGTGCGGATCGCTTCCTGGTTGCCCTGAAAATCGGGTATGAGCACCTCGACGCGGCAGTTGGGAGCCTGGCGGCGAATCTCCTCGATAACCAGGGCGAAGGCGCGCGCACCGCCGAGCAGGTCGTCGTCGCGGTTGACGCTGGTGATGACAGCGAATTCCAAACCCAGCGTGGCTACGGCCTGGGCCACGCGACGAGGCTCGTCAAAATCAATCGGCTCGGGGCGGCCCTTGGGGACGGCGCAGAAACCGCAGCGGCGGGTGCAGAGGTTGCCCAGCATCATGAAAGTTGCGGTTTTGTGATGCCAGCACTCGCCGATGTTGGGGCAGTGCGCGCTCTCGCAGACCGTGTTGAGTTGGAGTGAGCGGGCCAGTTGCTTGAGCGAGTGGTAGTTCTCGCCCACCGGGGCGCGCGCCTTCAGCCACTCAGGCTTGGGCGCCGGAGCTTTGAGAGCCGGGGAGATTTGCACCAGTTCCATCACGCTTCCATTGTAGCGGGAGCAGTGACAGGCCGGGTTATCGACGCACGCCGCCTGCCCTACCGCAGCTTTTCGCGTACCTCGGTGCGCACCAGGTAGAGGAAGAAGACCAGATTAAGCAGTCCCTGAACCAGCGCGGGCAGTTCGTGCTGGCTGGAGAAGATCCACAGATCATAGACGGCCAGCAGGAAGACCGCGCCGAGGGCCAACGCCCAGGCCCAGCGCAACAGCAGCAGCAGACCGGCGCCGGCGGCGATAAAGCAGGCGGCAAAGAAGAGAAACAGCGGAGGATAGTGGTGGCCGGCAACCACTCCGAGAATGATTACGCCGGAGAGCACCACCAGGTAGAGGCTGATGGCCGCCAGGCCGGGGAGCGGTAGCAGATCGCGGCGCGGCTGCTGGAGACGCGCCGAGCCGGCTTTCTCACCGGTTGGGGCTTCGTTCGTGTTGGGATCGTTGCTCATGGCGCGTGTGGATAGGCTCGTGCCCCAAGGTTACTCCGCGGCGGCGATGGCTTCGGCAATGCGGTCGATGGCATGGAGTTCGACTTCGCTCCCGGGCCGGTGGCCGTTGACGAGGATGGAGAAGGCGAGGGTTTTGCCGCTGGCCGTGGTCAGGTAGCCAGAGAGGGCGTTGACCTCGCTGAGTGTGCCGGTCTTGGCCCACAGATGGCCGCGTAAAGGCGAATCCGGCGGCGTGGAACTGCGAAAGCGGTGGGCCAGCGTGCCGTCTTCGCCGGCGATGGGCAGGGTGTTGCGCCAGGCCGCGCCCCAGGGCTGGTGTGAGGCGTAGGCCAGCAGTTGGGTGTAAGCGCGGGGAGCGATGCGGTCGTTGGAACTCATGCCCGAGCCGTCATAGAAGAAGAAATCGCCGTCGTCCACCCCCGCGTTGATAAGAAATTGGCGGACCACGCGCGTTCCCTCGGCAAAGCTGCCGTCGGTGCCGTGGACTTTGCCCAGCAGCCGCAGCAGCAGCTCGGCGTGCAGGTTCTGGCTGATCTTGTTGGTGACGGTCACGTCCTGGGCTACGGGCACGGAAATATGGGCGGCCAGCACTTTGCGGCCCTCGGTCGGCGCGGCCACCGTGGACAGGTCGGAGCGGGTGAGCTTGAGCGGCTGAGCGCGCTCATCGGAAAATTTGCCGGTCTCATTCGAGAGCTTGTGGCGGGGTACGGCGTCGCCGCTGACGATGACGCCGCTGCTGCGAAGCGCTTCCTTGAAGGCTGCCGCGGCAAACTCCGCAGGGTCGTCGACGGCCAGATCGGCATGGAAGCCCTCGGCCGGTACTGTGCCCCAGGCGCGTACCATCCTGCTGCCGGGACGGCGGTCAAGGCCGGGGTGAGCCGTCTCGCCCTGGGTCGCGGCCGTCATCGAGTTGTCGAGGGTGTAGTAGTTCACATTCGGGGTCCACTCGGCCACGGTTGCTGGTGAACTGGTCCCATCTTTCGATACTGGGACGGGGGTCAACATCAGACGTATCGTGTTCTCGTTGAATGTGAGCGCTGAGACCGGCGCGCCATCGTCCCATGGCAGATCGTCCCAGCTCCAGGAGTCGCCGTAGGGCTGGTCAATATAGAAGCTGTCGTCGCCCACAACTCTGCCTTTGACGGTGCGCACGCCAGCCTGCTTCACCTGCTCGGCTAGCAGTTCGAGGGTTTCCATGGCCCGCGGCGGCGGCACGGACTCGGCGGCCACGGTGGACTGCGCGGCAGGGGGCGCGGCGGGATTTGCAGTAGCCGGGCTGGTAGCCGGGGGCTCGGGTTCCGGAGTGCGATAGGGATAGCGGCGCGCACTCAGCGTGGGGTCGCCTACGCCCAGCAGAATCAGATCGCCATGCAGGACTCCCTTTCTGTCTAACTTGCCATCGGCCACCACGCGGGTGGTCCAAGTAAGGGTTTCCACGGGCAGCAAGGCAAAGGCGGCGGCAGTGGTCAGGAGCTTGGTGTTCGAGGCGGGGATAAAAAGCCGGCCCTCGTTCAGACCGTAGAGCGGCTGGCCGTCGAGCGTGGCCACGCTGATGCCGAACTCCGCATGGCTCAGTGCGGGATCGGCCAGAATGGCGCTGATGCGGTCGGCGAGCGGGCCTCTTGCTGGAGCAGCCTGCTCCGAGGGCTGTACTGCGGGTTTGGCGGTGTTCAGCGCAGGGGCTTGGGCAGAGAGCCCGGTGGAAGAAGCAAAAGCCAAGGCTAGGGAAAGCGCAAAAAAACGCTGAAAGAGTGCCATGCAGGGAGTTTAGCAGGAGGGAACAAGTTCTCGGCGTACCATCGAAGGAAAGAATTTCGCCTATCAGGCCGGGGCGATCTGATCGAGAGCGTTTTACGCTACTCATCGAGGACGGACAAAGAGGAATGGACGATTTCAATCGAAAAGTGATGTCCTGGCAATTGCGCACACGCACGCTGGAGTTGGGCCGGCGCACGCTGGTGATGGGTATCGTCAATGTTACGCCGGACTCGTTCAGCGACGGCGGGCGATTCTTTGCTCCAGAGGCGGCGGTTGCTCATGCGCTCGAATTGCTGGACGAGGGAGCCGAGATTCTGGACCTGGGCGCGGAGAGCACGCGGCCCGGCTCTCGCGCGGGCGGAGCCGCCGGGGCTGCGCTGGCTCCCGCTGTTCACCCCAACGACAAGAACCCGTCGTTGGGGGCCCTGGCGGTGAGCGCCGAGGAGGAGCAGGCGCGGCTTCTTCCGGTGCTGGAAGGAATTCTGAGGGAGCGGCCCCATGCAGTGATCTCAGTGGATACCTACAAGGCGGCGACGGCGTGGGCGGCCCTGCAGGCAGGCGCGGAGATTGTGAATGACGTGAGCGGCTTTTTCTGGGACTCGGAAATGGATAAGGTCTGCGCCGAGTTCAACTCTGGCGTAATCCTGATGCACACGCGAGGACGGCCCGAAGAGTGGAGCGCTCAGCCGGAACTGGGGCCGGATGAGCTGCTGGCCACGGTGCGGGCGGGGCTTACGGCAAGCATGGCAACCGCAGCTGCGGCAGGGATTCCGCCCGAGGCAATCGTGCTTGACCCCGGTTACGGCTTTGGCAAGGGCTTCGAGGGAAACTATGCGCTGCTGGCCCGGCAGGCGGAGCTGCTTTTGCTGGGCCGGCCGCTGTTGGCCGGGGTTAGCCGGAAATCTTTTCTGGGGCGGACGCTGGCTTCGCTTTATGGCGGGAGCGACGCGCCAATCGAAGCCCGCGAGACGGCCAGTGTGGCGGCGCTCGTGGCGGCCATCCTGCAAGGTGCGTCGATTGTGCGGGTTCATGCGGTGCGCCCGGCCGTGGAAGCGGCGCGCATTGCGGACGCGGTGCTGGCGGGCGGATAGATCCTGGATTAAGAAGCGAGACTTGAGCGTCCAGATTGTAGTGGTCCATTGTGAACAGAAGTCGGGTGCGCATGCTGCTAGTGTGATGCGCAGTGAAGGTGCGAAACGGCAGCTAAAAAGTCCGGTTCAGTTCACTTCAAGGCTCCCGAAAGCCGCGTATTCCATGCCCGCAAACGCGATTCTGTAAGAAGCCGGGAAGCTCCACAAAGTCAGCGACAGCCTGGATGCGCTGGCGAAAGAGCATCTTTCCCTCGCGGAAGCGCTTTTGATTCTTTCGGGAAATGTGCGCAACTTGGCCACGCTGCTGGAGGTGCTGGTTGCACTGAAGTTGGGAGTGGCGCCAGGTCTGGGTTCGGCAAGTAACTGACATACTAGTCACTTAAAGAAGGGGACGCCGTGAAAAAGAAGAGCCGGATCGAGGTAGATAAAGAGATTATCGCCAGCGTGAAGAAAGAGATGGAGAAGCCGCGACTGGCCGAGTCGGTGCGCAACGCTTTGGAAGCGGATGCCATGCTGGCCGTTCAAGTGCTCGATGTCGATACTGCGCGAGCGTGAAGCCCCGGAATCCCATTCCTCGAACGCGAGAGTTGTAGCCTCCGGCGGCGTGCGGAGTCCTTCCCCCCGCCAAAAGCACCCAGGGTTTATCATCAAAGCTGGCATAAGCCGGCGAGGCCGTGCCTTCGTTTTGCAGTCCAGGTCTTGTGCGCGTTCTCCAAAAAGGCCGCCGGGGCTGAGGTATCTCTTTCAAAAGACTGGCTCAACAGACAAGCTTCAAGGAACGGGACGATATGCGTGCAAAGACGGCGGTAGTGCTGGGCGCCCAATGGGGCGACGAGGGCAAAGGGAAGATTGTGGACGTGCTGAGCGAGCGGTTTACCGCGGTGGCGCGCTATGCCGGCGGACATAACGCTGGGCACACGGTCATCATCGGCGAACACAAGTTCGTCTTGCAGCTGATTCCCTGCGGTGTGCTGCGGCCGGGTTGCCGGGGAGTCATCGGCAACGGCGTGGTGCTGGACCCGATCGCCTTCCTGAAAGAGGTTGCCAAGTTGCGCGGATTGGGCGTGGCCGTCGATGAGCGGCTTTTTGTGTCGAACCGGGCGCAGGTGATTCTGCCCTACCATCGGATGATCGAGCTGGCCGCGGAGAGCGCGCCGGGGCGAAAAAAAATTGGCACCACCAGCCGGGGCATTGGGCCGGCGTACGAAGACAAGATGGCGCGCAGCGGGTTGCGCGTTGTGGACCTTCTGCGGCCGGATCTGTTGAAGACGCACATTGAGGCGGCCTGTGGCGAGAAGAACGCCATAGCGCATGCTCTGTTCGGCACTGACCCGCTGGATCCGGCGCAGATGTACGACGAGTACGCCGCGGCAGCCGAACAGGTGCGTCCGTTTGTGACCGATACCGGGCGCCTGCTGAACAAGATCCTGGCTACGGGCGGCAGTGTGATGTTCGAGGGGGCGCAGGGAACGATGCTGGACATCGATCACGGCACCTACCCGTTTGTAACTTCGTCGTCGGCAACGGCGGGCGGAGCGGCGACGGGAACCGGGGGACCGATGGCCATCGGCACAGTCATCAATGTGACCAAGGCCTATGTGACACGGGTGGGCGAAGGACCGTTCCCAACCGAGATTCATGACGCGGTGGGCGACCACCTGCGGGCGCGCGGCAATGAGTACGGCGCGAACACGGGGCGGCCACGCCGCTGCGGCTGGCTGGACATTCCGCTGCTGCGTTACTCGAACCAGGTGAATAGCGCTGAGTGGCTGGTAGTGACCAAGCTGGACGTTCTGGACGAGCTGGATGAAATTCCCGTCTGCATCGGCTACGAGATCGACGGCAAGGTGAGCGACGAAGTTCCGGCCGACGCGCAAGGGCTGGAACAGATAAAGCCGGTGTATACCAAGTTGAAGGGTTGGCGTAGCTCGACCGAGGGGATTACGAATTTCGACAAACTTCCCCAGGCGGCACGAGATTATCTGCGTTTTCAGGAGCGGGAGAGCGGGGCCAAAATCGGAATGGTCTCGACAGGCCCTGACCGGGACCAGACGATGCGGCTGCCGGAGTTTGCCGCGGCCTTCGATAGCATTCACGCGTAGATTTGTAGTGCGCACCGGGCTTCCATGGCCAGCGCGCAAAAGGAAACCGCTATTATGATCAGCTTTGCCGTACGGCTGAAGTTTGCTCCGGAAGATCGCGCCGAGATTGCCGAGTGCCTGCGCGTGCTGGCCACGGCCTCGCGCGAGGAACCGGGATGCGTCAGCTACGTTCCCCATCGTTTGGAGGATGACCCGGACACTGTGCTCATCTATGAGCAGTACCGGGACGCGAAGGCTCTGGAGGCGCACCGCGCGTCAGAGCACTTCAAAAATTATGCCGTGTGCGGGTTTTACCAGAAGATGAAGGATCGGAGCGTGGAGAATCTGGTGGCTCTCGTTTGAGAGCTCACCCGCGTCCAACCGGTGGGAGTCCTTGCACTGGCTGAGGAGCACTTGCGGAGTGTTGATTGAGTCCAGATGCATATCTTTCTGAGATCGATTGACCGGTGCGGCCTTGCGGGGCTACCATCCGTTACGATTATGCCTATAGCCATGCTCAATCCTTCCAAGCCCATCCGCCGTTGGAGTACGTTTGTTCTGGCGTTTCTCCTGGTGCTCGGCGTGTACACGCCGGCGTTGTTTTCCGCGCCCCAGTATGGCGGAATGCCCAAGGGGCAGAAGCACGAGAGTCGGCGTGAGATCGACCAACTGGAAGAGGCATGGCGAAATGCCGTGCTGAAATCAGATACCGCCTTGATGGAATCCCTGCTGGCCGATGACTTCATGGCCATCAGCGCTAACGGAACGCTGCAGACCAAAGAAGAAACCCTGTCCAAACTGGGCGGCGGGCGAGTGCATTACACGGGCCTCGAAGTTTCAGACCGCAAGGTGCGCTTCTACGGAACCACGGCGCTGGTTACCTCGAAGGCTGAAGCGACCGGTACCTCCGGCGGTGTGGATATTACGGGAAGCTATCGCTACACCCGCGTCTACGTTCGCAATGCGCAGGGCAAGTGGAAGGTTGTGAGCTTTGAGGCCAGCTGGATTCGCGAGCCCGGCGGACTAAAGTAGCTGTCGGGCGCGTAGAAGAGCAAACTCCGAGTCGGAAGACACATAATAGATCAATGCCTGAGCTGCCTGAGGTCGAGACGATCGCTCGCGGAGTGAACGCGCATGTGCGTGGTGACCGCATCGTCGAGGTCTGGTTCGGCAGCCACCACGAACCTTTCAAGACGCCACCGGCGCGCCAGGCCAAGGGCCTTGAGGGGCGTGCGATTCTCGCGGTTCACCGCACGGGAAAGCACATTGTCTGCGAGTTGGGCGCAGTGCGAGGCAGCTTTTTGAGCGAGCCTGAATCCTATCCGAATGCCCAATGGATTGTTCATCTTGGCATGACCGGGAGATTGCTGGTCACCACCCCTGAAGCACCCCTTGCAGCCCATACCCATGCGCGGCTGAGCTTGGTCAGCGGCCGGGAACTGCGTTTTGTGGACCCGCGCCGGTTCGGGCGGCTGGAGTTTCGCGACCTCAGCCGCAGCCCCGGCTTCAGCGCTCCGGGAGTTGACCCCCTGGCTGTGACGGCAGAGCAGTTTGTGCAGCTTTTCCATCCCCGGCGTCTAGCCATCAAGGCGGCCCTGCTCAACCAGAAGCTGCTCTCCGGGGTAGGCAATATCTACGCTGACGAAAGCCTGTTCCGTGCTGGCATCCGGCCGCGCCGGGTCTCCGGACGGCTGACCAGGAGAGAACTCGACCAGCTGCGGTTGGCCTTGCGCGAGGTTCTCGAAGATGCCATCCGGCTGGGTGGGTCCTCGGTTTCCGATTATGTAGACGCCGACGGGGAGCGAGGCTTCTTCCAATTGGAGCATTGCGTCTACCTGCGAACAGGGCTTCCCTGCCATCGCTGCCAGACGCCGATCCGGCGGATCGTGCTGGCTGGGCGGGGCACACATTACTGTCCACACTGCCAGCGATAGAACGAGCTTCTATGGTTTATGGGAGTATTTCCCATAGCAAACTTCCAGAATCGAGAGTATTTCGGCATTACGATTCTCACAAGTCATTGGAATTAAAGAAATCCTGGAATGGCACTGTGATTGCTATTAAACAAGCGCCAGTGATGTATCGGCGCTGGAAGAGTTCTGACCAGCCCAAGAAAAGCAGACACCCGGCAAGAGCATCCGCCAACGAAGCGGCCCTCAAAAGAGGCAGACCGGCCGGGGAAGTCTGAGGTAGGTGCGGCGGAAACAACCGCTGCCCACGAATTAGCTGGGAGGCCAGTGACCAGCGCACTACAGTGGAGCGCCACTCTTTGGAGTGGCGTTTCTTGCGTTTGGGGAGCTTGGAGTTCACTTGCCAGCCACATGAGTTCACTGTAGTATGAGACTTGCCTATCAAGCGGCTGACGCGAGCCCCCCGAAAGGGGCAGAGCAAGCTCGCCGCAGAGCAAGGAAACTTCGCCGGACAGGTCATTTCTTGGCAGTCTGCGAGCGGCGATAGTTATCAGAAGAAGGGCATCAGCTGAGAAAAGCGCTGGCCGCACCGTCACGATTCTGACAGCCGGATTGAGTTGTTTTTTCAGGCCCTAGTGTGTGCTGTGGCCAAAAGCATTTTCACCGAGGTTATACAGAGGTTATTTTTAGCCGCAGAGGCTGAATCGGAGCCGCCGCAGAAGTGGCGATTCTCGTTGCTCACTGTCAGGTTCCCCGTCCAGTATTGGGCGGCGGTAGGCAAGGGAAATTCGGCACTCGGCAGGAACGGTCTGAATCAAGAATCACAATGCAGTAGATCGCAATTCACCAAATCGCAATGCATCAGGAAGCTTACGCATGACGACAGAATTAACTCAGCCTCAATCTGAATTGGGGCAGGACCCGGCCAATGGCCAGGGGCAGTCGCAGGGGCATCGGCGCCGCCGCCGCCGCCGCAAGAACAAAAGCAGCCAGGCAAACGGAATTCAAGCGCCACAGTCGCTGACCCAGGCTCAGCCACAGGGGCAGCCGCAGGTTCCACCGCAAGCGCCGCCGCAACCATACGTTGCGAAGCGCAAGCCGGTTCCCACGCACCAAGGTGGCCGCCAGGGTGGACACCAGAATCAAGAGCGAAAGAAGAAGAAGTTTTTCCAGAAGGCTCCGGCTGCAGATGCACAACCCGGCAACAGCATTGCCGCCCAGCCTCAAGGCAAGCGCAAGGGCGGCAGGCAAAAGGGTCCCAGGGAGTTTGTGGGACCGATGGACCACAGTTACCGCTTGGTGAATGGCAACGTAGCTGACGGTCCGCCTTCAACTATCCAAATCACGAACGGTAGCCACAACGGCGGCTATTACCAGAACGTCTATGAGCCGCAGCCCACGGTGGCAATCCGCGAGGACGCGCCCACGCGCATCTTCTGCTTCATTGAAGATCTGTTCTTCCTGGCCAAAATCCAGGAGACGGCACGCAAGCTGGGCGTGAAGGTGGCGTTTATCAAGGGTGACAAGGAGTCAGTAGCCAAGCTGACCGACCTGCCGGAGGCCGAGCGGCCCAAGCTGGTGGTCTTCGACCTGAACAATCTGAACGCCAAGCCCATCACCCTGATTCCAAAGTTGAAGACCAAGCTGAAGAAAGCGACGTCGATCATCGGTTTTCTCAACCACTTGCAGGGTGAACTGAAGGCAAAAGCCATCGTGGCCGGGTGCGACACGGTGATGCCGCGCTCAGCTTTCTCTCAGAGCCTGCCTAACCTATTGCGCCGCTATGGGCTGGAAGAGGAAGAAGAGTACGCCTCGCAACCGGTATGAGCAGTTAGAGATTGCAGAACAAGAGGGCGCTTCCCATCGTGGGGGCGCCCTTTTTGTGCGAACAGAAAAATCTAACCCGGAGGCCAGGCGAGAGGGCGGCCGCCAAGCAGGTGGACATGGAGATGATCCACGCTCTGGCCGCCGTCTTCTCCGGTGTTGAGTACCAGGCGGTAGCCCTTGGCTGCGAGGCCCTTGTCACGGGCAATCTCCGATGCGGCCCATAGCAGGTGGCCAAGCAGCGCGCCATCACTCGGATCGGTATCATCCAGTGAGCTGATGTGTTCGCGCGGCGCCACCAGCACATGCACGGGCGCCTGCGGGTGAAGGTCCGCGAAGGCGTAACACAGCTTGTCTTCGTAGACAGCGGTGGAGGGTATGCTTCCGTCAACGATCTTGCAAAAGAGGCAGCTCATAACGCGTCCAGTGTACAGGAATGAGAGGGTTTTCTGCTTGTATTGTTTCCTTGCGTATACAATTTCTATTTGTTTTGTTTCTTTTCGTATACAATTTAGAGCAAACGGCAAAGTCGCCTAACCATTCGCCTGCAACGGCTAGGCAATCGGCTGCGTTATGCCGGACAAAGTGTAGGGAACGGGCCGGTCCATTGCCATGCGGGTGTAGTCTTGAGCGTGGCTTTCCGGCTTTTCCGCGCGTGCTTTTCCACCGCGCTTCGAGCGCTTGTCCCGGGGCAGTTGCTAGACTGGTACGTTTGCTTTTTTGAGGAGGAGTGTTCAGTATGTCTACCACTATGCAAGCAGTCGTAAAAGCCCATGCCGCGCCAGGCATCGAAATGCGCGAAGTGCCCGTGCCTGTACCTGGCCCAGGCGAAGTGCTGGTCCGCGTTCAGGCGGCCAGTGTGTGCGGCACAGACCTGCACATCTACAACTGGGACCAGTGGGCGCAGGGGCGCATTCATCCGCCGTTGATTCCGGGCCATGAGTTTTCGGGCGCGGTGGCCGGCGTGGGAGCTGGCGTCACCGCGGTCAAGGAAGGCGACTTCGTGAGCGCGGAGATGCATGTGGCCTGCGGCAAGTGTCTGCAATGCCGCATTGGCCAGGCACACATCTGCCAGCACGTGCGCATTCTGGGCCTTGACGCCAATGGCGCCTTTGCTAACTACGTCATTATTCCGGAGACCAACATCTGGAAGCTCTCGCCGAGCATTCCGCGCGACTGGTGCTCGCTGCTGGACCCGCTGGGCAATGCGGTGCATACCGTGCTGGCCGGGCCTATCGCCGCGCAGACCGTCCTCATCACCGGCTGTGGCGCCATCGGCTTGTTTTCGATTGCCGTGGCCAAAGCCTGCGGAGCCGCCAAGGTCTTTGCTCTTGAGGTGAATGCGCACCGCAGAGCTGTGGCCGCCACCATGGGCGCCGATCTGGTCCTGGATTCGTCTGCTGAGAATGCCGAGAATATCAAGGAGCAGATTTTGGCGGCCACCGGCGGCACCGGCGTGGATGTTCTGCTGGAGATGTCGGGGCATCCGACGGCTATAAAGATGGGCTTTGGGCTGCTCAGGACCGGCGGTCGCGCCTCGTTGCTGGGAATTCCCTCACGGCCTCTCGAGCTGGACTTTGCCACCAACATCATCTTCAAGGGCGCCACGGTGCAGGGCATCAACGGACGCAAGATGTACGAGAACTGGTTCCAGATGGAAGCCCTGCTGGCCAGTGGCAAACTCAACCTGGAGCCGGTGATTACCCACCGCCTGAAGCTCTCCGAGTTCTCCAAGGGTATGGAGTATCTGCAGTCGGGCGAGGCCATCAAGGTGGTCTTCAAGCTGGAGTAGGCCCGGCCTGCGCGCCGGAGTTGCGGCAAACGGTCAAAAAAAGAACCTGCGGCTCGATTGAAGCCGCAGGTTCTTTTTTTGCCGTTCTTCGCTCACTGGCGCAGCAGAGCGAGCAGTTCTGTCGATGGGCTCAAGCCTGAGCTCTAATTCACAACAAGCACGAAAGTTGTGGAGTGCGTAACGGCGGTGACGCCGTTATTGGACTGCGCGTTGACGGTCACGGTGTAAGTCCCAGCCGGGGTAGCCGGGTTGGGTTCCGGGCCGTGATGCAGGTAGTTGTAGCGCGGATTGCAGGCGGTTGTGCCCAGCAGGGTAACCAGGCCGACCAGGGCCATGAGCGAAAGCCGGCTGAGCCAGCGGCGGCGGCGCGCTCCCCAGCCCAGGCCGCCTAGCCCAAGTGCGCCCGGCAGCAGAAACGCCCAGGCGATGGGATTGGAGCTCTTGGTCTGCCGATTTGCCGGCGCGGCCGAGGCGCTGGAAGCCGCATACGTCTCAATCACCATCGAACTTGTAGGCGGGCAAGCAGAGGCGGCCGAACCGCTGGGACAACTCTCGGGGGTGGTAGCCAGGATCTCCAGATTTTCCGGGGTAGCGATGCAGGTAGCCCCATCGGGAAGGCCTGAGCAGGAAATCGTGACGAACATCGGGGCCGTCAACGTGGAGGTGAACTCCACCGAAGGAGTGACGGTAATGGTAGCTGTTCCTGATTGGCCGGCCGTGAGGGTAAGGGTATTCGCGGAAGTCGAGGACGGGGTGAAATTGGAGACGGCAACTGTAAATTCGCACTCCGTGGTGACGCTAACGAGGACTGGCGCTGAGGTCGAACCCTGGTCGGAAGCGTTGCCGGCGAAGTTCGCGGTGAGGCTATGACTGCCAGCCCCCAGGGCAACCGATGAGGTGACCGTGCCCGCGGAAGTCAGAGCGACACTCACCAGTTGAACGGCATTGCCATTCAATACGTCAGTGATGGCCACAATGCCGCTGGTGACCGGGGCTCCACTGGCAGCCACAGCGATCGTTAGGGGCTGTGTGCATCCGCTCAGTGTGCCGGCCGTCAGCGTAGTTGTCGTGGCTGCTTGCGCGTGCGCCGCTACCACCGACAGCGCGGGCAATGCCAGCGCGATCACCAATCCTGCAACCAACTCAAGCCGCGGACCGCGGCGAAAAATGCCTCTCACGTGCACCTGCTCCAAAGATCAAAATCGTGTGCCGCCAGCCTGCCGCAGCCCAGAACCCTATTGTATCCGGCGCAGGCGGACCGGAGCTATTCACGGCCTGCTGTTTGGACGTATTGGCAGGGAGAAGGACGTCGAATCGTCGTATATTTGGCAATCCGCGCTCCCAAACTCCTGAAATCCGGAATGAAAGCTGGTTCTCGACTCCCGCTTGCGGCTCTTTCAGGCGTTATCCTAGATAGTTTGAGGAGAACATAATGACTCAGTCTTCTAATCGTCCACAACTCGCCCACCTGACCGCAGCTCTCAACGATCTGCGCGCCAAGGGCACCTACTTCAAGCTGCGCGTCCTCGACGACCAACAGGCGCCGGTATGTCACTATGACGGCCGCAAGGTGATCAACCTGGCCAGCAACAATTATCTCGGCCTGGCCAACGATCTAAGGTTGATTGAGGCATCCATAGCCGCAACTCGGACCTATGGCGCGGGCTCGGGCGCGGTGCGCACCATCGCCGGCACCATGCGTATCCATATGGAACTCGAAGAAAAGATTGCCCGCTTCAAGAACGTCGAGGCCTGCGTGGTCTTTCAGAGCGGCTTTACGGCCAACTCTGGCACGGTCGGCTGCATCCTGGGCAAGGAAGACTTCATCCTTTCCGACGAGCTGAACCACGCCAGCATCATCGACGGCGCGCGGCTGTCCAGGGCCAAGATCAAGGTCTTCCGCCACAAGGACGCGGACCACTGCGAGGAGTTGCTCAAGGAACTGGCCAACGAGCCAGGCAAGAAGCTGATCATTACCGACGGCGTCTTCTCAATGGACGGCGACATCGGCGCGGTGGACAAGCTGGCCGCACTGGCTGAAAAATATGGTGCCATCATGATGGTGGACGACGCCCACGCCTCGGGCGTGCTGGGCCGCAACGGCCGCGGGTCGGTGGACCATTTCCATCTGCATGGCAAGGTGGATGTACAGGTGGGCACGCTCTCGAAGGCTATCGGCTGCATGGGCGGCTACGTTTGCGGCAGCCGCGACCTGATCGACTACCTCTATCACCGCGCGCGCCCGTTCCTTTTCTCCACCTCGTGCCCGCCAGCGGTGGCAGGCGCCTGCATCGCCGCCATCGACATCCTGGAGCAGGAACCGGAGCGGATTGAGCGGCTGTGGTCCAACGCCCGCTACTTCCAGGGCGAACTCAAGCGCCTGGGCTTCGACACCGGCGGCGTCACCACGCCGGCCAGCGAGACGCCCATCTCGCCCATCATCATCGGCGATGGCCGCACGACGATGAATTTCTCCCGCGAACTCTTCGACGAGGGCGTGATGGCTACCGGCATCGCCTTCCCGACCGTTCCCGAAGGCAAGGCCAGAATCCGCGCCATGCTCACCAGCGAACACACGAAGGCAGAGCTTGATCAGGCGTTGGAGACATTCGAACGTGTGGGCAAGCGGCTCGGGATTCTATAGCGGAACCAGAGTAGCTATACCCCGAAAGCAAGCCATCCAAGTGGCTTTTTCCTCAAGAAAAAGCCACCTTCAAGACTCTTTGTAAGGGCACATTTACTCTGGTTTCGCACTAAAATAGGTCAACATGATTGCTCACCTGCGCGGAAAGCTCATCTACAAACAGCCCGGCCAAGCCATTGTTGAGGCGGCCGGGGTGGGCTATGACGTCACCATCTCGGTGCCTACTTTTACGGCATTGCCCTCCGTGGGCGCCGAGGCCGCGCTGCACATTCACACCCAGGTCAGCGAGGATCAGATTGCTCTCTTCGGCTTTCTCGACCGCGAGGAGAAGCGTCTCTTCGAGCGGCTGATTACGGTAGGCGGTGTCGGCCCCAAACTGGCGATCAAGATGTTGAGCGGCCTCTCTGTCGAACACACCGTGCAAGCCATTCGCGGCCAGGACCACGCTCAGTTGACGCGCATTCCCGGCGTGGGCAAGAAGCTGGCCGAGCGGTTGGTGGTCGAGCTGAAAGACAAGCTCGACGACTTTGCCGTTGTGCCGGTACAGTCGTCCGTGCAAGGGCCGGCCGCTGAGGATGTCTTGTCGGCGCTGGTGAACCTGGGCTACCAGCGCGCTGCCGCTGAAAAGGCCATCCAGCAAGTAGTGGCCAAGGACAAGGCCGCCGGGGCTGATTTCGACGCTCTCTTCCGTGGTGCGCTGAAGGTCATTCGATAGAAAGGCTTTTATCATTCCTCGTACAACAAAATCCGCAGCCATCGTACCCGTCGCGTATCTTCGCCCCGAAGGCCTCGCCTTTCTTCGCAATCTCGCCCGCCACAACGACCGCGAGTGGTTTACGCCGCGCAAGGCTATCTTTGAGGCGGAACTGAAGGAGCCGATGCTGGCCATCATCCGCAAGGTGACGGACGCGATGGCCACCTTTGCGCCGGATTTCGTGCGGCCTGCGGAGAAATGTTTGTTCAGAATTTATCGCGACACGCGCTTCAGCGCCAACAAGCTGCCCTATAAGAATCACGTGGCGGCGTGGTGGTCGCACGAGGGGCTGGAGAAGACCTCCGGGGCCGGCTACTACTTCCACATCGACGCAAAGGAAATTGTGATTGCCGCCGGAGCGTGGATGCCGGAGAAGGATCAACTGGCCGCCATTCGCCATTGGCTGCTCGACCACCATGCGGATTTTCGCAAGCTCTTGCAGAAGGCAGCGGTACGCAAGGCCTTTTCGGAGTTTGAAGGAAACTCGTTGGTCCGCCCCCCGAAGGGCTTTCCGAAGGAGCACCCGGCGATGGATCTGATCCGCTGCCGCCAGTGGGGGCTGAGCACGTCGCTGCCCGCCTCGGCGGCTCTGGAACCAGACTTTGTCAAGGTGCTGACGCGCCATTTCAAGCTGGCAGCGCCGGTGGTGGATGCGCTGAATACGCCCCTCGAGGCGGCCTTGGGCTCCAGAAAAAGGGTGTTTTTCGGCCTGCGTTGAGGCAGTGCACGCGGCCGCGTTCCACGCGGATTTCTTGGACAGTAGCCGCATAAAAACCTGCAAATCCGGGCAAAAATAGGCAATAATCGGAGAAAATGGCACAAATCCCCAAGAAAATTGTGGAAATCGCGGTTTTTCCCATTGACTTTGCCCCTACGAAAGTCGCAAGGTAACGAACGACGGGGTTCTCCGAACCGCATGAATAAAGGGGTTTCGTGCAAACGTTGCCTCGGTCGCACTCCCTCCATGCGGTGCGCGTCTCGCGAAGGAAGCCCAGGCAACACCGGCGCGCCCAAGGGCACGCCCAAAAAGGAGAGCATCACATGGCTACTGGACTCACAAAGACTGCCCTGACTCGGCTTCTGGCTGAGAAGCTGCAACTGACCAACAAGCAAGTCGCGGCCTTCCTCGACCTGCTTGCAGAGACCGCCGTGAAAGAAACCAAGAAGAACGGCGTTTTCGTAATCCCCGGCATCGGCCGCCTGGTAAAGGCAGACCGCAAGGCCCGCATCGGCCGCAACCCGCAAACCGGCGAGGCCATCAAGATCAAGGCCAAGACGGTGGTCAAGTTCCGCGTGGCCAAGGCCGCCAAGGACGTGATCGCCCCCACCAAGAAGTAGTACCCTGGACCGCGGACAACAACGGGGAGAAGCCATTGGCTTCTCCCCGTTGTTTTTTTCTGAGAAGGCAAACCCGCGCCCCGAAGTGCCTTCCATCCTTAGGAACCGAACTAAGTTCCCGCGTCTTGCATAGGTAAGAGCGCCCGCACGATGAGCGACACTCCAAAGCTGACGATAATCGCTTTGACCATGAGCAGGTTGTCATAGCTCCACGACAGAAAAGCCAGAGTAATGAAGACGCCAATGGGATTCAATTCTGAAAGCACAGAGCTAAGCCACTGCGGCTTGCGGCTGGAGGGGTTGAGGCCCGTGGGTGACAGAATGGCGCGAAGGTGTGGAAACAGGCGCGGCACAACGCGTAGATAGTCAAGGTAGGGCTGGCCAAGCTGGCCGGCGAGATAAGCTTCTTCCGCGAAGATCAGGCGCAACTGAAAGACCGTGACCAGAACCATGGCAAAGAGCGCGCCCGTGGGCGGCATCAGCAAGGCCATAGCCGCGAACATACACCAGGAGCCGAGATAGAGCGGGTTGCGCACGTACCGATATGGTCCGTCGGCCAGCACGCCGCCAGCCTCCATGCGGGTGTGATTCACCGTGGCGGACCCGAGCCAGGCCGTGCCCCAAACCCGCAGCACCGCGCCCTTGGCGGCAGTCAACGCGCCCAGAGCGACCACCAACGGCGTGGCAACGGCAAAGGAAACCAGCCCCAAGCGGCTCATCGTGAGCGCCAGCCAGGCGAAGAGCGGGATACGCTCGCCAAGCCTCCATGCCTCGATCCACGGCGCCCAGAACCCCAGCGTGAGGATGACCGTAAGGATTGCTACTCGCAGACGAAACTCGATCTTTGTTGCCCCCATGTGCCTCTCCCTGTTGCCGAAGTGTACCATCCTGCTGGATGGGCAGCACGGATTCGGGCTGGCGCGGGGCCCGGATATCTGGTTTTCAGTGACTATTTGGAGCCGGCAACTTGCGTTCCGTCGCGGCACGTGTAAAACTCCCATTTATTACCGCGCTGGAGCAGATACATTGGCGATTCGACCGGAGACGGTAGCCGGAGAAGGATGGGGAGATGGCCATGAAGAAGGTTCTGTTTGCAATCGTACTATCAGTCGCAGTTTTTCCATTGGCTCCTCTGGCCGCAAGCCAGCCAGCCGCCAACGGACCGGATGAGCAACTGCTCAAAGCCGCCAGCAATGACGATATCGCCGGGGCCGGGCAACTTCTCGGAAAAGGGGCAAATATTGAGACCAGGGATAGTCTTGGCCTCACCCCGCTGCTCTGGGCGGCAATGACTGGAAAAGCTGACATGGTGAAGTTGTTGTTGGAGAAGGGAGCCAACATCGAGGCCAAGAGCTTTAAGGGCGACACCGCGCTGATCATTGCGGCCAACAACGGCAACAGCGAACTGGTAACACTGCTGCTCGATAAAGGCGCAAACATCGAGACCAAGGGCTACCTTGGTTTCACAGCGCTGATGAAAGTTGCCTATGTCGGCAAGCCCGATATGGTGAATTTGCTGCTCGGTAGAGGCGCCAATATTGAGGCCAGAGATAGCGAGGGTAAAACGGCGCTGCTCAACGCGGCCGAAAGTGGCAGGACCGAGGTTGCAAGGTTGCTGTTGGATAAAGGCGCGAACATAGAGGCCAAGGGCACTGACTATCCCTACGAGGGGAATACGGCGCTGATCCTGGCTGCCACTCTTGGACAAACCGATATTGTGAAGTTGCTGTTGGAAAAAGGCGCGAAGATCGAGGCCATGGACAAGAACGGGCGGACGGCGCTGGATTGGGCGTCTCAAGGGGGCTACAGGGACGTGGTGAAGGTGCTCAAGAGTCACGGCGCCAGGTAGTCGGGGAACAAAATACAATCGCCGTAGTTTTGCTGCTCGTGCAAGAAGGTCAGTACGAAGACAATCCTGTTTGCAATTTTTTGTCTCGGTTTTGTCGCTGAACCGGATGGCAGCGGCGCTGCCGTGGGAGAGAGACGCACACCAGGTCCGTCTTTCACTGCTTCGCGCCGCCTGGCCGTGGGCAATCTGGACGGGATCTGTGTGGTAGGCTGGCGCATAGAATAAAACCAGAGTTGCTATACCCGGAGGCTATTTCCTCAATTGGCTTTTTCTCAAGATAAAGCCACCTCGCAATCTCTCAAGAAGGGCATATTAACTCTGGTTTTCTCTAGGAACTTGTTGAAAAAGGCCCGGTTTTCCGAGGCGGGTCTGCAATCTCATTCGTCTAACAAATATGCGTGGAGACGAGCGGATTCAGGATGGGATGTTCAGCTATGTTTCGTTGGAGC
>Ga0182014_10000357_pt1 | contig 59308 bp, 44 predicted proteins | sample 612S2DmetaG_FD_120489 | JGI IMG/M metagenome (GOLD analysis project Ga0182014, IMG submission 120489) | Permafrost microbial communities from Stordalen Mire, Sweden - 612S2D metaG | ecosystem: Environmental > Terrestrial > Soil > Wetlands > Permafrost | place: Sweden: Stordalen | collected... | reverse complement strand
GTCCTAGGAAATTGGTGTCCGTTCATTTTCGGTCGCCGCCCGAGTCAACCCCAAAAACCATAAGTTCCTGGCGCCCATTCAGCCGTCCCTCCGGGACCAGGGCTGGCCGGACCGGCGCGGGTTTAAGGTTCCGGAGCCGCGGTTGTTCCGACAAGATTCTCAAGGATGCCTTTTCCACTTCGTTGCCTTCGTTTCCTTTTGTTCAAGTTCTTTGGGCAAAATGAGGAGGAATGTTTTCCCGCGGAGCACGCGGAACACGCGGAAAGATGAGAAGATGTGCCAGACTCCCCTTTCTGCGTCATTCTGCGTGGTCTGCGGGCAAAAGCCTGTCCTGATTATCCGTGTCCATCCGTGAAAACCGTGGTTAAACCTCTTCGTTTTTGTTCAAAACCCCTTTAGTTGCGGCTGGCCGCTCTGGGCAGGCTTATGCACCCCTGTTCACCATAAAAAGCAGCGCGGGGGCTGGAGTTCATCCGCGGGCCAAGAATTGGGTTTGAACTTTGAGTTGATTGGAGTTTAAGCTTCCCGCAATGAAACACGCGGGGATAGCCCGGCGGGCGGCGCTCAAGTTGATCCTCCCGCCCTTGCTGGCGGTGATTGCCGCCGGCTTGCTGGGCCTCATGCTCGGCTGGCCGGCCTGGCTGGCCGGGCTGGCCGGTACTGCGGCTGCGCTTTGGCTGCTCTTCGCGGGCTTCACCGTTTATTTCTTTCGAGATCCCGAAGCCCGGCCCCCCGGCGCTCCGGGCCTGGCCCTCTCCCCGGGCCACGGCAAAGTCGATGCCATCGAAATCCTCAACCAATCGCCGTGCTTCCCAGGGCCTTGCCACCGCGTTTCGATTTTCTTGTCCGTGATCGACATTCATGTGCAAAACGCGCCCGTCAGCGGCAAAATAGCGGGCCTGCGGCATGCGCCGGGCCAGTTTATCAGCGCGCTCAAGCCCCAATCCGCGCTCCAGAATGAAAACGTGCTCATCGAATTCGCCTCCGCCGAGACGCCCGGCGAAAAGGTCGGGGTGCGCCTCATCGCCGGAGTGATTGCGCGGCGCATCGTGCCCTTTGTGCGGGAGGGGGATGAATTGCGCCGCGGGCAACGGATCAGCCTGATTCAGTTTGGTTCCCGCTGCGATCTCTACCTGCCGCTGGATTACAAGATCAAGGTCAAGCTGGGGGACAAGGTTGTTGGCGGCGAAACGATTATGGCCGCAAAGGCTTAGTTTATGGAAACGCCCCCAAACCACCCCCACGCGGACAAGCCGGAGCCGGCCCTGAGAATCTATTTTCTGCCCAACCTGATGACGGCGGGGAATCTGTACTGCGGATTCGTGGCGCTTCACAAGATCATAGACGCCAAAACCGGCCCGCCAGGCAACGGGGAAATCAGGGCTGCGCTGGCCTTTATTCTGCTGGCGTGCATCTTCGATCTGCTCGATGGCCGCCTGGCGCGCATGGGCGGGGTGGAAAGCGCTTTTGGAAGGGAATTTGATTCCCTGGCCGACTTGATCTCCTTCGGCGTGGCCCCGGCTTTCCTGGTGCATCGCGTGGTGTTGCGCGACGTGTTTCTTGACCGGCCCGAAATCGGCTGGTTCATCGCTTCGATTTACCTCATGTGCGGGGCCTTGCGCCTGGCGCGTTTCAATTGCCTGGCCGCCATGCCCGGGGGAGGCGGTGGGAAGGAGTTTCTGGGCTTTCCCATACCGGCCGCGGCCGGGTTGGTCGCCTCACTGACCTTGTTTCTGATGTGGGACGAGGATAAAGCGGACCTATCGACCGGCGTGTGGCGCTTTGTCCTGCCAGCCATGCTCCTGTTTCTCTCGTTTATGATGGTGAGCGAGGTCAAGTACCCTTCCTTTAAAACTCTGGATTTGCGGGCGCGTCGCACTTTTCCAAAAACGGTCGTCGTTCTCCTCTTCGCGGGCTGCCTGCTTATGTTGCGCGATCTGATACTGCCCGTCGTCCTGCCCTGCATCTTCACGATTTATTTGCTCTACGGCTTTATTCGTCCGCGGATTTCCGGCAAAGTCCGCCAGGAAATTGAGGAAGAGGAGGACGAAGACGGCGCCGGCCCCCCTTGACATGTTAGATCACATTCCCTGCCTGCTGGCCGCGCTGACCGGGTTCTTGAGCGGCTTTGTCCTCTCGGTGCCCGTCGGCCCCGTTAATCTGACCATCATTAACGAAGGCGCCCGGCGCGGCTTGCTTTGGGCCTTGCTGATTGGCTTCGGGGCAACGGCCATGGAGGTGATCTATTGCGCGCTGGCATTCACCGGATTCGCCTCCTTTTTCAACGGCCGGGTGATCAAGGCGTCGATGGAATTGGCAAGCTTCGTCTTCATGCTCTACCTGGGCATCCGGTTTCTCAAGGCCCGCAGCATTGATTCCGTCGCCCCGGTTGAGGCCAGGATCAACGAGCGCATGCACGCCCATTCGGCGTTCGCCACCGGTTTCGTGCGCGTCATGGGCAATCCGGGAGTGTTTCTGTTCTGGATCGTCCTTGCCGCCAACTTCAAGTCCCGCGATTGGGTCGGGACCGGCGTGGCGGACGTCGCCTCATGCGTGGCGGGCGTGGGCCTGGGGACCAATTTATGGTTTTCCGGCCTCAGTTACGCCGTCTCGCGCGGCCATAAGAAATTCACCGAGCACACTTTGCTGCGCATGGAGCATGCCTCCGGCCTCTGCCTGCTGGGCCTGGCCGTGGCCCAAGGCGTCCACATCGTCTGGCAAATGGTGCGGCACCAAATCTGAGAGAATTGGCCTTCGCCCTTGCAAAAGGCCGCGGCGCTTCCTAAATTCTCCATGTGAAAGTCGCGGATTATCAGTTATCGCAGTACCTCCCGGTGCTGATCCTGGGCATCGTCGCGGTCGCTTTTGCCGCCGGCACGCTCCTGCTCTCCGTCCTGGTGGGCAAGCGCGGCCGCGACTCGCGGATCAAAGACACCGCCTACGAATGCGGCATGTTGCCCGTCGGCGCGGGCGGGACGCGGCTGTCGGTGAAGTTTTACCTGGTGGCCATGCTGTTTATTCTATTTGACATCGAAGTCGTGTTTCTCTACCCGTGGGCCGTCATTTTTCGGAGCGAGGCGGGCCGGGAGCCGGGCGTGATCTTGGGTTCGATGATCGGCTTTATGCTCATTCTCTTCATCGGCTACCTTTACGCCTTGAAGAAAGGGGCCTTCGACTGGAAGCATTAAAGTGTCTTCTCCCGCGATCCAATTCGGACCGGACGGCTGGCGCGCTCTGATCGCCCGCGATTTTACATTTGACAACGTCCGCCTCGCCTCCCAGGCGGCCGCCTCCTGTTTGCGCACTGAGTTGGCCGATCCAGCATCGTCCCTGCGCCGGCGCCCCCCCGCCGTCATCCTGGCTTACGATTGCCGTTTCCTCGGCCGCCAATTTGCCCTCGCCGCGGCCGAGGTGTTCGCCGCCAACGGCTTCAAACCCATCCTGTGCGACCGCGACACTCCCGCGCCGGTTTTCGCCCTGGCCCTCCGCCGGCGCAACGCCATCGCCGGCATCAACATCACCGCCGGCCACAGCCCGCCCGAGTACTCGGGCTTTCAATTCTCGCGGCACCACATCGCGGGCGCCCCGCCCGAAGCGACGCCGCCCATCGAAGCGGCCATCGCCCGGCTCCAGCGCGAGAATTGGAGTTTCCCGGCCGCCGTCGTCGGCACCTTTGCCTGCCAGGGCCTTGATCCCCAGCCCGATTACTTCAGACACATCCGCAATCTCGTCCAATTCTCCACCATCAAAAAAGCGCGCCTCAAAATCGGCGTCGATCTCATGCACGGCTGCGGCCGGGGCTACCTGGACGCCATGCTCCGCGAAGCGGGCGCGCGCCTGACGGTGCTTCATGGCGATCCGGACCCCATGTTCGGCGGACATCCGCCGGAGCCGGCCGCCGGGAACCTTGCCGACCTGCGCCACCTGGCGCGCTCTGGAAAGGTCTGCCTGGGATTGGCCACCGACGGCGACGCCGGCCGGTTCGGAGTGGTGGACGCCGACGGCTCCTGGCTCACGCCCAACCAAGTGCTGGTATTGACGCTTTATCACCTGGCCAGGAATCGCGGCTGGAAAGGCGCCGTCGTGCGCACGGTCGTGACGAGCGGTCAAGCCGCCGCTGTGGCCGCGCATTTCGGGATTAAAACCCACGAAACGCCCGCCGCCTTCAAACACATCGGCGCGATCCTGGAATGGGAGCCGGTCATCGTCGGGGGAGGGGAGTCCGGCGGCTTGAGCATGCGAGGACACATGCCGGAGAACGACGGGATACTGGGGTGCTTGTTGATGGCGGAACTTGTGGCGGCGGAGGGCAAGCCGCTGGGAGCCGTGCTAAAGGATATAACCAAGCTGACCGGCGCGGCTCATACCCGGCGTATTCTGGCTCCAGGAACATCCGGACGCAAACGCAGCAACTCCTTGGAGGCGTGAATGACCTCGGAGATGATGTCGCGCGCCATGCAAATGGCGATCTTCGGACACAGAGAACGAAACTGCGTGGTCCGCTGAATCTGTGCCGAAGCCCCGCTTCGCTCAATGCGTCTGTTCGCTCGACCGATCTGCGCTTTCCCTTCAAAGGATTCGCTCCAACGTCTCCACAACCGTTTTCACGCAACTTTTGCAGGTCTTACTCTGAAGATCGTTCTCCTTGAAATATCGCTGTCCGTCCGGCGTGCCGAGGTCGCAGCCTTTGAGCAGCGCGCGGCAGTTGCATGTGCCGTGTTCCGATTCAAATTGCGATATAAGTTCGCGCACCTTCCGGTACGTTTCCTCCGTGGCCGCCCTGTCCTGTCCCTCGCCGCGTCCATGCTTGATTCCAAGAGTGACAATGCCCCCGGCTATCGCTCCGCAAACCTCCTGTCTTCGAGCCATCCCGGCCCCAAAACCGCAAGCCAGTTTCAGAGCGGCATTCCTGTCGAGGCCAAGATCATCGCAAAACGAGTAGAGCACCGCTTGAGCGCAGTTGTACCCGGAAAGGAATTTCGTCACGGCGACATCGCTTCTCGCGCTCATAAGCTCCTTCGCGCCGCCCCGATGAAGGGGGGGCTTGTTGGTTGGTCTATTCTTACCCATGACATGAACGTAAAATCGGGCGGGAACGGTTGTCCAGTCGTAAATCAACTGAAAATAATTCTTGCCATCACGCCCGCGGCGTGCGAACGTTATTTCGTCATTTGACGAAATATCAATATATGCGCGGTTTCATGGCCATCACCAAGGCGTTGTCCGACCCGAACCGGGTGCGGATTCTCCTGGCGCTCCGGCGCGGCGAACTCTGCGTCTGCCAGATTACCGAGATGTTCGGCTCCGCCCCCTCCACCGTCTCCAAGCATCTCTCCATTCTGCATCACGCTGGTTTGATTGTCTCCCGCAAATCGGAACGCTGGGTTTATTACCGCCTGCCGGACAACGCCGCCCTCGCCGCCGTGCGGGAGGCGCTGCGCTGGGTTCATAAATCACTCGCCAAGTCCGATGAATCCAGGGCCGACGCGAAAAAGCTGAAACAGATATTGAAGACCGACCTCGCCGTCATCTGCCGCCGCCAGAAATGCTGCTAACCCGTGAATCCAAAGTGAGCTGCGGCGGAACTCCATCAACCGCTCCCAAACGCCTCGCTTTTTTCGAGCGTTACCTGACCGTTTGGGTGTTTCTCTGCATGATTGTCGGCGTGGCGTTCGGCAAGCTGGCGCCCGGCTTGACCGGCAGCGTTGGCAAATGGGAATTTGTCCAAGGCTCCCACGTCAACGCCCCCATCGCCGTGCTCATCTGGCTCATGATTTATCCAATGATGCTCAAGGTGGATTTCAGCGCCCTGGGCGGCATCGGACGCAAGCCCAAAGGCCTTGCCGTCACACTGTTTGTCAACTGGCTGGTGAAGCCCTTCAGCATGGCGTTTCTGGCCTGGCTGTTCATGCGGCACATTTTCAAAGCGTGGATTTCCCCGGAACTGGCAAGGGAGTACACCGCCGGACTCATCATTCTCGCCGCCGCGCCCTGCACGGCGATGGTGTTCGTCTGGAGCTATCTCACCGATGGCGACCCTGTTTACACGCTCGTGCAAGTGGCGGTCAATGATCTGATCATGCTCGTCGCATTTGCCCCCATCGTCATGTTCCTGTGTGGCATCGCCAATGTCGTTGTGCCGTCCAAAGTCCTCATCACATCCGTCGTGGTATTCATCGTCATCCCGCTCGCGGCGGGCTGGCTGACGCGAACGCTGCTTCTGAAATCGCGCGGCAAAGACTGGTTCGAGACAAATTTCCTGCCGAAGTTCCATCCGGTGACAATCTTCGCGCTATTGTTGACGCTCATTTTGATCTTCGCGTTTCAGGCGGAGAATTTGACCGCGCGCTGGCTGGCCGTCGCATTGCTGGCCGTGCCGATCATCATCCAGGTCTATTTCAACTCCACCCTTGTTTACCTCCTGATGCGCAAATGGCGCGTGCCGCACAATGTCGCCTCACCCGGCGCGCTCATCGGCGCGAGCAATTTCTTTGAACTGGCCGTCGCCGTGGCTATCACGCTCTTTGGCGCGGATTCCGGCGCGGCGCTCGCGACCGTCGTTGGCGTGCTCGTGGAAGTGCCGGTGATGCTTTCCGTCTGCAAAATCTGCAACGAATCACGCAATTGGTATCAACAAAAACTCCATTAAATCCATGCCTGCCAATGCAAAACCCGCCATCTTGATTCTCTGCACCGGCAACTCCTGCCGCAGCCATATCGGCGAAGGCTTCTTGCGCGCCGCCCTCGGCGATTTGGCGAACGTCCACAGCGCCGGCTCAAATCCTGCCGGTTACGTCCATCCCCTTGCCATCAAAGTCATGGCCGAGGCGGGCATTGATATTTCCACGCACCGCTCGAAACACCTCAAGGAATTTCTGGGCCAGCCTGTCACCACAGTCGTCACCGTCTGCGACAACGCCGATCAAGCCTGCCCGCTGTTCCCCGGCCAAGTGAACCGCCACCACTGGCCTTTCATTGACCCCGCCAAAGCCGCCGGCACGGATGAGGAAAAGCTGGCGGTCTTCCGCCATGTGCGCGATGAGATGCGCCGCGTCTTTGAAGCCTACGCCGCCGGCTTCCGCGATCAGGGCAAAGAAGGCCATTCATAGGGGGTGGCCAGGGGAAGCTGGAAGCCGGGTCCGGGTGGCCGCCGCCGATTTGAGGCCGCGCAATCGAAGTGGAAACGCAACCGCCTCAAAGAGGAAAACGCTTGATTCCAAGGGTCCTTTAGCTTCCCCCAATAAACATGCTCAAGTAATCCGGCCTGCTGCCGATGTCATATTTGGTACGGCATTGTCTGAAACAGATTCAGCCGGCCTTTTGGGAGAGCCGGAAAAGTATGTCGCGCAACAGAGAAAACAAAAAACAGACGCACATCATGAAAAACACACGCTCGCTTGAACTCTGGCACTACATCCTGCTGGCCGCCATCGCGGGCTTGCTGCCCATGACCGGCATCCTTTTGTTCGTCATCGGCACCTCGGTCAACAAGGACATCAATTTCGGTTTGCAGGAAATGCGCGGCAACGCCTTCCAGCGCCCCTTGGAAGAACTGCTGGATTTGTTCCCCCGCTACGAAGCGGCGGCGCGCAAGGCTCAGGCCGGCGATGAATCCGCCAAATCCGGCCTGACGGACCTTCAACGGCGGATTGATTCGCAATTCGAGACCCTGGCCGCCAATTACAACGGCGAACTCGGACACTCACTCAAGTTCACCGATGCCGAACTCGCCGCGCGAAAACGCGACAATGCGCGGCTGTCGGCGGTACTCTCCGACTGGCAAAGCCTCAAAGCCGCCCCTCTCACGGTGGCCGCCGGCGATGAGGCCAACGGCAAACTGGTCGCCGCGGTCCGCGCGATGATGGCGCACTCTGGCGACCTTTCCAATCTCATCCTCGACACCGACCTCGACAGTTATTATCTGGTGGACATCACGCTTTCCACACTGCCGCAAACTCAGCAGCGATTGGGCGACATCACCTTGCAGGTAGGCGATTGGCTGCGCGCCGGAACCGTTGCGACAAATAGATCTCAAATCGCCGTCATGGCGGCGATGCTCCAGCAGGATGACCAGGACCGCATCACCGGGGACGCCCAGACCTCATTGAGCGAAGACAAGAATTTTTATGGCATCAGCGAGTCACTTCAAAAGAATCTCCCGTCGGCGATTGAAAAATATACCGCCGCCAATCAGGGATTCCTCGGATTGTTGAATCGCGTCGCGGCGGGTGAGACCGTGCCGGCGGCGGAATTGGAAAACGCCGGCTGGAACGCGCGCGCCGAAAGCTTTCGCCTCTGGGAAACCAGCGCCAATGAACTGGACACTTTGCTGTCCATACGCATCTCGGCGTTCCGCCATGGCCGGCTGTCGAGTTTTTCCGGCATCGCCGCCGCCTTCGCGTTGGTGGCGGTAGCCATCTGGTTCATTGCCCGGCGCCTTAACAAGTTGTTGCGCGCCATCAGCCAAAATCTCATCTCCGGCTCTGAACAAGTGGCCAGTGCCGCCGGCCAGGTTTCCTCCGCCGGCCAAACCCTTGCCGAGGGCGCCAGCGAACAGGCCGCGTCGCTGGAAGAAACCAGTTCTTCTTTGGAGGAAATGGCTTCCATGACCAAACGCAATTCCGAGAATGCCCAGAAAGCCAACGCTCTTGCCAAGCAAGCCCGCGCAGCCGCCGACAAGGGCACTGGCGACATCCAAACCATGTTCACAGCCATGGAAGCCATCAAAGTCTCCAGCGACAATATCGCCAAGATCATCAAGACCATTGATGAGATTGCTTTCCAGACCAATATCCTCGCCTTGAACGCGGCGGTTGAGGCCGCCCGCGCAGGTGAAGCCGGAATGGGGTTCGCTGTCGTTGCCGATGAAGTGCGCAACCTTGCCCAACGCAGCGCCCAAGCCGCCAAAGAAACCGCCGAAAAAATTGAGGGCGCCATTACGAAAGCCGGACAAGGCGTCGAAATCAGCGGCAAGGTCGTCCATACGCTAAACGAAATCGTGACCAAAGTGCGTCAGGTGGACGAACTCGTGTCCGAAGTCGCCAGCGCTTCCAGCGAACAAACCCAGGGCATTGCCCAAATCAACACTGCTGTCACGCAAATGGACAAGGTTACGCAGGCCAACGCGGCCAGCGCGGAAGAAAGCGCGTCCGCCGCCGAAGAGTTAAACACCCAAGCCGAGACAATTAAGACCTCGGTCGCCGAATTGCTCCAACTGGTGGGTGGACAGAGCGGCGCTCCCGCGACGAAGCCGGCCGATTCCTCCACGCGCGCGACGAAAACTCATGCGGTCGCTCCAGAAATGAAACGGCCCGTCACGAAAAACGGCAACGGACACACCCATCCTGCGCCTGCCATGGCAACCCTGGAGGAACGCAAGCGCACAATCCCAATGGAAAGCGATTTCACCTCATTCTAAATCCCGTATCTTTCCCCCTCCTCATTTCCGGGCCAGATCGACGCAGAGGATTTCCTGATCGTTGCGGACGAACATCCGGCGCCCGGCGAAGGCGGGATGCGACCACACCACCGGGCGGCCGGCATCGCGGTTGACCGGCTCGATAACGTGCGCCCGGCTGATCTCCTCGTAACCCTCGGGAGTGAGCCGCGCGATAATCAAATCGCCCTTTTCATTGAAGAGGAAAAAACGGTCCTGGTTCTTGATGATGAAAACATTGCCCCAGCGCGCTTCCTTGCCGTCGGCGGTGGTGGCGGCGAGCGTCTCCCACAGGCGCTCTCCCGTGGCGGCGTTGAGGCAGCGCAATTGGCCGTAGCTGCAAACGCCGTAGATATATCCGTCCTCCAGGAATGGCGTGCTCAGGACAGAGTGCAAGCCGTCGGTGTTCTGTTCACTCACGCGTTTGCTCTGCCAAAGCGTCGCCGCCGCCGGCTGGGAGGCATCCAGCCGGAGCATCCACGAACCGTTGTAAAAGCAAGTCAGGAAAAGCAGGTCCCCCATTTTGCGCGGCGTCGGGATGGTCATGCCAGCGCGGGCCGGCTCGGACGGTTTCAGGGACCAATAAACACGGCCCGTCTCCGGGTCCAGGGAGTTGACCGCTTCGGGATGCCATACGATCAATTGCCTGACGCCGCCCGCCTTGAAAATGACCGGGGAACAGTATCCCGGTTCCTTGGCGCTCAACGCCCGCCAGATTTCCCGGCCTGTGTTCTTGTCCAAAGCGACCACCGTCGAGTTGGAACCGGCGGCAAGGCAGATCAATTTGCCGCCGTCCAAAAGCGGGTTGCCGGCGAAACCCCAAGTGGGGGTCTTGATTTTGTAATCTTCTTTGAAATCCCGCGACCAGACGACGTGCCCCGTCGCCGCCTCCAGGCAGAGCACATTGCCTTCCGTTCCGAGCGAATAGACCCTGCCTCCGCTGACGACGGGTGTCGTGCGCGGGCCTGCCGGGTAGCTTGCGGTGTAGGGGCAATCGTATTCATGCCGCCAGAGAACTTTGCCGTCGCCGGCGCTGAGGCAAACGACGCGCTCGGCGCCGCGGATGCCGCCGGGCGCGGCGGCATGGGCCGGGGTGTCCGAGGCTTTGGCGAAGACGTGATCCAGGACATAGACGCGCCCTTGGGCCACGGCCGGGCCGGAATAGCCGGAACCGATCGCGGCGCGCCACACCACCGGCGGTCCGCCGGCCGGAAACGAACTGACAATGCCCGTCTCGCGCCACACGCTGTCCCTCCGCGGCCCAAGCCACTGGGGCCAGTCGTCAGCCCGGAGGCCCGCCGCGCAGCCCATCGCCAGCGCCGCGATCCATAGAACACGAATTGGCAGCCGATAAGTCAATGTTCGGAATACTCCTCCGTCATCTGTTCCCCACCGTGGGCGGGATTGGGCACCAGGTTTTGGCCGCGCGAATCCACCACGAAATCAAGCACTTCAAGAGGCACTTGGCCCAAATGATTGGGCGCCTCCTCCGGCACTTCAACCACATCGAAGTTCTCGTGCCGGCCCATCAATTCCAGCCGGACCGGCTCGTATTTGTAGCGGATGTCGCTGCCGTTGGTCGTCTGTGAGCGCACGGTATCTGTTCGTTCCAATCCCAGCTTCTTGATGACTGTGGGCTTGAGATAGAGGCGCGTGGCGCCAGTGTCCACCAGCGCCTCAACTTCAATCTCGCGGGGTTTGGCCTTGCGGGCGCCAGCCGTCTTGAGGAAGGCGTCCTTCAGATTGGTGAGCTTGATCTTGACAATGACTTTGCCCATGTCAAAAGGCTCTCAAAAATCTGAAGGAGGGTCAATGCGCTTATCAATCTAGCGCGCCCTGTATTTCAGAGCCGTTGAGACCGGCGGGCGGGAGGGAACCTGGATTAAATTGACTGGCAGCCAGGCGGCCCGGTTGGAATCGAGGTAATCAAGCGAAGCCAGCAACGCGGGAACAGGCGTGTCAAGCTTATGCGCCCGCCAGACCGCGTGGCGGAGATTCTCCTGGCTGGCCATGACCCGCTGGGAAAAATCGTCATCGGCGAGCAAGTCGGGCGCGCGCGGGATCGCTTCCAAGGCGTTCGTGATGTCATCAAGCAACGTGGTGCGCAAGTGGGTGCAGCCTTTCCATGCCCGCAGGATTTCGGGGAGGTTGAACTCAAAGCCCAGATGTTCCGAGGCGGCGATCAACAGCGCCATGCCCTGCGCGTAGGTAATCAGCATGGCGGAATGCAGCGCGCCGTGCAATTCGTTGAGCACACTTTCAGCGTCGTCGCCGAATCGCCCCATGGGTTGGCGGAAGGGCGACGCGAGCAGGGCCTGGCGGCGCTCCGCGGACACCGCGGGCAACTCGCCCGCGGCCGCCTCGATGGTGGGAATCGGCGTTTTCAATTCCCACGCGCTTTGGGCGACCCATGTTGCCAGCGCGTCGCGTCTGGCCGGCTTCAACTGATCCTCCAATAGCGGCCACGGCGATGGCGCCTCCTCCCGATCCGCGACCCGGATGGAAATTTCCATCAAGTAACCTTTGAGAATGCCGATGAGCCATGCGCCCGAAGTGTCGCGCAGCTCCTCAGCAGTCAAAAGCATGGCGCGTTGCAGCAGGAGAAAGGTTTCGGAGAGCAGTTGCAAGAGCGCATGCTCCAAACCGGCATGCACCATTTTCACGAAGTGGGCCTCCGGCGCGGTTTCAAAATAGCTCACGCACGGCTCCCCGCGAATCGTGGCGGCCATGCTTTGCAGCCAGGGGCGCGCGCGCTCACGCGCCTTGCGCGCTCCGCCGGCCATGACAATCGCCCCGTGACGCGCCTCCTTTTCGCCGCCGGATAGGCCCAGGCCCATGAATTGAATGGATTTCTCCTCCAAACGGCGCCCGTGGCTGGCCGTGTCCTTGAAATAGGAATCCCCGGCATCCATCACCAAGTCGTCGCTCTCCAATTCGGGCAGCAACTCATTCAACGTCGCGTTCATCGGCGCGTCCGCGCCGCTGAAGATGAGCACAGTCCGCGGTTGGCGCAGGTTTGCCGTCAATTCAGCCATGTTTGCCGCGACGCGCACTCTGGGAAACGCCATTTCTTCCGGCAGGACCGGCGTGTTTGTCGACGCCCCATGATAGGCCATCACGTTGAAATGATGCTCCGCAAGACGCAGAGCCACGTTACGACCGATGACATCCAGCCCGATGAGGCCGATGTCGCTTTGGATTGTCTCCGAACTTGCCATAAAACACGCCAAAAAACCGATTGAACCGATGCCAACGGCAACACAATACTCCCGCAACAAAACTCAAAGGGTATTGCGAGTCCAACTCGACTACGACAAACTTAATCTACATGGCAAGCCCCGCTGTCGCAATAGGGGAAAACCCTAAAATTGCCTTGATTTACACATCGCAAATCTCAACGCCTTGCCTCAGTGACGCGAGCGGGTCGGGTCGCGTCGGAACGAATTCCTGGGCGACATATCCTTTGAAGCTAGTCGCCACAATGGCCTTCATCACCGCCGGGTAATAGATTTCCTGCGTATCGTCGATTTCGCCGCGGCCGGGCACGCCGCCGGTGTGATAGTGGGCGATGTGCGGGTGGTTTTCGCGGATGGTGGCGATGAGGTCGCCCTCCATTATCTGCATGTGGTAGATGTCGAAAAGCAGTTTGAAGCGCTCCGAGCCAACGCGCTGGCGGAGCTGGACGCCCCAGGCGGTTCTGTCGCACATATAATCAGGGTGGTTGCGCCTGCTGTTGAGCAGTTCCATGCAGAGGGTGACCCCGTGTTTCTCGGCCAGCGGTACGATGCGCTTGAGGCCCAGGGCGCAGTTCTCCAAACCTTCCTCCTCGCTCATGCCTCGGCGGTTGCCGGAGAAACAGATCATGTTCGGATAACCCTGCCCGGCTGCAACGGGAATGGTCCGCTCGAAGAATTGGACGATTTTGTCATGGTTCTCCTTGCGATTGAGTCCACTGCCGATTCCGCCCGGCACGCCCGTGACCATCGCGCAAATCAGGTCGTGCTTTTTGATCGTCGGGAAGTCGGCCACCTCAATCAGGTCGATGGATTCCAGACCCATCTCCTTGGCCGCTTTGCAAAGGTCGTCCAGAGGGATTTTGTTGTAACACCATCGGCAGACAGAATGATGGATGCGCCCTTTGAGTTTGGGGCCGGCGGCGGCATCCGCCGCGCGCAGGCGGCGCGGGAGACCTGAGACGGCAGCCAGCGCGACGGCGCCGCCGGTGATTGCGCGGAAAGCGGAACGGCGAGACATTTTGCTATTCATGGCCTGCATACTATATCAAAATTGGGGCCGAGAAAATGGTTTCTTATGAAGTATGAGCACATTCGATAAGGTTTCCGGGCAATACCAGCAGAAGGCGCTGGTGCAGCAAGCTGCCGCCGAAAAGTTGCTTGCCCTCCTGAACATCGGCCAGAAGGACAATGTTTTGGATGTGGCCTGCGGCCCAGGGCACGTCACCGGGCAGATCAAGGCCATGACCCAAGGCCGAGTGGTCGGAACGGACATTTCCGCCGGGATGATCCACCAAGCCCAGGCCCGGCATCCCCTCATCGAGTTCAGGGGCGTGGCTGCCGAGGGCTTGGACTACCGGGAGGAGTTCGACGTGGTGTTCTGCAATTCATCCTTCCAGTGGTTCACCCAACCAGGCAAGGCCGTGGCGGCCATGTGCGCGGCTTTGCGGGCCGGCGGGAAAATAGGCGTGTCCTGCCCAGCCACGGAGAACTGGTCAACCTGCTTCAAGAGCGTGGCGGAGGAGGCGGGGGCGAACGCGGATCTGAGCGCGACTTTTGCCCGGTGGAAATCCCCCTGGTTCTGGCTGCCGGACGAGCGCTCCTACCAGAATCTCTTTGAGAGCGGCGGCTTTAGCACGATCCGGTGCCGGATCGAGTTGGAAGAAAAGCCGTATGACACCGATCAGGCAGTCGCCGTCTTTGCTTCCGGCGCCGCGCAGGGATACACCGGGAAAGAGTTTTACGACGTGCCCATTGACGACGATTACGTTTGTCGATTCAATGGCGCCATCCGGATGGCGATGAACAGACGGGCCCGCGACGGAAAGGTCACCGTGGATTTCCGACGTCTGTATTACGTGGGGATCAAAGCCGCACGATCCTGAGTACGGATGAGCATAAATACCCGTTATGCAAGGGCGATGGCGGCGTGGAGATGCTGAAAGTCCTGGCTGCGGTTAAAGGATTCCAAACAGCGCACCTTTTCTTCGTCTCCCGGCCGGATGAATGAACCTTGGGGGGCGGCAAGTCCCTCATCGGATAAACCGATAAAGACTCTTACGTTCTTGCCTTCCGCGTGAAGTGCCGCTCTTGCCACGTCCTTCAAAAAGGGAGGTGAAAACTGACCTAGTTGCAGGAGGCGCTCAAGCGTTGTTCCTCTGGCAACGTACGTGGGGTTGAGGTACATGGTGATTTTAATGCCGAAACGGGAAGCCGCAGCGCTCAGATAATCAATGGCCGCCCTAATATCAGCCACGGCATCCTCGTCGCTCATCGGAACCGGTTTCTGCATGAAATAACATGTCAACCGGAACTTGTACGTCGCCAGCATCCCGCAAAGATCCTCAAACCTGCTTAGCTCCAAGCCCTTTTTAAACACCCCGTTCCTGATGCGGGAATCAAAAGACTCGAAACCGATCGCAATTTCCAATTCAGTCGCGGTTTCACCCTCGGCAATTGCCCTTGACAAAATGACAAGCTCAGTCATGTCAACATACTCCGGCCGCGTCTCAACGGACAAAAGGGCCATGTTCGGCAGGTGAATGTTGAGTTTGGCTATCAAATAAATCAGGGCGGTGGTTGAAAATGTCGCCTCGTCAAGAATGGATCCGTTGTTGCTGATGATCACTTTCTTGATCGTTCGCAATCTCTGAAGAATCTCCGGTTGATTGAAGAGGTGGTCAACCTGGGCCATGATGCTTTTGAAGCTGACCCGATGCTTTGACGACACGCTTGGAAGATTGCAGCCGACACATCGCGACCATCTGCACGCCTGCGAGTAGAAAATGACAAACAGCGTCTCTCCCTCGAACGAATCTTGAAACCAGTAATTCACCGGCTTGGTTGGGTCATGCGCCTCATCGAATTGGTAGCTTTTCCCGCCCGCCGCCATGCCGTCCGTGATCTGCCTTTCAATCTCCATTTGGGTTAAATTGGCCATGTTAATAAACAATTCGCCGCAGGCGAGGCACGCGATCGAACGCCCCGTCCGCACTAATCACCGGCTCATGGTAAAAGCGGCAGAAGCCGGCAATCCAGTTATCATTTTCCCCAAGGCGCTGTCCGACGACAGCCAACTCGCGGTCCACGTCCGCCGCGGCCTCCGCGATTCCGCGATGCAGCGCGTAGATCTTCCACCACTTGAAATAATCCCAAGCGGCTGCCGAATTCTCGAAACCGGCGGCGACTTCCGCCAGACTGATGATCGACGTTCGGATGAGGTCCCCGCGATGGAGCGCCAGGAACGCCCGCGCCGGGCCCCGTCGGCCCTGCGCTCCCTCGTTGGCAAATTGAATCAGGAATGTCGTGTCGGCTATCATTTGCGTCCGCCGGATCGGCGGCCCCGTTGATTGAGCAGATGTGTGAGCGCCAACGGCTCCACTTTAGGGGGCGGCTCATGTTCGTAGGCGTCAAGCAATTCGCCGGCGGTCTCAGCGGGCTTATGGACGTGCCGGCGCAGCACCTTGGTGAAGGAATCTCCGCTGTCCTGTTTTAGAGAGGATAACAACCTGTAAACATCATCGTCTATGGTAATGGTCTTACTCATGCACGAATCATACATGAACAACGCAGCTCCTGTCAATGGGGGCTTCGTTATTCATGGAGCCGCCTAGAGGGCGCCGACGCCTTTTTCCTCGGTGCGGATGCGGATGGCTTCGCGGATGGCATAGACGAAGACCTTGCCGTCGCCGATCTTGCCGGTCCGGGCGGCGCTCAGTATGGCTTGGAGGACCGGCTCGACCAGGGCGTCGGCCAGGACAATCTCCAATTTAACCTTCGGCAGCAGTTCGGTCCGGTATTCGCCGCCGGAGTAGATTTCAACGCGGCCATTCTGGCGCCCGAATCCTTCCACTTCGCTGACGGTCATCCCGCCGATGCCCATGCCATAGAGCGCGTCGCGCACTTCATCCAATTTGAAGGGTTTGATGATCGCTTCAATTTTTTTCATAGGTTAATCGCCGCGGGAGGAGCCCTTATCTGTCAAGTGAAAATCCGGGTAGCACTCGGCCCCCATTTCCGGCAGGTCCAATCCCGCCATCTCATCCTCGTGCCGGCTGCGCAAGGGTTGGATCCTGCCCGCAACCTTGAACCAGGCCCAGGCCGACAATCCTGCGAAAATCAAACATGCCGCCGCCCCGATGAGTTGGGCGAGCAATTGCGAGGCGTCGGCTGAGGGCGCGCCAAAGAGCGGTCCCAATAGCCCGGTTACGCCGGCTTCCACGCCGGTTTTGGAGGCGGCATGGACTCCGTTCCAGCCGGCGCCGTAGCTTCCGTCGGCCAGGAGGCCCAGGCTCAAGACGCCCCAGGCGCCACCCACGGCATGGACGGAAACCGCCCCGATGGGGTCATCCACTTTCATCGTGCCTTCCAAAAACAGCACGGAATAGACCACCAGCACGCCCGCGACGGCGCCGATGATGAAGGCGCCCGCCCCGTTGACAAAGGCGCAGGGGCCGGAGATGGCGACCAGGCCGGCCAGCAACCCGTTGCAAATCATCGACGGGTCCGGCTTGCGAAACTTCATCGTTACCAACGCGCAGGCCGCCACCGCGCCGGCGGCGGCGGCTAGAATGGTATTGACGGCAATGAGCGGAGCGCGCTCCGGCGCGGCCATGAGGGACGGGCCGATGTTGAACCCAAGCCAGCCGGCCGCAAGGAGCAAGGTCCCGGAGATGACGCACCCCAAATTGTGTCCGGGCATGGGCCGGGGCCGCCCATCCCGGCTGTATTTGTTCAACCGCGGTCCCAGAGCCAGGGCGCCCATCAAACCCGCCACGCCGCCGGCCATATGGATGACGGAGGAACCGGCAAAATCGACGAATCCGTGGCCCAAGCCCAGGTTCTGGCCCAGTTGCGCCAGCCAGCCGCCGCCCCAGACCCAATTGCCGAACAAGGCAATGGGAAACGCCGCGCTCCAGAATCCGCAAGGAATGGCGCTGGAAAACCGCCAGCGCTCGGCCATGACGCCCGCGGGAATCATCACCGCCAGCATAACCACGGCTGCCTGGAAGAAGAAGCGGCACAGCGCCTGGGGATCACCGCCCAGGCCGCTGAGGAAGAATCCGCGGCGGCCCATCAGGCCGAAGGAATGTCCGAAGATACTCAACGACCACTCGCCGTCCGGCGCCGTCGCGCCGCCGGAGAGGAGGGCAAAGCCGAACGCCCAGAAGCCCAGGACACTCAGAGCGGAGAGGATCAGATTCGTGCTGATGATTTGCGCGGCGTTCCTGGCCCGGCACAGGCCCATGGAGAGCAGGCTGAACCCGGCCGGCATGAGCAGGACCAGCCCTCCGGCCAGAATGACTGTTGCGAGACTGAGCGGCATTGTATTAGTCATAGGTTAAGCATGGCAAATGCCAGTGGCATTGCTCCGCGTCAATAAGTCAATAAAAACAACCGAATCAAACACGTCTGGCTGATTTTGCCCATAAGCGGCCCGCGGCCCTGTCGCCCCAAACCGGCAGCCTGCGCAAATTTCGCCATACTCCCTCCTATTTGCCGTGATGCTTGAAATACAAAATCAACAGGATGAAGCTGATCACCCAGCCCAGCGCCAGCACCAGGATCAGCGGCAGATTGCGGAAGCGGCTCTTCCACAACTGCGGCGATTGCAGCTTCTGATACCGCCCGACCAATTCCACCTTCTCGTAATCGTCCAGTTCCGCCTTCATTTCCCGGGCCGAAGCATAGCGATTGGCCGGGTCGCGCTCCATGGCGTGCAAAATGATCTCCTCGACCGCCGGGGTAATCTTGGGATTGACCTTGCGCGGGGCGACCGGGTCGCCGGTCAGGCGGGCATTCATGACGGCGTAGGGGCTTTCGCCTTCGAAGGGAGTGGAGCCGGTACACATCTCGTAGAGAATTGATCCCAAGGCGTAGAGGTCGGTTCGTTCATCGCCGCGTTTGCCCTTGACCTGTTCGGGGGCCATGTAATCGGGGGTGCCCATGCTGGGAGAGAAGCCGACAAAGGTGATGCGGCGCGCTTTCAAGGATTTGGCGATGCCAAAGTCCATGATGCGAAGGCTGCCGTTGTTGCAAATCATGATGTTCTGCGGCTTGAGGTCGCGGTGGACGATCTTATGAAAGTGCATGTAGTCGAGCGCTTCGCAGATGCGGCTGGCGATGTTGACCGCGTCCGGCTCGGGCAGCGGATGGACCTCGCGCAACAGGGCGGAGAGGGTCTGGCCCTGCAAGTACTCCATGACGATGTAAGGGCGGCTTTTCTCCTCCGGCGGCACGGCGAAAATCCTCAGAATGTAGGGATGGGTGAGTGTGTTGCCGATTTCCTCCTCGCGCTCGAACCTGGAGAAGGCGGCGGGGTCGCTCTCGAATTGCATGAGCGGAACCTTGAGCGCGACGGTCAGGCCGGTCTTGAGGTCGTTTGCCTTGAAAATCGAGGCCATGCCGCTGCGGTTGATCAGGTCGGTGATCTCGAAGCGGTTATCCAGCGTCTGGCCGGGTTGGATTTCGTTGCTCACAACGGGTGCGGCGGCTTTGACGTAATAGGGCGCGCCGCGATAAAAATGGCGTTGTTCGATTTCATTGATTCGGATGAGTTGAACCGAGATGTTATCTTCCGCCCCGCGTTTCTCGGCCAGGGCGATCAATTCCGCGCAGGCCTCTTCCGGGGCAAAGTGTCCGGCCACTTCGCATATCTCATCGTCCACCACAACGGAATAAAGGCCGTCGGTGCATTGTACTAGCACGTCTCCCTTGGCCAGGGTTTGTTGGAACACGTCATACTGGCAGATCAAATCCTGCCCGATGCTCCGGGTGATCATCGAACGCATCGGGCTGGCCATCGCGTCGCGCTCCTTCACCAGCCCCAACTTGACCTGAAGGGCCACATAACTGTGATCGGCCGTCAGCCGCCGGAGCGAGCCGTTGCGAATCAAATACACCCGCGAATCGCCCACGTGGCCGATGCAGACTTGATCATTGCGAAATACCGAAACGGTCAGGGTTGTCGCCATGCGCCCTTCTTCGCGGTTGTGCAGCGAGGCGTCATAAACCAGCTTGTTGGCCTCGTTGAATATTTTGCGCAACAGATCGGCCGGCTCCGTTTCAGCCTGGGTGCCCTTGAAGGCGTTGACGGTGGTTTGGACGGCAAGCTGGCTGGCGACTTCGCCGCGGCCGGTGCCTCCCACGCCGTCGGCTATGACAGCCGCAATGCCCACCGTCCGCATCAATTCCGGGGAATCAGGCTTCCAGAACCCGATGCAGTCCTCATTCTTTTCGCGCACCGGGCCGGTGATGGAGGCTTGGGCGTAAGTCAGATCCATGTCGGGATTTTGGTTGGAATAATTCTCCCGGTCAAGACGCCAAAACCGGCTGCCTCCTCAGAGGCAACCGGCTGGCTGGTCATTGCCAAGGGCCTGGTTACGTCGCCATGCTGGGCTTGGAACTGAGGATAATCTCCTTTCCTCTCTTCTTGCTGCTGATGGTGAAGTAAACGGCTCCAGACACGATCCACAACAGCGACACGCCCAAGGCGATGTACGGCTCCTTGATGCTCATGCCGGCGACTCCAAACGCCGGAATCGGGCCGAGCAGGTAGAACAGCATGCAACCGAAGTTGGCCAGAAGCCCGAACACCGGGACAAACATGTGCTTGAACCCGTGGAAACTATGGTGCTCGCGGAAAGCCACGATCGCAACGATGCAGGTCGTCATGTAAAGCAGGAACGTCCCAAAGTTGCTGATCAGCGTGATGATCAGTACCGTGTTGGGCAGCGTCACGTACGCGTGCGGCGAGAATATGCCGAAGCTGTACCAGAAGTTATGCTTGTCCAACGCGGCCAGGTCCGAGCTTTGACCGCCCAGATAGACCAAGGTCGTCAGGATGCCGACGATGATCGAGATGGACGCCAGAAACCAGACCGCGCGGTGCGGGGAGAGGGTCCTGCCGTGCAACAGGCCAAACTGCGTGGGGACTTCCTCATCGCGCCCCATCGCATACGTCACGCGCGCGCCCGTGTTCATGCAGGAGAGGGTCGTGCCGATCAAAGCCAGGAATACCGTGAACGCCTCAACCAGCATGAAGGCCTTGCCCGCCGAATAACTGCCGAATATCCAGGTGCCCACCAGAACCATCATGTCCCCGATGGGCGCTCCCGAAGCGCCGGCATTGGCCATTGTGTAACCGCTGTTCAAGAAATAGTTCGCCGCGAAATACTCGAACAGGTAACACACCGCGCCTTGAATCGCCAATGACAGCAAGATCGCGCGCCCGATGTCTTTCTTTGGATTCTTGGCCTCCTCACCCATGGCCGAGACCGACTCGAAACCGACAAGCAGAAGAATCGCCACGCACGCCTGCACCAGAACGGCGCTGAACGAATGGGGCGCCACGACGGAACCGCCCCCCGAGTGGAAGTTAAACGTCTTCGGGTCTTGCGCGGTTCCCGCTCCGCTGACCGCGTCCGCGGGCTTGTAGCTCAGGACGAACGGGTCGGGCGTTTCTTTGCCGTCCTTCACAATCACGTTGCCCTTGTCGTCCGCCTTCCAAGCCGGATACGGGTCGCCCTCGCCGAGGCCAAGGGCGGTCAAACTGGCCAGCTCAACCGCGTTGGTGTTCTTGACCTTGTCCAAGTCATCCTTGGCCACCTGGCGGTCCTGCATCTTGAATATCGGTTGCTTCTTGTCATCCACTTTGGGGGAATTGTCCGCCCAGGTGTCCTGAACCGGTTTGCCTTTGTCGTCGGTGACCACCACTTGGGCCACATTGTAATTGACTGGTACTCCATTGGACAGGTGCAAGCCGACCGTGCCGTCAGGATGACTGGAGCGATAGGCGATGGCCATGATGCCAAAAGTCACCAGTGCGCAAATCTGGATGACGTTGATGGCCATGTTGACAGCGGTCGTGCCGTTGACGCCGCGGTAGGCGATATAGCCGACACCCAGGGCGAACACGACACAGAACAGCCACATGAACAAGGGGCTGTTATAGGTGGTGCTGAAAGTGTCCGGCATCAACTGGCCGGCCAGCCAGCCCGCCAGAATGGCCGTCACGCCGACCATCAATCCCGTGTAAATCCAGTAATACAAGTGGCTGTTCCAGCCGGTGAAAAACTTGATTATGCGCGCCCACTTGAAGGCCTTGGTCTTGGAGAGAAAGGCCTGCTCCGCGTAGAGGTACGACGAGCCGGCGCCGGGATAAAGCTTGGACAATTCCGAATAGCTCGTGGCGGTGGCGAAGCACAAGACCAGCGCGAACACGATCCCGATCCACATCGCGCAACCGGCCATCGGCGCTCCGTAGAGGGATTGCTCCTGGTAGGTCAGCCACAAAAATGCGCCCGGCGCTATCAGCGCCATCGCGTTTATCGTGAGACCGGTCAGCCCCAGCGTCGGTTTCATCTCCGTTTTGGGTGGTGGTGATGCGTTAGACATATCTTTTTTTAGTACTTTTTTAATGTTTCTATTGTTATTTGCTGCTATTGCGCCGTTGCCATGCCCTTTAGCAATTGAGATGCCATCCTTGGTCGCGGCTGGGCGCGATGGCGCCCCGCGCGGTGGAAAATCGCGGTTAATCCCTCGCAGAAACCGCATTAAGAAAAGATAAAGAAGACTTCGACCCTCCGGGGGCCGAAACCCCGGAAAGTCACTTTTTGCGCACTCTGGTTAAAACAGAGACGCCAGAAATCGCCAAAAGACGGGGAAGGCCGCAGATCAGCTTTTATCGAGGCCTTTAGCCGTGGCGCAGGTTTCCAAACCTGCTGTCCCGCCGATTTCCAAATCGGCCCCGCTCCTGCCGGTTTAGAAACCCGCGATACAGCAGACTTGGAAGTCTGCGCTACAAAAGCTGATCTGTGCCCGACGGCGATGCTAAGCCGCCACGGCCCTTTCCGCAACGCTTCCGAAGGCGTAAACTTCCTCGGAAGCTCGTGGGGTTTCCGGCTGGCACAGCTCGCGGGCCTCCCGCCCAGGATGGGGCAGGACGACCGTCGGGCAGGGGGCGCCGTCGAGCACACGCCGCGTGGTCGCGCGCCGGAAAAGCCGAAGCCGCCTGGGCGCCTTGGGACCGCAGAGCACGATCATTTCCGCCGCGCCGGCACGGGCCTCCGCTACGATCTCATCGGCGGGATTGCCCACGCGGACGACGACCCGGACGGCTGGATCGGTTCCGAAAAAGAGCCTGGCCAGCTTGCGCAGCGCCGCTTCGCCCTCAGCGCAAAGCTGGTCATAGACGGACGGCTCGACAGAAGCGATGTTGAGATCGACGACATGCAGGAGGGTGACGGAGAGAGGTCTTTCCATCGCCATTCTCCGGGCGAAAACGAGCGCGTGGGCCGATCCGTGGATCAGGTCCAGCGGAATTAGAATGTGTTTCGTATTCATGCGTCCAACTTACCGCCGGAATTATAGGGAGCGTTAGTAAAAAGGCGGCGACAACCCGTCAAAATGACGTAAAAACCCAGGCGCCTTACTTCTTTGCCAGGTGATGCCAAAGCAACAGGAACAGGAGGACTTGCGCGGCCACCGGCACCGTAATCCAAAATGCCACGAACCGGATTTTCGGCCAGCGCCGTTTCCACGGCGTCGAAAATTCCAGCCGCTCACACCTTCCGGTGAGCCGCGCGCCGCCGGGGTTCTCCAATTCCGCCTTCATCGCCGCCGCCGTCGGATAACGTTTCTCCGGGTCGCGCTCCATCGCGTGCAGGACGATCTCCTCGGCTTGCGGGGAAATGGCGGGATGGACCTTGCGCGGCGCCTCCGGATCGCCCGTCGTGCGGACATCCATGATGACGGTGATGTCCTGGTGGTTGAAGGCGATCACACCGGTGAGCATCTCGTAGAGCATGGCGCCCAGGCAATAAATGTCGGTGCGGGCGTCGCCCCGTTTGCCCTTGATCCTTTCGGGGGCCATGTAGTGCGGCGTGCCGGGGGCAAATCCGATGAACGTCAGGCGCCGCGCGCCGGGCCAGTGGGAGATGCCGAAATCCATGATCCGAATCGAGCCGTCGTCGCACACCATGATGTTCTCCGGTTTGAGATCGCGATGGATGATGGCGCGCTCATGGAGGTACTCCAACGCCCCGCATATCCGCGCCGCCAGTTCCAGCGCTTCGCTTTCCGGCAGCCGCCCGCCCCGGTCCCTCAAAAGGTGGTAAAGCGTCTTGCCGCTGAGGTATTCGGTCACGAAATACGGACGGCTCTTGTCCTTGACGCTGATGAACTTGAGGATCGACGGATGGTCCAGGGCGGCGCCGATTTCCTCTTCGCGCTGAAACCGGGCGAACATGCCGGCGTCCATTTCAAAATTCTCGTGCGGCACCTTCACCGCGACGGCCGCCCCGTCCCGCGCCCGGTCCAGCGCCTTGAAGATCGTCGCCATCCCGCCGCGGTACACGATCCCGGTGATCTCGAACCGCTCGTCCAGCAGGACGCCGGGGACGAGCGCGCCCCCGCCGGCGGGGGCCGGCATGGATCCGTTGGTTGGCAGCGTTCCCAAATTCACGCCGATCAATGTGGACTGCCGATGGGGGATGGAGGAATAAAAATCGGGCCTGTTCGCATCAAAATTTCATTAAACCAAAAGCGCCCCGCGGTGAAATGAGGCGCGCGCCAGGCGGGAAGGACTGGGTCGCCAGTGAAGTTCACGAGGGAACGGTTGGATTCTGCATGTTCTCATCCTACTGTTCATTTTAAGAACTTTTTAAGCATTTTTGCCCACAGTGGTTAGAAATCGACAGCGTGCCATTTTGCCATTAAAATTTTCTTAATACACAACACGTTTATCAACAATGGTTTAAATGAATTCATGCCATACCGTGGCACGAACTTTGCGATGGCGTCGATTCGAACCGCCAACTGGGTGAATTCATTTCACCCATGAGACATTAAAATTGTATTAACATAAACCAAAATATCGCACGAGGAATATGAAAATAGAAAAATGGACCCTTGGTTTGGCCGCCGTTGGGCTGATCACCCTTCCGCCGGCGCTGGCCGCTCAGACGACCAACACGGCCCCGGCCTCCGCGGCGCCGCCGACACCGGCCCCGATCCCCATGCTGACAGCGTTGTCAGCCACCACCATCAGCGGGTATGTGGACACGTCGGCCGTGTGGAACCCCGGCACAGGTAACGCGAACCCCGCCCCCTATGCCTTCAACGCCGGCAAACAAGACGGCTTCAACGTCAATGCCGTCGATGTCAAAATCAGCAAACCCCAGGACGAAAGCGGATGGTCGGCCGGGTACACCGCCGAACTGAGCTATGGGCCGGACGCTACAGCCATTGATGGCGGCGCCGCTCCCATTCGGCAGGCCTACATTGCACTGCACACGCCTGGCGGCAATGGCTTCGACTGGCAATTGGGCCGTTTTGACAACCTGCTCGGATACGAATCCAGTGACTCGTACAAGAACCCGAACTACACCCGGTCTTACGGCTATTCGGTTGAACCGACGGAACATACTGGTCTGCTTGGCAGCTATAAGTTCTGTGACGCCATCAGTCTCCAGCTCGGCGTTGCCGACACGGTGACAACCACGCCATTTACAGTTAACGATCGCATCGGCGCTGAAAGCAAGAAGGGATTCATCAGTTTGCTCACCCTGACGGCTCCCGACAATTGGGGCTTTCTGAAAGGTTCCGCTTTCTACGCGGGGTACGACTTTGGCCAGGGCACCGGCAACCAGGACAGGCGCGAGCTGTACATCGGCGCCACCCTCAACTCGCCGGTCAAAGACCTAACCTTCGGCGCTTCCCTGGATTCCATCGAGCACTTGGACGTGGCCGGAGTGGATACCGGATATTTCGCGGCCTACGCAGGGTATGTGTCTTACAAGCTGGCCGACAAGCTTACGATTAACGGCCGCATTGAATACGCCGACGGCCTGGGATTGGGGGCCATGGCGAATGCCGCCAATGGCACGACCGTGACGGCACCCAACCCGACGCCTCCGCCGGCAACATTGACCACGCCCTTTGCCAACCCGCTGGAAAAGGTGCTCGCGTTCACCGCGACGGTGCAATATGATTTGTGGGCCAACGTGATCAGCCGCCTGGAACTTCGCTGGGATCATGCGGCTGACGGGTGTGAGGCATTCGGAGGCGCCGGCCCTCTTGGCGGCGCCGTCCCCGACAAGAAGAACGAAGTCATGCTCGCGGCCAACGTGATCTACAAGTTCTAATGGACTGTCATCCAATACCGGCCTCTTCCGAAAACCGGGAGGGGGGTGTTCACGAAAAGCTCAACTGTAGCAATGAAGGCAACTATTTTGTTGGTTAATGATTATCCCGGTGTTCGAAATTCATTGGGCGGCACTTGCATTTAAGAGTTTTTTAACTGTTTTTAGATGAATATTGGGCCGATTCAGCGGTATTAAAATTAACTTAATATGGAAGTGGTTGTGCGTCGGTAATTTACACAAAGAACCATGACAGAGGATGAACCCCTGAAGCCGATCATCGCTGTCATTGATGATGAGGCGCAGATTCGCCATCTACTCCGAGTCAGTCTCGAAGCCAACGGCTACAAGGTCGTTGAAGCGGCCGACGGCTGCGAAGGACTGGCCAAAGTCACCGCGCACTGTCCTGACATTGTGGTGCTCGACCTGGGGCTGCCGGACATGGACGGAATGGAGGTGATGGCGCGGCTTCGTGAGTCGAGCTGCGTTCCTATTCTTGTTTTGTCCGTCCGGGATCGGGAGCAGGACAAGGTCGCGGCATTGAGGGACGGCGCCGACGAGTACCTGACCAAGCCTTTCAAGACGGCGGAACTGCTGGCGCGTCTGCAAGTTCTCCAACGCCATGCCCAATCGGCCAGCGAGGAAACCGTCTTTACCAGCGGGCCGCTGAAGGTGGACCTGGCTTTGCGCGCCGTCAGCGTCAACGGCCGGACGGTAAAGCTGACCTGCACGGAGTATGCGCTGCTGCGTCTCTTTGCCCACAATGCTGGCAAAACCCTCACGCATCCCCAAATCATCGAAACTGTCTGGGGGCCGGGAAATCGGGAGAAATCCCGCTACCTGCATGTCTATATGACTCATCTGCGCGAGAAAATCGAACCAATTCCCACACAGCCGGTCTTGCTGGTCACTGAGCCGCGGGTGGGCTACCGGCTCAACGTCTATCCTCCTTTGCGGCCTGGCGCAATGCCTGGTTCACAAGGGTTTCCGGCGGGCAAGTGTCCTCGCTTTTGACACTCTTTTGAGTCTGTTTGCCGCTCCGTTTTGAACCATTCCGCGAGATTTCGCGGCAGCCGTGTCTTTTCTTGTTCCTTGCGCTGATGTTTGGCCGGTTTTGGAAGAAACGCGACGCATGAGGCGCAACCCGGAAAGCCGCGCGTCAAGACATTTAACCACGGATTTCAAGTTATATTTAAATGTTGCGGTCCGCAATTGTTGTTGTATGTTGGCGACGTGGCCGGGAAAGGGTGGATGTTCATTGACATAGGCCGGTTTGCGGAAAGCCAGGAACCCGTTCCAGGGAGAGCCACACCGCAAAAATGGCCGATTATGCAGGCTTGTGCACCCTTGTGCACCCTTGTGCAGGAAAAAAGGGGCGGGGGCCTCGCCGGGTCCTGGAAGAAAGAGGGACTTCACCACGTCCGCCTGCGCCACGCTTCGGCGCGACAAAGATTTCCCGGATTAACGATAAAGAGGTCCGATCCGTGTTCTCCGGGTCCATCCTTGTCGCCCCGGAGCGCATAGCGCGAAGACGGACGTGGTTAAAAAATTACGGTAAATTACGGTAAATTACGGTGGTTTTGTTGCGGCTCAAGCGAGTTTGCGGGCGTGGGCCGCCCGCCTTAGGCCCCGGGGCCACGGCCTGCAAGAATCGCACGGGCACAAAATGAGGGGGGGAACACGGCGGCGATAACGATAAAGAGCGGTTCGGTAGCCGCCGAAAACGAGGTGCCTGAGTTCGGTTATTCGCACCTGTTCGCACCTGAAATCGTTCGCCCTGATGAACCGGAGTAAGCGGTAAAGGAGGGTGTCTCTCTGCTGCGGGCCGGGGATGCGTGATAGCGTGGCGGACTAGCCGGACGGCGATGAAAAATCAAGCGGCCAGCTTGAATTGGATTTAATGGCGGAGGGGCGCCGGTTTCCCGGCGCCCCCGAGCGGACCCGGGCGGATGGTCTTGTCCGCGCCGGGTGATTGACTTCCACTGGCACACGGGTCATCTGCCGTCGCAGCGGTCGTCTGACACCGTGATGTCAATAGTTTCCTCGTTCTCAGCCAAGGGCGCGCTCAGAGGCCCGATCACCGCGAGAGAATGAATGACATGTTTCCCTGGCGATAGCGGCGCGAGCATCACATACAGGCCCTCTGCCACCGCCGGATAGATCGTGAAATCCCCCGGAAGGCACGTTGCGCCAAGCTCCACTGCCAGTATGTTGTCCTTTTCCGCCGTGGTATAACTGAAGGGAGGGGACACCACGTTAAAAACAGAATTGGTCGGGTTCTCCATGCCATCAACTGCAATTCCATCAATCGTGAACGAGGTCAGTGTCACGGCGCTCCACGATTGCTGGTCAAACGCCGCCAGTTGAGCCGCCGTGAACGTTGTGAACGCGGATAAGGGGCAATTGCCGTTATCCTGCCACAAGGAATAAACCGAAAAAAACAGCGGGGTCCCGGCGGGAACGGTGACACGGTTGGTTCCAACGTGGACCACGTCGCCACCGATTGTGCTGGGCCCCATAAATCGCACGCGACTGGCGGGGCCGCTGCAAATGCCCGGATCACCCAACGATTCCAAATGGTCGGCGGACTGCCCCAGGGTCCACTGCCAGAATTTGGCCGACCATTCCTCGTAGCTGTATCCATAAGGCAGCGACGACGGCGGGAGGACCTCCGGCTCCTCCGCCAGGGATGAAGCCGCGTTTGCCAGCAACAACAGGCCCGCCAGAGCCGCCGCGAAACGGCGGGACCGGGAGCCAACATTTGTGAGTCTAATTTGATTCTTCATTGTGTCTTCTTTCTGTTCAGGCGCAATGCGCCTGGGTTCATGTTTTGAATTTGAGCGTGGCCGCCCATCGTTTACCAATGCGAAACGGCGCGGAGAAAAGTGCAGTTTATTTGAAAAAAAGCGGGATCAGGCCGGTTTGACCGGATTCTGAGCCGTTTTGATTTCACGGAAGAGCCAGGCGCGGGCGTGGGCCCAGTAACTCTTGACGGTGCGCTCGGAGAGGCCCAGAACCTGGGCGGCCTCCGCGTTGGTCATGCCCACAAAAAAACGCAGCTTGACCACCTCGGCCTGGAGGGCGTGGGTTGCGGCGAGTTTGTCGAGCCCCTCGCTCACGGCGAGGAGTTCGTCGTCGTCACTGGGCCCGGCGACTTCAATATTTTCAAAGTCCACGCGTTGCTGGTCCCCGCCGTGCCGTTGCGCGCGCTTGCGGCGGGCGTTGTCAATGAGGATGCGGCGCATGGCCTCGGCCGCGGCGGAAAAGAAGTGGGCGCGATTGGCAAACTGCGGATTGTCATTTCCGACCAGACGCATCCACGCCTCATGCACCAGGGCGGTGGGTTGCAGGGTCTGGTTGGGCGCTTCGTTGGCCATTTTGGACGCCGCAAGTTTGCGCAACTCCCCATAGACCAGCGGGAGCAATTCATCGGCGGCCTTCGAATCGCCGTGCTCGATGGAATCAAGAATGCGTGTGACGTCGCTCAACCAAAGACCATTACCACACTCTGCGGCCTTTTGCCACAGACTGGCGGTCGGAATGGGCGCCAGTTGAATTCAAGGTGGCTCATAAGGCTTTCATTGGTGGTGGTTCATCATTTGACGGGTCCCAGGTATTTGTCCAGGAAATCGAGTTCATCTTTGCGCGCTTCGTTCAAATTGTAAACGTCATGGGCGGCCTCGTAAATCTTAAGCCGCTTGTCCTTCTCCGCCGTGCCGAAGAGCAAGAAAAGGGGTTTTTGACTCGAATCAACCGGAAAGGTTGAATCCCATCTGCCATTCTGCATGAGGATCGGAATCTTGATGCGAGGAGCGAAATTAACCTGGCTGTATTCCGGGGGCATGGCGGCGTAGAGGCCGCCGCAAACCAGGACCGCAACCTTGATCCGAGTCTCGATTGCGGGCAAAACGCCGCCCCAGCGGGCTCCCCTGCTCATTCCTTCATAAGCCAGCTTGTTGATGTCGAACTCGTCGGGACGGGTTTCCAGGTAGTCTATGGTTCTTTCGAAATCTTTGACCCACTGGATTCCAGGCTCGAGTTCTGTCGCTTCGCCTTGTTTTTGCCGCGGCGATTTCCGATCGAAATCTCCCTGCAGAACAGGGATTACAAATGCGCGGCCGTTCCTCGTGTGTTTTTCAAAAAGCTCGGGCATTCCGTCCGTGTCATTACTAAAGGAAGTGAGCACCCCGGCGTTGGCTCCAGGGAAGTAGATCACGGTCTGGAAAGGCGGCTTGCCGGCGCGGGGGAGATAAAGATACGCGTTCATCCTTTCGTTGCCAGACGCCGCATTGAACGCGACTTTTTCCCGCTTGGTATAGATGCCCAGGTCTTCGGTGGCCGCGATCGCAGGTTGTAATTCTGATTTATCGTAGTTATATGACTTCAGATAGGCTTGGAATACTTCGTCCGAGCAGGGCTTCTGCTCACCCAGCGCCGGAAGACGCAGCCAGGGAACCGGACCCGCCGCTTGCTCCCAATCAGCGTCGTCGGCGAGCGGTTTCATGCAGCGGAACCCAAAATTCGCCGCCCGGAAAGTGGGCGGGTACTTATCAGCATAACTAAACATGTAGGCAGGTTCATTCCAGGCGCCTGCGGTCATGATTCGATAGCCGTCAGGCACCTCATTGAAGCACCATTCTTTGACATTTCCCGCCATGTCATACACTCCCTGGCGCGTTATTCCCTGGTAGGTTCCAACGGGCGCCGGGCCCTCCCCTCCAAAGTTGCTTAGTGGGATGATGAAACTGGCCTCATGATAAACCGGATTTACGGCCGCCGAGCACCAATGGTAAACGGTGGGCAGGCGCTTGCCGGCAAACTCGGCATAGGCGGCAGCCTCGTACCAACTGACGCCGGCGACCGGGTAGTCCTCCTGGCCTTTCGGGAAGTCCTCGTTTTCCCAGGTGGCGGGACCGGCCTGCCCCGTCTTATCCACGAGCAGCTTCATCGCCGCTTGCCAATCAAGTTCCAAACCATCCTTGACGAACTTATATTTCCAGTACTCCGGCTTCCGGTAGCCGCCGGCTTCGACGAATTCTCGATAGCGCCGATTGGACACTTCATATCGGTCCAACAGAAAATCGGGCACATTCATTGCCGGCATTGCCTCGCGGTCCAGATGTTGCAGGTTAGGGGTAAGTCGTCCTCCCTTAATCCGCACCATGTCAGGAGGAATGGTTCCGATCTTGTCCAACTTAACTTTGAGCTCGACGGTCTTTGGGCCGGCGGGCAGGGCGCCCTCCGAAATCTCATATCCGGGCAGCGCGATTTTCCATCGCTTGAAGCCCTGCGGCACCTTCATTTCGTTGAGGGGGGACTCGCCGACAGGCTCCCATTTAGGGTTGAGGTCTCTGTAATCCCTGATGAAGACTTGGGCGCCCGGGGGTGTGGTCTCGACCGAGACCGCGCCGACCACCCGCGCCGAGAGGGCCTGGAACTTGGGATTGTCCTCCAGAAAGGGCCGGGCCTGCTCGACCAGTTGAAAGGCGGCCGTGTAGTCATCCTTGTCGAGTAACTGCTCGATTTCGGGCAGCGCCGTTTCCAGCGCCCACTTTACCTTCCGCAGGCTTCCCCGCTCCTTCTCACTGGCTTGTTGCGCCTTCTCTGCCAATTGCGCTGCTTCCCGCAAGCGGGTTTGCTCCGCCTCCGCCTCCAGTGTCTGTTGATGGGCCTTCTTCTCCCGAACGAACATCCATGTGGACGCGCCCAAACCGAGGATGAGCGCCGCGGTCACGGCACTGGCCGCCACGAACGCCAGCTTGTTGCGACGCACCAGTTTCTGGAATCTGTAGAGATTACCCGGCGGGCTGGCCACCACTGGTTCATTGTTCAGGTGGCGTTGAATGTCCGCCACCAGACCGTTGGCGGTTTCGTACCGGCGGGTGCGATCCTTTTCCAACGCCTTCATCACGATCCAGTCCAGATCGCCCCGGACCAGATGAATCAGTTTCGGCGCCTCGGCGTTCCGCCGCTTGGCTACCGCCGTCAAATCCGCGCCCGGCATCGTGCTCAAACAACTCGAAGGCCGCGCCGGTTCCCTCTCCCGGATCGTGCGGCGGATTTCGTCCAAACCCGCTTGCAGCAACTGCTTCGCATCAAATGGCGTCTGGCCGGTTAATAACTCGTAGAGCAAAACCCCCAACGAATAAATGTCGCTCCGCGTGTCAATATCCAGCGCGCTCATCTCGGCCTGCTCCGGACTCATGTAGGCCGGCGTCCCAACGAACTGCTCGAACGCCGTGAAGAGCGTCTGATCCGTTAATTTACCGTGCGTCGCCTTGGCAATTCCGAAGTCAATCACCTTGGGCAGCGGCGCCCCATCATGAGTCGTCACCAGAATATTCGACGGCTTGATGTCCCGGTGGATGACCCCCTTCTGGTGCGCATGTTGAACCGCGCGGCAGACTTGCATGAACAAATTGAGCCGATCTCGAGTGGTAAGATTATTCTGGTCGCAATAATCCGTGATCTTCACCCCGCGCACTAACTCCATCACGAAGTAGGGTCGGCCGGCCTCCGTCGCCCCCGCGTCCAGAACCTTGGCAATGTTCGGATGGTCCATCAACGCCAGCGCCTGCCGCTCCGCCTCGAACCGCGCGATCACGCTCTTGGTGTCCATTCCCAGCTTGATCACCTTCAGCGCCACGCGGCGCTGAACCGGCTCTTCCTGCTCGGCCATATAAACCACGCCGCAGCCGCCTTCGCCGATCTGTTGCAGCAGTTTGTAGCGGCCTATCCGGTCGCCGGCTTTCTCCGAGGGAACTACCGGGAGCCGGATCGTCCCGCCCGGTCCTGCCGGAACAGCGGCTGCATTATCGAGGAAACTGCCCGCGTTGTCGCCTGCCCCAAGCAGTTCCTCAACGCGCTGGCGCAAAGATGCCTCGCCCGCGCAAGCATTGTCCAGATACCTCGCCCGCTCGGCAGCTGGTAGTTCCAACGCCGCGTTGAAAACCTCAATCTCGCGTTCGGATGGCTCAGACATGGTCAAATCCAATCATTCACCCTTCAATGCGAAAGAACAGCCCAAAAGAGGCAAACAAATTCGTCCTTTCTCGTCTTTTCCGATGGTTTTGGAATGGTCCAGATTGCGGCTTCTCGGCGATATTTGTTTTCTGGCTGCGGCTGCCTCGGACGCGGCCAGAGGCCCCTCGTATTATCCCTCGCTGCGGCTTTTCCTTTTGCGCCCCCTGGATTTGGATTTTTTGTTCGGTGGCCAAACAAATTGTGCGGTTTGGGATCGATTTGCTTTCATGACGCGCTGTTTCTCCGGAAAATTTTTGGCAGGCATATTAAGAAAATCAAGAGCATTTGGTGCTGGACGCGCCGGGTCAACTGGTTTAACCCGGTGTCCGAACAAAAACTTGAAGAACCGACTCCGAAAAATCGATTTGAACAATATCAGGGTCGCCCGCAGTGAAACGGCCCGCGATATCAACCGGCGCACTGTGCTCAATCTGGTGCGCCGGCTCCAGCCGATTTCCCGGGCCGCCCTGGCGCGGCGCTCGGGCATGCAGCGCAGCACCGTCTCGGCCATCACCGAGCAGTTGATTGCCCAGCGCTGGGTCCTGGAAGGCGCCGGCGACCAGTTGCCGCGCGGCCGCAAGCCGACTTTTCTCCATCTCAATTCCGACCGCGCCAGCATTATCGGGATCGATATTCAACCGGTTGTGACAACCCTGGCGGTTGCCTCCATGGACAGCCGTTTTCTGGTGCAGGAGCGCATTTCCACCGGTGCGAACCCGGTCGAATTCATCGCGCGGCTGGGGCGGCGGGCCGCCGAGTTAATGCGCTCCTATCCGAATAATTCCTTCGAAGGCATCGGCGTCAGCCTGCCGGGACGAGTTGATTCCTCCTCGCAGCGGCTTATCTTCGCTCCCAACCTGGGATGGAGGGATCTGGATGTGAAGACACCGCTGGAAAAAGCGACGGGCCTGCCCGTGCAACTGGAGAACGCCGCCAACGCCTGCGCCCTGGCTGAACAATGGTCCGGCCGCAATTGCGACGGAGTCAGCAACCTGGTGGTCGTCGCGGTTTCTTATGGCATCGGCGTCGGCATGATCCTCAACGGCCAGCTCCTGCGCGGCTCGACGGGCGCCGCCGGTGAATTCAGTCATGTTTCGATTTTGGGCGACGGGCCGGTCTGCCGATGCGGCAACTCCGGTTGCTGGGAGATGCTGGCCTCCAATGCCGCCGCCGAGCGCTATTACGCCGAATCCGCTCCGGCGCACAATGGGGAAGCCGGCTCCAAAAGCGCCGGCGCACGGGTGGCTTTTGGCGATCTTTTGCATCTGGCGGAGCAAGGGGACGAAAGGGCGGCCAAGGCGCTGGATCGCATGGCCCATTATTTGGGGGTCGGCATTGCCATGCTGGTCAACGGTCTTGCGCCCGATGTTCTTCTGGTTATAGGAGATGTGACCCGCGCGTGGTTTCGGGTCGGTCCCATCGTCGCCCAGACGGTCAAGGCCCGTTCGGTCGCCCATGCCGCAACGCACATCATAGCCACCGACCCGGACGCTCAACCCCGCTTGCAAGGGACCATTGCGCTGGTGCTGCAAAAGCACTTCGACGCCCCCGTTTAATTTTTAACTTTTTAAAAAAAGTTGTGGACATGGGCCGGTTATTTCGATATAGTTCACGTCGCAAACAAAATACCTATGCCCGAGATTGTCTTTCCAGCGTCTCAATTGGAGCGGTTTCCGCGCCGCGCCGCGCGGCCGGCGCGTGGCTTGGCGGCGGAACCGAATTCAAGCATTGTCGGCTGCCGCGCTGGTGCCGCGCTGGCGTCGTCGGCGGCGGCGGCGCTGGATAACGGCCGAAAGATACAAGAGAGCGTCGCCTACATGATCGAGCATCTGAACCAGCCTTTGAAAGTGCCCCAACTGGCATCGATGGCCCACGTCTCCGCCTCCCACTATTTTGCACTTTTCAAGGGGCGAATGCGCTGCTCGCCCATCGACTTTTTCATCCGTTTGCGCATGAACCGGGCCGGTCGGCTGCTGGTGGAGTCGTCCCTGCCGGTCAAAGATATTGCCGCGCAATTGGGCTACGACGATCCCTTTTACTTTTCGCGTCTGTTCAAATCGGTCCATGCCGTGGCCCCGACGGAGTATCGGACGAACTGCCGCGGTGGAGCGGACGTCGCAACAACCACGCGGCCAGGGACTTAGAAACATGCGAATCATAGCTTCCTCCATTCCTACGCCGAAGGACACATGATAAATTGGATGCCAAGAATAGTAAACCCTTGCTTGTCACGGATGCGTGTACGTGTGTACGCGCGTCAAAAAAGGCGTCGTGGCAGGCAATCGTTCGGAGTAGCAACGCCCGATTAATAGCCCTAAACCCAAGAAAAGAATGAAAAAATCAAAAGCCTCACCGCCTATGAAAACGAGAGTCTCAATGCTCAAAATCCTCCCCGTTTTGTGCTGCGCCGTCGCCTCGACGGCGGTCTTCGGCCAGTCAACATGGATATGGACCAACGACAACCCTGGCGACATCAACGTCGCCGCCAATTGGACTCCAAGCGGCGGCCCGCCCAATTCTGGGAATGGCGACGTTATAGAATTCAACGGCCAATCGTCAGGCACGGTAGTCGTGACGGACAACACCGGAGCACAGTCAGGAAACCCTGGTTTGGGTATTTGGGTGACGGGGAGTCAAGTCAATCCCGTGTTCCTTTGCACCGCGGTGACGAATGCGCTGTCGGCATACGATCGGTTTCACGATGTGCAGATTGACAGCGGGGCCGGAACTTTCAACCTTGGGAATGCATCCACGACCAATGCCCTGCAATATGTAGCTGCAGGTTCCACCTATAATGCCGGCTTCACCAATAATTTTACGAACAACTCGACAAGTCCGGCGATTATTTGGCCAAACGTGTCGTTTCGCGCGGGTGGGGGCAACGGTCACACCTTCGTCTTTCAGGGTACGGGAGACTGGTACGTGACCAATGACTTGCAGATGGACAACCCAGGCGGCGGCTCCGGCTCGAGGGTCGCGGTGAACGGCCCCGGCACCTTGATCTGGAGTGCCGGACACTCCTCCTACAACTATCCGTCAGGACCAGCCGGCTACCCCTTTGGCCCGTTCAGCATCAACGGCGGCTCGGTGATCCTCCAAAGCCCCGCCCTGATCGTTGATTCCGCTTGCACCACGATCCAAAATTATGGGACTCTCTTGGAATGGGACTTGGGGGCGCAATCGCAGACTTATCAGGGCGTCATTTCCGGCACCGGCGTGTTAGGCGTCAACAGCGGCACCCTCACGCTTGGGGGCGGGAGCACCGGTGGCCAGAACACCTACACCGGAAACATAGTTTTGACCGGCGGCGAATTGATTGCCAACTGCGTCGAGAACTTCGGCACGAGCGGCCCGCTCGGGGTCGGCGGCACGATCACATTCAGCGGCGGCACCTTGGGATTCACATCATACGACACGTATGATTACTCTCCGCGCTTCGACAACTCGGCCGGCCAGGCCTACAGCTTTGACACGCCGGTGAGCGTGACCTTCACGAATGCCCTGACCAGCGTCGGCGGCAGCCTCACAAAAATCGGCGCCGGCGCGCTCACCCTTGGCGGCACCAACACTTACAGCGGGCCGACCACCGTCAGCGCCGGCGTGCTGGAGATTACAAACGGGGCCGGCTCCGGCGCCATCACCGTGGCGGGCAGCGCGACTCTCGGTGTCACCGAAGAAGGCCCGCAAATCACTCCGTCCGCGTTGACTGTGGGCAGTGGAGGGTTCTTGGAATTCAACAACGTCAGCAGCACGACGACCCCGCCGATTGCGGTGAGTGGCACAGTTTCAGCGAGCAGCCCCATCACGATCAACGTCCTCAGCGGCTCGTTCCAAATCGGTTCAGCCTATCCGTTGATCCAGTTCAGCGGCACCCCGCCGGCGGTCGTTCTGAACACGTTGACCGGCGCGGGCGGCAACCTGTCCACCAATGGCAACCAGATTGTATTGAACATCACTTCGCTGGACTTTGTCTGGACCGGCTTGGGCAACGCCGGCTGGGACACCACCTCCCTGAACAACTGGAAAGTCAACGGCGTTTCGTCAAAGTTCCAAAATAACGGCGTGGCATTGTTTGACGACACCGCTGCCGGCCAGACCACTGTGGCGCTCGACTCCACGGCGGTTTCACCGGCGAGCTCCACGGTTAGCAGCAGCGCCAAGATTTACAGCATCGCTTCCTCCGGCGGCTACATCGCTGGTACCGGCGGCTTTACCAAGAGCGGCAGCACCACGCTCACGATGTCCGTTGGTGTCAACACCTACAGCGGTGCCACAACCATCAATCTCGGCGGCGTGTTGAGTGTCGGCACACTGGCCATGAGCGGTGTCGCCAGCGACATTGGCGCCGCGTCCTCCAGCGCCGCGAATTTGGTGCTCGACAACGGCACGCTGCAATACGTCGGCGGCAATTCGGCGACCAGCGATCACCTGTTCGAGCTTGGCGCGGGTGGCGGAACGATTGACAACGAAGGCGGCCAATTGACCCTGAACAACCCCGGCGCGATTGGCTTGATCGGCTCCGGCGCGCGGACACTCACGTTGGAAGGCGACGATTTAAGCGGCGACACGCTCGCAGCCGTGCTCGGCGGCGCGACTGCGATTACCAAGAGCGGCCCAGGCGAATGGATTCTGACTGGAAACAGCACGAATACCGGCACAGTGACGATTAATGAAGGCGAGCTAATGGTAGGCGCAGGCGGGTCGGGCGCCATTGGCAGCGGCAACATTGTTGACAACGGTACTCTTGATTTCAACATCGCCGGCACATTGACCAATGTCCTCATCAGCGGCAGCGGCCAAGTCATCTTGGACGGCCCCGGCACAGTTGTCCTGCCCGGCAACAATATCTATTCGGGCGGCACCACCATCAACAACGGCACATTGCAAGTCGGCAACGGCGGGCCTAACGGCTCATTAAGCACCAGCGGGGCCATCGCGGACAATTCCCTGCTTATCTTCAACAACACGGGGACGTTCAGCTATACAAGGCCGATTACCGGTACCGGCAATGTCATCTTGCGGAGCGGCACAACACTAGCCTTCGGGGTCAATACATACACCGGCTGGACCGAGATTGATCAAGGGGCCATTTTCCAGCCTTGTTCAGGCGACGTGGGCGGATTGCAAAGTTCCGTCGTGACCAACAACGGCACGTTGCTGTGGCCCATGCAGGATGTGACCTATACTGTAGCCGGATCCATTGTTGGAAGCGGTCCATTGGTGATAGACGCAGTCACCGCTGCCGATCCAGGCACGCTGAATTTGACCGGTCCTTGCACCTACACCGGCGGCACGTTTATCCGTGAATGCACCCTGATTATTGGGGATGGCGACACCAACGGCTGGATTACCGGCAACGTGGTGTTCACCAACAGCGCCGGTGGCTACGAATATAATGCGCGGGTTCTCGAATTCGAACGCGCCGACAACGTGACGTTCCCCGGCAACATCAGCGGGCCGGGTGGGACGCTGGTGGGAGGGTCGGTAAGCAGCGCGGGTGAAGTCGAGCAGAGCGGCTCCGGCACATTAACGCTGACCGGCAACAATACTTATCTCGGCGGCACGGTCATCAACTCCGGCATCGTGCAGGTCGGCAACGGCGGCACGAGCGGCAGCATCGGCACCGGAGCTGTTACTGACGACGGAACCCTCGCCTTCAACCTTGCGAGCAATCTGGAGTTCACCAACAGCATCAGCGGAGCTGGTGACGTGGTGCAACTCGGCGACGGTTCGCTCATCTTGGACGGCACGAACGCTTATTCCGGCGCTACCATTGTAAGCAACGGCACACTCGTGGTCACCAATGTTCCTGGCGACATGGACGTTTACGGCGGCATTCTGAATCCGGGCGGGGATCCCACTATCAACACGCTGGCGATCGCGGGCAATCTGAACATGAATGCGGGAACCATTGTGGTTTACCTGAACAAGTCGTTGTCGCCGTCAAACACCACGGTCGTGATCACTGGCGCCATTAACATTACCAACGGTACGTTGAAACTGGTCAACCTCGGCCCCGCCATCGTGGCCGGAGACGTGTTCAACATCTTCAATCCGTTGCCGTCCATCATCGCTCTGAGCGGCTTCACGATTGTGTCGCCGGGTCTCAGCATCTCCACCAACAACCTGGGGACGCTCGGGTCGATCACGGTGACCAGCGTTGCGGCGGCGAGTTCGGAAGTAATCACCGCGACTGCTCAGGCCGGGCAGTTTAAGCTGTCATGGCCGGCCATTTGGACGGGCGCGGAGTTGCAAGTCCAGATTGATCCGCCGGGCGTCGGTATCGGCACAAATTGGGTCACCATCCCGGGAACGGGTGGCACCAACACTTACTCGGCCCCGATAAGCACGACCGGGTCCGTGTTCTACCGTCTGGCGCCGTAACGCCGATGTAAAGTCCAAGCGAAGAGGACAAGAAAAAGACGGATAGAGAGCAGAAACGAGTGGGTGGTGTGTGTGAGCACCACCCACTCTCGTTTAAGGGCCGTTACGTTGAAATCTTCGATCCGGCCGGGAACCTGAACTGCCGGACAAACAACTCGCTGGTCGAAAACTTCCGGGGCAACTCGACCTGCTAAATGAGGTCGGAAATGGCTTGCAATGACCCCACCGTTCCCCAGACTTGCGCGGGAATATGCTGGGACCCAGCAATTCCGACCTCAATTCCCTTATGAAAAACGACTGTCTTGATTGGCGGGTGGCGCTGGCAATGTTTGCTGGATTGCTGATTCCTGCCCCGATGGCCAACGCTCTCTCCATAGCCAGTGTCACTTCCGGCAACGGGCTTCCCGCGTTGTCGGTCCAATGGACCGATGGCGCCGGGCAGCCGCGAACGGCCATCATGGTGAAGCAGAGCGCGAATGGACCGGGCTATCTTTACCAGTTGACCTATCAAGTTAACGGATTGCCCAGGGTCTGCGCCGGGACCGGAAGCACCGGCTACACCGGCGATGGGTTCGTGGAAAACCACAACACGGAGGGGTCTGACAACAATAGCCTCGACGATTCCGTTCCGGGAACCACCACTGTTGTGCTGTCGGGTCCCAGCCACGCCATCATCGCTTATGACATGCCCACTTACCAAATCCTTGATAAAACAATCCCGACGACGATTTATTGGTTTTTCGCCGACGGCCGTTCGCACCCGATTTTCGCCATCAGCCAGGACGCGCGGGCCACGACCGGAAACGTCGGAGGCGACACCCGCTCGCCCTACGGCTCACTGAACTTTGACGGCGGCGACGGGTCTTTGGACGTGGGCGGCGCCTCTTATGGCGACACTCTCAAGTTTGTCACACTGGCGGCGCCGCCCGAAGTGGTGACGGGGGTTTCCGGTTGGGAGGACACTCTGGCCAACACCATCCCGTACGCAATGGAATGGGTCAGCACCAACGAAGGGGACGCCGAGATGGGCCATGTTGCCACGCTGCCGATCACCGTCCAGGACCAAGGGGCGGATCGTGATGCCAATACGACGCTGGACCCCCGCAACCAGCAGGCATTGAAGGGGCCCATGATCCCCTACGGGGCCAGCGACACTGGACCGGACGCCTGGGCTTTCCAGCTATTAGACTACATCCTTCACCCCGATTATGCGGGAGATACCCAGGCGCCCGACGCTTCCATTCAAGTGAGTTACTCGAAGCTCGCCTGGGGAGGCAATTTCGGCCGGGTGGGCGGCTACAACAATGGCAACGCGGCGCTGAACGGCACCGAGTATTCGGAGCATTATGACTGCGGCTCCGATATCTGGACCGGCACCCGGGTCAACGGCATGCTCATGGCTTACTCGATCTTCGTCGTGCTCGGAACGCACTCGGGATCCTACACCAACGGCGTCGTCGGACATGAGGTCACTCAAATGGAGAACGCCGCCTTGGCGACGCTTTCGGCCTCGACGGGCACTGTCAAAACCACCGGCCCCGCCGGTGTCGGCAACGCCGCGTCAGCGAGTATCACCTATACGCCCGCCGGCTATAACCCAATCTATGCGACGTGGGAAATCACCGCGGCTGAAAACCAGGCAAATGCGACGCTCACACCCGCGACAGGCAAGCCTCTGGACCATCCGATGTTTGTCATCGATGGCTATGCCACGAACCAACTGCCCGCCGTCATATCCGTCGGCGCCGGACTGACCAATGCGGGGGTGGATTACTTCGCGACTCTCGATACCGCCAACCAGCGGCTCTGGATTACGGTCAATGGCGTCGTGAATTCCGCGGTGAACCTGATCGTGACCAACGCCTCCGTCGCGGCGCAATTGCCGGTCATCTCGTCCATTCCCGGCAGCGGATACGTGGGCGCTTCGATCCTCATCACGGGCCGGAATTTCACCGGAGCGAGCGCGGTCGCTTTCAATGGCGTCAGCGCCGTCTTCACCGTCAATTCGCCCACGCAGATCACCGCCACCGTGCCCGCCAGCGCAACGTCCGGGCGGATTTCCGTCACGACGCCCGGAGGGACCGCTGAGAGCGCGGCATCGTTTATCGTTCTGGCCGCGCCGGCGAGTCTGGCGATCTATACCAACAGCGGCGCCTTGCTCAATGGGTTCGAGGACTACAGTTGGAATGGGACGACAGTCAACTATTACAACACCTCCCCGGTCTATTCCGGGAGCTATTCCATCAGTGTGACGGCTCCTCAGTGGACGGCGCTTTCGCTCTATTATGACAACCTCAACACCGCGCCCTACACGAGCTTGAGCTTTTGGATCAACGGCGGCGCGGCGGGCGCGCAAGGGCTGCAAGTGATGGGAGTGACGAACCAGGCTTATCAGTCCATCTCCAACCTGCCGGCATTGGCCGCCAATACATGGTCCCAGTTTAACATCCCGCTTTCCGCGCTGGGAGTGGCCAACATCACCAACTGCCAGGGTTTCTGGTTTTGGCCCAGCCTTGCCGGAACGACGACTTTTTACCTCGCTTCCGTTCAATTGAATAACGCCGCTCCGCCTTCATTATCCGTCGTGTCCGCGGCCCCCAAGTCCGGTTCGTTTGTTCTGCTGCTTTCCGGCGTCTCAGGCCAGACCTATTGGATGCAAAGCTCGACCAACCTGGTCAACTGGACCAACGTCTCGACCAATGTGCTGGCGTCGCCATCTGTGAATATCACCAATACAGTGATGGCCGCCGCAAGCCAGCAGTATTGGAGGGTGGTCTGGCCGCAATGAGGAGGTGGAAATAAGTCAACGTGGCAACCTGACTGGTTCTTTTGGCGGCTGGGGGTTGTGAGACAGAACTCTTCTGGTTGGGCCGCGACGCCTGTCGGAGGAACAAAGCGGCGCTGGCGCGCGCGCACTCCAAGACGCTTGGCGCACACAGGAAGCTTGCGAAAATCCGCCAGGTCTTGGAGTGCGTGCGCGCCAACGCCGCTTTTTCCTGCGCGCCCAGCGTTTATATATGAATGTATAAACGACTCTCATGGTCTTCCGCGCGGAGACATACCGCTTGAAGAATTTTGTCTCACACCCCCCGGACAAAAGCCGGCGCAACGGGCGGTTGCCTCAGGAGCGGAAGTATCGTAAGACTATGACATGAAATCAGTTGCATGTTTGAGGGGGCGGCGATGAGCGGGGGACCGCGCCATTTGGCCACCCGCTGCGCCCACGGCGGGGCCAGCCGCCGCGGCCCTGGCGGGGCCAACGCGCCTTTTCAGCAGCCCATCGCGCAGAGCACCATCTTTGATCTGGGAACTTCGGCCGAGGCTGAGGCGATCTTTTCCGGGGCACGCAAGGGCTATGCGTATTCGCGCTTCGGCAACCCGACGGTCGAGGGGCTGGGGGAGATGGTGGCGGACCTGGAGGGCGGCGCGGAAGCGCTAATCACCAGTTCGGGCTGCGCCGCGGTGTTGTGCGCCGTGACAGCGGGGTTGGAGGGGCGCGACGGCCCGCTGGTCACACACCAGGACATTTACGGAGGAAGCTTTGAATTGCTGGAGATTCTCCGCGGCATTTATCGTGTTCCGGTGGAGGTCGTCGATGCCACAAACGCGGACGCGTGGCTGGCGGCGGTGTCCCGGGCGGGCGCCGTGTTGTTGGAAACACCGTCCAATCCCCTCATGCGCCTCATCGACATCCAGGAAACGGCGGCGAGGGCGCATCGGGCCGGCGCCCCGGTTATTGTCGATAACACGGTGGCGACGCCCTTCAATCAGCGTCCGTTCGATTTCGGAGCGGATTGGATCGTTCACTCGGCGAGCAAATACCTCAATGGGCATTCCGACATGATCGGCGGCTGCCTGGTGCGCCGGGAGCGGTTGTCGGCGGCGCAGCGGAGAATCCACAAGAACCTGGGCGGAACGGTCAACGCGCTGGATGCCTGGCTGGTGCTGCGCGGAATGAGGACCTTCGCCTTGCGGATGGAAGCGCATAACCGCAATGGGCAGGCCGTCGCGGAGTGGCTGGCCCGCCGCCCGGAAGTGGCGCGGGTGCATTATCCCGGGATTGCCTCGCATCCCCAGGCGGGGCTTTTTCGCCGCCAGATGAAACACGGCGGCGCGCTCCTCTCGTTTGAGTTGACAGGGGGCGAGGCGGCGGCCCGCCGGTTTCTCGACCGCCTTGGGTTGATCCTGCACGCGGTTAGCCTGGGCGGCATGGAGAGCCTGGCGACGCGGCCGGCGATGTCGAGCCATCGCGGGATGACCCCCGATGCGCGGCAGAGGGCGGGAGTGTCTGAGAGCCTCATCCGCTTGTCGGCGGGCGTTGAGGCGATCGAGGACTTGCTGGCGGATTTGGAGCAGGCGCTGGCCGGGTAGTTTTCAGGCAGCGCGCGGAAGAGGGCCGTGACGACGCGCGGAATCGGCTCGAAACTCACCGCGCCTTATGACACCATAAGGAATCTAAGAAACACGGCAAGTTTGGCGAAACATTTCACAAGACATGTTAAGCGCGCATGGATTGCAGCCGATACAGTAGCAGCATGACAACCGTGAGTCATTTAGAGAACGACGTTCCGGCCGGATGGAGCTTTTCACCCAGCGGCGGCGGTCCGGGGGTTCCAGCCACGGGTAACGGAAGTTGGACGCGCATGGAGGTTACGTGGCATGCGGTCATCAATTATCTCGTGCCAATTGGTTATCAGGACGAAACCGGATTCCATTACGGCGAGGGGCCCGTGCCGGGAAACGCGACGGGTTTCGACGAATAGCCGGATTATCCTTGCCTGGAGGCGGTGGGCCGTTCCAAATTGGGGGTTCCATGAGTGCGGAAACCGAGGAAGCTGTTGCCCCAGGCGTCAAACGCCCCATCGTTCTGTCTCCGTTGCTGGTCGCGCTGGCGGCGCTGGCATTGTATGGGTTGACGTTAAATGGCTGGGTAACGTTTGGCAGTCTTCCTTTCGCCTCGCAAATCATGGGTTGGGACTGGCATCCCCATCCGCTCCCGTGGCGTCCGACTCCCCAATATCCGTTGCTTTTCGTTTTGACTTTTCCGTTGCGATGGCTGCCCGCGGGTTGGCGGGTCGCGGGATTGAATCTGTTCGCCGCCGTTTGCGCGGCGTTGACGCTGGCCATCCTGGCGCGCTCCGTGAGGCTCCTGGCCCATGACCGGACCAAGGAGCAGCGGCGGCGGGTGTCGGAAGCCCATGCGTTGCTTCCCGTGCGCGCGGCGTTTCTGCCGGCCCTGTTCGCCGTCCTGCTGCTGGCGGCCCAATTGACTTTTTGGGAAAACGCCGTTTCAGGGACTGGGCAGATGCTCAATCTGTTGGTCTTCGCCTTTCTGATTCTCAGTCTGCTGGAGTTTCGTGTCTCGCGCGAGGAATGGCGGTTGAACCTGTTTGCCTTCGTCTATGGCGTGGGAGTGGCAAACAATTGGGCGCTGATCGGTTTTTTCCCCTGTTTTATCCTGGCGCTGATCTGGATTAAACGCATGGAACTCTTTAACTGGAAATTCGCGTTGCGGATGATCGGTTGGGGCGCCCTCGGTCTTCTGCTCTACGGCCTGATCCCGCTGCTGTGCATGCTGGCCCATGACGGCGGTTTTTGGGAAATCCTCCGCCAGAAATTGGCGGAGCAACGTATTTTCCTCACCCGGATTCCGCGCTATTACACGGTCATCGCCGCGGCGCCGACCTTGATTCCGCTGTTCTTTGCCGCCATCAAATGGCCGTTGTTCGACAACCAGGGAAAACCCGAATTGTACGGCCTCAGGCTATTGTTTCGTGTCCTGCATGTTGTATTTTTGGCCGTCGGAGTCTTGATGTTTTTCGATGTGCGATTCAGTCCCAACCCGCGCAACATGGGCTTCGGCGTTGCTCCGGGAACGCCGGGCTTCCTGACCTTTTACTATCTTGCCGCCTTGAGCGTCGGCTATTTCAGCGGATTCGTCCTGCTGGTCTTTGGGAAGGATATTGCCGATGGCCGGGGATTGAGCGGCGGGATTCCGCGCGCTTCCAACGGGGTGGTGGTTGGCTTGCTTTGGGTGGCGGCGATTGGGTTGCCCGCGATGTTATTCCGGGACAACTTTTTGCATATCCGCGACTTCAACAGCCGGGTGGTCTTCCAATTTGGGAAGGAAATGGCCGCCAGCATGCCGGGCGAACCTGCCGTTGTGCTGGCTGATGATCCCGCCCGGTTGTACCTGGCCGTGGGGGCCGGCCAGAGTCTGCGCCTGCCAAATCAATACATTTTTGTTGAGAGCGGTTCGCTGGTCCATCGTGAGTATCTTCGCTATCTGGCCAATCGCTATCCGCCCTTTGGCAGGGAGCTTCCCAATCCAGACCGCCTTCCCGATCTGATCACCGACCAGCAGGCAGGCAGTCTTTTGGCGCACCTGACCCAGCGGATGCCGGTCTTTTGTTTGCATCCCAGTTTTGGCAGCCTCCTCGACGGGGTTTGCATGACGCCCCACCGCTTGGGCGGCTATTTGCATCCCTATCCGACCAACGTGCTGGAGACACTGGCGTTGTCGCCGGGAGGAACGGCAACCAACCAGGCCTATTGGCGCTCGCTTGAAAAGGATGCGCTGGCCTCATTGCCGGAATTGGCCAAAGGCAGCCCTGATGCCCGGCGGATCGCGGGGTTTTATTCGCAAATGCTGGATTACTGGGGCGTCGAACTTCAGAAGACGGCCACACGACGCAAACTGCCGCTCTTGCTCGAAGACGCGAATGTCCAGTTCGCGGAGGCGCTCCGCCTCAATCCCAACAATGTGGTCGCCCGCGCCAACCAGCAATTCAACGCGCGATTGCGGGGAGTGCCGCCCGCGGGCCTCGTTAACGCCATCTCCAATGCGGCCGCGCGTCTCAACAACCATTGGGCGACTGCGCTTGATCTGGACGGCCCGGCGGATGTGCCTGACTTGGACATCCAGATCGGCAGGTATTTTGCCCAGCGTGGCACTTACCACCAGGCCGCTCCTTACTTCCAACGCAGCCTCGAACTGGCGGCCAACAACCCGGCGGCCGAACTGGACCTCGCAAACACCTATATTAATTTGGGACTGTTGGATGCAGCCTCGATCCTCATCAGAGACATGCACAAACATTTCACAGGCGATCCGCTTGAACTGGCGGGCGTCGAGGTCCTGGCCTGCATTGCCAGAGACGACTTCACGCAGGCTGACAAGTTGCTGGCCGACGCGCGGAACAAGTATCCGAAAGATCAACAATTCATCGGTGTGAGCGCCGAGTTGTACCGGGTCATGGGCAACAAGGTGTTGCGCGAAAGCGAAGGGAACCCCGCCAGGGAGAAAAGCGCCGAGAATGACGCGGCGCCATGGTTCAAGAAATCATTGGCCGCCCTTGATGAACGATTGCGGTTGCTTGAGGCCGCCATGGCCAGGGCGCAGGAGATCTACCGTGTCAATCTCAGCAGGGTTGAAATGCAAATGGCGCTCAAGGATTATGACGCCGCCATTAGCAACTTGACAGAGTTGGCGCCCCTGCACCCCCAAAATCCGGCCCCGCTTCTCAACCTGGCCATTTGCGAACTGCAAATCAACCGCCTCGGCGCCGCAAAAAAGGATTATCAGTCCGTGGAGGAAATGATGAGGGAACCATCGCCGCAGGTCTATTATGGTCTGGCCCAAATCGCCCAAAAGCAGAACGATAAAGCGGCGGAAATCCGCTACAGCAAGCTCTATCTCCAACACGCCCCCCGCGGCACGCCGGAGTTTGCAGGGGTCAGTCAGCGGCTCCTCAAATTGGAGGGCCGCTGAGGCTGGCATTAGGGGCGCTGAATTACTCCTTCTTTCTCGCGTTCCAAATGGCCATCACATCGGGCGATCCCTGGTTATGCACATTGTTGTCTGTCAGGATGGCATCGGTGTCCGTCAACATCTCCTCGCGGGGAAATACCAGTGTGTTGCTGTAGCGTCCGAAGAATTCAATGGAGATGAACTTTTCCTTGCTATCCCGCAAAACCTGGACCAAATGCCCGAGGTTCTTGATTGGGATGCCATTGATCGCTTTGACAACCTGCGTGACGGGACTCGCGTAGCTCCCCGCCAGTTTGTGCTGAAAAAATGTAGTGACAACCACGAGGCGTTCCCCGTCGAATTTCGCGAGATCGTCGCACCGGGTTACCAAGGGTGTATCCTGATCCAGAAGACGCAAGGTCCCATTCAGCGCGGTGCTGCCGCTGGTTACGCTGCTAACCAGATCGTAAAAGAGGTCCTGGGAAGCGTCGGAAAAGACAAGCGGTCCATAGACAAAATAGTTTGGATAGGCGCCGTTGAGACCCGGCAGAAGGTGGGCCGGGTTGGATTGGACGGGCACGGACAAGTGCTGGAGTTGCCCGGATCGGAGCACCGTCATCGGCGCGATTCCATTGACCGCCGTTTGACTGAGCAGGTAAGTGAATGGCAAATGAATACCGTTTGTCATCTGGATCATCCCATCGTCATCGAGGTCCGTGTTTCCCACTTGGGTGATAATATCCCATTTACGAAGAGGGCTGTCAGCAGAAAGTGGGCCTGTTTGCTGGACCACGACACCATGAACTGCTTTATCGACGCCAAGGAAGGAACGCAGGGCGGGATGTTGTAAGTCCTGGACTACGATATCCAGGCTCGGCCGGCCATGATAGCTTCCTTGGGAGATGCCTTTAAGGAACAACTCAATCTCCTCGCAGGGATTGATATAGGTGAATTTCTCCGTCTTGCCTGAAGGCGCAAACGCCAGGCCAATCATCGTGTCGCCAACAACAGCCGGGCCTCCGCTGATGCCTGGACTGAGGGGAGTGTCCACCTGGATTCGGAGGCCCCTCGATCCAATACTATACGCCGCGAAGTCAATGCGGGAGACTATGCCCTTTGTGGTGGAAACGCCGGACGCCCCCTCGGCAAAGCCGTAGGCAGTGACAGCGTCCTTGATTTGCGGCAGTTTCCCACCGCGCTTTAATGGCGGATGCGTGTTAAAGAAAGCTTCGTCGTCCAGTTTAAGCACCGCCAAATCAATCTCCGGTGAAAACCCCGCGACGGTCGCCGCGACCTTGTCGCCGGCTTCGTTCACCTCAATTTGCACGTCGCTTGCGTAAGCCACGGCGTGGGCGGTGGTAAGTATCCGCTTGCCTTCAATGACGACGCCGCTTGCGGATGCTGAAACAGGCGCCTTTTTGCTCCAGGGCTGAAACCGGTCGGGGTAACGCAGAGTCGAGACTATCTTGACGACCGACTTGCCTGCCACGTCAGCCTTGGCTTCCGCGGCGGGCGCCGCGGATTGCGGGGGCGGTTCGGCGGCGGCTTGGGCGGCCGCGACCGCGCCAATAAGACAGCCCGTGAGGCCGACAAAAGTGGAAAAACGGCGGCAGCGCGCGTAAAGGCTTTTCTTCATAATGATAACTGACATGCGGCGCGCATCCTTCCGAAATGCCATCGCCGCTTCAAGGAAAATGTGGGTCGTAACGCGATTGTTGCATTGAACTGGTGGCGGCGGGTTTCGATGAGGGTGAATTCACAGAATCGTTTCAAATTCGACGCAGTTTCATCACATTGCGCAGGTAGCCTCGTCGCCATGTGGTCAGCAGGAGCAACTTTGCGCAGCCAACCCCTCTTCCGTAAGCGGGGCCTTTTTCCTTGCGCCAACGGTGTTTGAGAACTGGCCTTGATATTTTGCCACCGATTGACTTTCCAACTTTATGTACCTGTTTCTCCCAACGCCACCGCCAGCCGTCAAAGGCTTGAGAGGTGCTTTGACTGTCTTTGATATGCAAGTGGTTGACTGACAAGTCTATGGGAATAATTTTAACGCATCGAGACTCAACGTGCGCCCTGCGTGGCTGGTGGCTCGCCGCAGTGGTACTGCTGGCCGCCGCAGCGGCTTCCGCGCAGGACTCGTTGCGCAGCTCGCTGGCTGGCGACGCCGCGGCGGAGGCGCAGCGCCAACAGCAGCAGTCCCCCCAGCTTTACACCTGGAAGGCGGGCGATTTCAGATTGCTTGCCGTGCCCTCGCTGGAATTGGATTACAACGATAACGTGAATCTGGCGAAGAACGACGCGCAATCGGACTTCATCCTCAGGCCGCTTCTGCAATTGACGGGCACTTATCCGGTGTCGCAACAAAGCCTGCTCAGGTTTTCCGCCGGTGTGGGCTACGACGAATACCTGGAGCACTCTCAGTACAGCGCCGTCCGATTGATTGCCGATTCGCTGCTTTCGTTCGACATCTACATCAAGGATGTTTGGATTGATTTGCATGATCGCTTCTCTTCAATTGAAGACCCCGGCGCCGAGGCCGCCGTGGCCGGAACAGCGCGATACGGAACGATCAACAACACGGCGGGCCTTTCCACCACTTGGGATTTGGAGGCCTTGGTGTTGACTCTTGGCTATGACCACCAGAATTCCCTCGCCACGAGCGGACAATTCAGCTACCTTAATCGGTCTTCGGAGCTTCCGCTGGCCCGGGCCGGATTTCAGTTTAGCCCGCAATTGACCGCCGGCGTTGAGGGAAGCGCTTCCTTTACAACTTACGATCAAGATGTCTTGAACGATAATCAGAGTTACAGCGCCGGCCTTTACGCCGACTGGAAGCCCAGTTCGTATCTCCATGTGCAACCCCGCGCCGGCTATGCCATTTATCAATTCCAACACACCAGCCAATCCATCTCCCCATTCTACTTTGGCGTTCCGCGCGCGGCGGAATCCATCCAAACCGCCGATCTGGACAGTTGGTACGCGGATTTGACCGTGTCCCACCAGGTGAACAACGCGGTGACTTATTCGTTCAGCGGCGGCCACGAGATTCGTCTTGGAATCGAATCTGATGTCATTGAAGACTCTTACCTTCGTCCGAACATCACCTGGACGATTCTCAAAGATCTGAGCCTGAATACATCGCTTTTCTACGAGCACGGAGTCCAGGGAGCGGGTAATGTGTCGGGAAATCTTTCGGAAACGTACGACTGGTACGGAGGCGCGTTGACACTCGGCTATTCGTTGATGAAAAAGCTCCGTGTAAACTTGAATTATCGTTTGACCCTCCGCTCCTCCAACATCCCGACACTGGAGTACGCGCAGAACGTCGTGGGCATCATGCTTACCTACCAACCACAATGAACCTTCATCCAAAAAGATTGAAGGAGCGCGGGCGTCCACGCCCGCAGCCTTCGGCGTCTCGCAGAAGGCATCAAACCCCAGACATGGTATTTTTCGTATTCCTCTGCGCATTTTTCTGCCTGCAAAGCGCGCAAGCAGCGGATCCAGTCCAAACCAGTGCCTCAAACAAAACAGGCGATCCGGCTGCGGCCAACAAAGCGCTCATTGACGCCATCCAAAACTTCCAGCGCAACGGCGCAAACGCGGCCACCAAAGGCGCTTCGACCAATCAACCCGGCAGTTCAAACTCCGTGCCAGGGACGAATGCAGCGCCCAACCCCGCTCAATTGGCCGCGAACGCACTTCCTGCCACTCCCGTCACCAACACCGCAGCCGCGGCAACCAACCTGTCCCAAACCAGCGTGACCAACTCAGTGGCTGATACGACCAACACACCGGTTGTTCTGGATGACAAATACAAGCTGGCGATTGGCGACCACCTGAGTTTTAAGATTCTGGAAGACGAAGATGAGTCCAAACTGCCGGGGGATGCCAGGCTGTTCTTTGTCACCGACTCCGGAGACCTTGATGTGCCGTACATCGGACGCGTTCCCGCGGAGAACAAAACGTGCCGCCAGTTGGCCGCGGAAATCAAAACCGCGCTGGAGAAAGAGTATTACTACCAGGCCACGGTGCTCATTGCGGTCGATTTGATGACCAAGAGCCACGGCAGGGTTTATTTGGTCGGGGCGGTGCGATTGCCCGGGCCGGTGGAGCTTCCCAACGACGAGGTCCTCACTCTGAGCAAGGCGGTGCTTCGCGCGGGGGGATTCACCGATTATGCCGACCGCCGCCATGTGAAGGTCACGCGCAAAGACACCCTCGCGAAAGACGCGACACCCAAAGAAATGCCGGGCAAACACACCACCGCCAAGGACGTCGCGGGCAAGGATGACAAAGAAACGTTTACTGTCGATGTGGGCGAGATTTTTGACAAGGGCAAGATCGAGACGGACTTGACCCTGCAAAACGGCGATCTCATCTATGTTCCCGATCGCCTGATCCGATTTTGATGATAATTCCCGTGAACGCCTTAACTCCAATGCCGCCGAATCAGGACTCGTCATCCCTGGGTCCAATGGACGATTACGGCGCGGGCGGCTCGTCCGGCGGCGTGCGGAGGTTCTTTGTTTTTCTCCGGAAGTATTGGTGGGTTCCGCTCCTTACCCTGCTGCTCGCGAGCGGCGCGGCCGTCGGCTTCATTTTATGGACGCCCCCGGTTTACGTTTCCTCCGCCTCGATGTATGAAACCGAGAAACTTCATTTGTCGGAAGGCGTTCTTTTCACGGAGGACGCGACTACTTACATCGGCACACAGATCGAGTTGTTGAAGAGCGTCCGAATGATGCAAGCGACGTTGGAACGTTTGCGGGACAAGGGGACCAACGCCGTCCCGGTCGGCAAAGACGGTCTTCCGCTGAAAGTCATTCTCGGCTTCAAGGAGGCCCCCAAAAGCACGGTCTTCGTCATCACCGCCACCAGCGCGGATGCGGACTACAGCCAGAACTTTCTGGATGCCCTTATGACGGGATACCTGGAGTACAAAAAGACGGTTCGCAAGTTGGTATCAGGCGAGACGGCCGCTTCCATCTCGGCGCAAGTTGAGGCTCGCGAAAAGGATCTGCGGGCCGCCCAGGAAGAGTTGACGGTATTCCAACGCACGAATAATTTGGCCATTTTGCAGGAGGAGGGCACCATCGCCGGAGGCTACCTCGAAAAACTGCAAACCGAACTCTCCGATCTCCAACTGGAATCTCAACTGCTGCAGGCCACCGCGCTGGAGCAAAAGGCGGCCACGCCAGGATTTAACTCCAGCGGCCGGGACCCGGTTGACTTCATGAAAACCTTGGGTTCAACCGGCCCTTCCGGCGCCAGCAATGCGCAGTTGACGCCCTGGCAGGAAGTGGAACTGCTCAAGATTCAGCGGGAGAAACTGAGCAGGTATCTCCGGCCCAAACATCCCAGGATTGTCGCCCTGGACGCGGAAATCGCCCGCGGCGAGAAACTCATCGAAATGTTTCGGGGACAGAATCATGATCAATTGGTGGCTTCACAGGAAGCCGTCAAGATGAAGATTGACAGCGTCGTCGCTTCCATCAAAGATTGGGAAAGCAAGGTGACTGAATCCAGCGGCCGCATTGCCGAAGCCGAGCGCCTCAAGCAGAATGTGGTTCGCTCCCAAAGTCTGTTTGATCACTTGGCGACGCTCCTCCAAAACGTGGATATCACCCGGAACACCGACTTGGAAACCCTGGCCGTCCTCGAGTCCGCGTCACCCGCAAAACGCTCCTACAAGCAAATCATCATGGCTTCGGTCCTGGCCTTCCTCGGCGGGTTGGGCCTCGGTGCCGGAATCGTTTTCCTGATCGAGAAGCGCGATGACCGTTTCACCTCCCCGACCGATGTGAATTCAGCTCTGGGAGACGCCATCGTCGGCCTGCTGCCGGAAGTGACCGGCAAGCGCAAAGAGCCATTGCGCCTGCTGGAAATGGGCGACACCCGGCACACTTACGCCGAATCCTATCGCCGCCTTCGTTCGGCCTTGCTCTTTCTGGCCGCGGATGAGCGGCCCAAAGTCCTATTGATCACCAGCGCCATGCCTAACGAGGGCAAATCCACCGTCGCCGCCAATCTGGCCCGCACACTGGCTCATTCCGGCTCCCGTGTCCTGCTTGTGGATGCTGATCTGCGCAGGGGCTGCCTGCATCATTTGCTGAAAATGCAGGGCGAACCCGGCCTGGCGGAACTGCTGCTTCACACCTGCGAACCGGAAAAGGTCGTTCAGAAAGACTCGTTGCCGAACTTCGCGTTCATTTCCTGTGGGTCCCACTCAGGCAACCCGGGCGACCTTTTCCTCAGTTCCGGTATCGATCAGGATTTGGCCCGATGGCGCCGGGAATACGATTACGTGCTCATTGACAGCAGCCCGCTCTTTGCCGCGGACGACGCCAGTTGTCTGGCGCCGAAGGTGGATGGCACGTTGTTTGTCGTGCGCCGCGGCCATTCCAGCGCCCGCGCCGTGAGCGAAGCGCTCGACCTGCTGGCCCAGCGCCAGGCCAGGGTCCTCGGCGTCATATTCAACGGAGCCGACGCCTCCGCGCGCAATTATTACTATGACAAACAGGCGGATTACAACAAGTCCGCGAAAACCGCATGACGAAGTGAGCGGACAGCTTTTGTAGAAGCAGGGCAGTCAGTTGCCGCCTTGCAACAGATCGGTGGATTTGAGAGTTGAAGGCGGATGCCCCGCCCCAAACTCAGTCCATACAGCACTATGGAAACAGATGGTTGGCCGCCAGTAGATCGCAGCGCCAGACAGATAAGCGCCTGCGAATCGACCGGCACGGAGTGTGTCTGGGAAAAATGCTGAACGCGGACGGGGAGAATGCGGATATGCCAGGGTGTGGAATCTGCCCGCTGAAGCAAGCGTCTCGCGCAGCAAAGCGTAGAAAAACAGTCAACGAATGCGTTCAATTTTCAGGACTTTGCGATTTATTAATGGGCATCCGCTAGGCTCGCGCGCCAGAGCGACGGCTCTTGGCCGATGGCTGCGCTGGCAACTGGCACAACGCCTGTTGCGACGACCTGTTTTGATGCCTTTCATCGGAAATGCGGTTTTGATCGTTGAATTGGGGATGACTGGGGCAACGGGAAACGTTTATTGTGGTTTGCACGAGTTCGCCGAAATGTCCTTGTTACTGCACTTCTTGCGCCGGGGAGACCGCTTCCTCGACGTGGGGGCCAATATTGGCGCCTACACCGTTCTGGCATCTAAAGTCGTCGGCGCCGATGTGACTGCCATTGAACCTGTACCGGCAACTTGCGCTCGACTCAGACGCAATGTGTGCGTCAACGAAATCGGGGATCGAGTTGAATTGCGAATGGCGGCGGCAGGCGCGCAGCCTGGAGCGATCGAGTTTTCCATTGACCACGATACCACCAACCACGTCGTATGCGAAGGCTATCCGGGCAAGTCCGTGAAGGTGCCAGTCGTAACGATTGATGATGTGCTTCAGGATCATCGCGCCGTCATGTGGAAAGTCGATGTCGAAGGATTCGAGCGCGAGGTGCTCATGGGCGCGGTGAATTCTCTCGCCGACGAGGGCCTCCAAATCGTCCTTTTGGAGAGTGACGATAACGTCATCGCAAAAATGATGAAAACGGGCGGATTCTCCCGTTTTATCTATGAGCCTTTTCGGCGTGCTTTCCGTGCTTGCGACGCGAGTGAATCCGTCAACAACCACCTATGGATTCGCGATCTGGCTCAAGTTATGGCTAGGTGTCAATCGGCTCCCGTCTATTGCGCGCTCGGAATACAATTTTAATCGGCACGGTCAATTTCATCACATCAGTGTGTCAGCATTTCTGCTTTTTCCCATGTCCTTTTCCATGTCTGCGCCGCCCTCCAGCATGAATGTCGCACGAACCACTAGTAAGCCTCGAATCGGGGCTGATGCCATTTTAGGGACGTTTGGCACGAACGTGGTAATTCAAGCATGCACGGTCTTTCAGGGGGTGTTGCTGGCCCGCCTGCTGGGTCCGGTGGGCCGCGGTGAATTCGCCGCGGTTATTCTTTGGCCAAGCCTGTTTGCGGCGATTGGACTATTCGGACTCGGCACCGCCCTCGCAAGACATGCTGGAACCGCGTCCGACGAAGATGCTTTGACACGTGCCGGGCTGGTCTTGGGCTTTGGGCTGGCCGTTTTCATATCCATTTCCTGTTATTTGATGATGCCGCTTCTGTTAAAAGGCCACGATGTCAATCTGGTGCGGATGAGCAAATGGTTTGTGCCTTTCATCTTCTTTAATCACATGACCTTGGTTTTTGTGTCCATAGATCAAGGCGGCGGCAATTTCAAACAGTTCAACTGGACTCGCCTTATACTCAATCCGATCTATCTGGCGCTGGTGTTGGCGATTTGGCTGGCGGGACGACTGCGGGTGGCCTGGTTTGTCATGGGCCTTCTGGTTGCCAACGCGATTGTTGTTGCGGTGCGGTTCGGAAAATTCCTGCGTGGAGCGCGTTTGGTTGGCCCGGTTTACCCTCTGGAACCAGTTGCCCGAGATGCCGTCCGCTACGGCCTTGCGGACCTTATCAGGCCCCTTTACCAGCAGGCCGACAAGGCGTTGCTCCTTTATCTTTTGGGAGTCCAGGACCTTGGCTTGTACACGGTCGCGCTGTCGGCGAGTGGCGTGGCTGGCAGCTTTGCGTCGGCCGCCTCAAGCGTAACATTCGGAATCGCGGCCAGAGATCGCGAGTCCGCGACGTTCGAGCGCATTGCGCAGCTTTTTCGCTGCAGCGGCTGTGCCTGGCTTGCCGTTGGAGGCTCTCTAGCCCTCGTCATGCCTGTAATGCTCCCGCTCATCTTCGGTAAAGACTTCACCCCCGCAATATGGCCGGCCATCTGCCTGATTCCAGCCAGTGTTTTTGCGGGACAGGCCGCGATCCTCGAGCAATCCATGCGAGCACAAGGCCGCGCCTTTGTCGGGTTGGAGGCGCAGGCCGTTGGACTCGTCATCATGGTGGTCGCGGCCTGCGTTGCTTCGAGATTCTGGGGAACAATGGGGATCGTGCTGGCTTGCAATTTATCTCAAATGGTGTGTCTCATTATGTTTTGCATCAGAGCCAGGGCGCATTTTGGGAAGGGAACGATATCTTGTCTGGTGCCCAGATGGGACGATCTAAAGACAATCTGGACCGCATTCGCAACTCTCTTTCATAAGTATCGTCTGTCCGCCTTGAAAGCAATCCAGTGAATCGTGGAAATGGAGCGCCAGCGCTCATTGTCCCATGCGCGGCAACAAAGTGTCCAAATTGAGGACACAGAATGGCATCGGCGTTCTTAAGCCTTGACCATCATGTCTCCAAAAAAGCGGCGGGATTCTTTTCTCCGCTGGCATGGCCTCTGCTTGTACAACAGAATCGAGATGAGCAGGCGCATCCCATTCTTAGTGACTCTCAGTCAACTGACACATTCCATCAGGATAACGTCCTCTCAGATTGCAAAACAGCTGGCGGCGTGGTATGCTTACGCAATCATGACGACCCAAACATCCATGCGCATGGTTCCTCCAACGCCGCTAAAGAAGGCTCTGGTCCTCTTTTTGAGCCGGGGCCGACAGTCGGTTCTGATTGCCACTTTATTGGCGGCGGCACGATGCTGCCTGTCACAAGAAGCCTACACTCCCGGCGCTGACACCAACGTGTTTGCGTGGTTCAAGGCCGACGCGTTAACCCTCGCCAACGGCGCTCGTGTTCCTTCATGGAGTCCGTCAGGCGGCGCCATGAACCAGGCGGTTGTGCAAACCTCCGTCAGAAACCAGCCGACATTTCAAACGAACCAGCAAAATGGCCTGCCCGCCGTTCTTTTCGACGGAGTGGCGAGTTTTTTGACCAACAGCACTTTCTTTAATCAGCCGCAACCGTTCACCCTCGTGCTCGTCTATAAGTACCTTGGCCCGCAGCAGGCGTACGGGGCGTCATTCATAGGGAACGATCAAAGCTATTCCTGGGCCGTTGGGGCAAGTCAGGGATACATGGAGTATTACATCCAGAGTGAATCAGGGGTTTCCCGCATCATGTACCCCGTCGAAAATCCGGCTGATGCCGCATGGCATATCTTGATGATCGTGTTCAACGGGTCGAATTCATTATTTAGAGCGGCTGGTTTTGATGCTTTTACGGGATACGGGGCCTTTTATGGCGCCACCAACACGCCCATAGCCGGAACACTTGGAGGGTGTCCAATAATGGGCACGCTTGAATTGGGGGGCCAGATGGGAACCAATTCGCTGGGCAACGTTTTGTTGGGAGAGGTTATTATTTACGATGGAGATCAAGGATCAACCAATGGAACCAATATATTCAATTATCTGGGCAATCGCTGGAACCTCAGCCTAGCGCCGCCGCCCAGGCCGCCGCCCTTCACGCTGAATTGGCCGGACCGAAGACCGCTCGGCATGGACGTTTTGGGCGGAGGACCCCAACCACCGAAAAACCCAAGGGGCTGGTTTAATGGAGCCAATGTTGACTACGTTTCCGCGGCTGGATTGGTCGCATTCAGCAACGCCTTGATGGCGCGCGCCAGCGGGGAAATCGCCGTCTTGAAAAGCATGAATGCCCAGGGAGTCATTGTCTGGGACTCAGAGGGGGATGAGTTGCAGAATATGACCTGGATCGGCGATCCAAGAAAAGTTCCGCTTCTGGCGCCGGAAATGGACGCGGTCGCCGATGAGTTCTTTGCAATGTACAAGAACGCCGGATTTCGGGTGGGCGTGGCTTTGAGGCCCCGCCTGTTCACGGCAGGGGCGACCCTTCCCGCTTCCGGTTCCAATGGGCAGGTGTTCGTCCTCACCAGCGCCCCTTTCGGCCAAAAGACCCACCTCTATACAAACGGATGGGCGCAAACCAACGCAGTGCCTTATGGAGGCAATTCTTTCGACGCATATTTGCCCGATTTGACAAATAAAATGCAATACGCGATCGACCGCTGGGGCGCCTCGATATTTTACATAGACTCCTTTGGAGCGATAGATAATAATGGGCCGCAAACGCTCCAGGCGCTCACAAACATCGCGCAAGCCTATCCGAATGTTCTGCTGATTCCAGAACTGGGCGGAGCCGTTAACACAAACATGTTCTGCGCCTCCGCCCCCTATTTGGAACCGCAATACACGGGCTACCTTCTTCCGACGAACATTCTATCGACCTATCCCAAGGCCTGGAGTGTCATTTGCGTCAATGCTTATGATGATTATCCGTCCATGCTCCGCAGTGTGGCGGCTGGCAACATCATGCTCGCTAACAGTTGGTTCGCGAATCCTTCAGCGCAATACAGCGCGCTGGCGTACATCAATGGCGGTACACCCCAGGCGCCCGAAGATCTCCGCGTTTTACCGGGCGGACCGTGACTAGCAGACCGGATGTGAAGGCTGCGTCCCCGATTCACAGACGGCGGGGAGGACTGGTTCAGCGCGGTTTGCCCCTGAAAATCGGGCGATTCCGGTGATTTGAAATCGACTCAATCAAAATGGCTTGGTGAAAGGATCGCCGGGATTGACACCCTTCGCTTTGTGGCTGCCTTTTGGGTCCTTTGGGGGCATCTCGGCGGACTTCCGTTCTCCGATGGCATTGACAAAACATCGCAAATGGGCCGCGCAGTTGCCGCGTCTTATGGTTTGATGATAAGCGGGCAGGCTGCGGTTATCGTTTTCTTTATTCTATCCGGATATTGCATACATTGGCCGGCAGCCCATCAACAGCCCGCGAGTTGGCGCAGCTTTTTTGTAAGACGCGTATTGAGGATCGGGGTCCCGATGCTTGCAATCCTGCCCTTTCTGGAATGGAGCAAAATTGATTTTCATGCATTTAACGATTCAATTTATTGGAGCCTCATTTGCGAAATGGTGTATTACTGTTTATATCCGGCTCTTTTGTTTTTGAGCCGCAGGATGGGTTGGTGGAAAATGATTTGGTTCGGTCTGCTGATGTGCGTTATTATTAATCTCTTATTGCCGATTGAAGGTTCAAACAGGCTGTTTCAAAGGTGTGGGCCCTGTTTTACATGGTTGCTCGGATTGCCATGTTGGATGCTTGGCGCGCAACTTGCCGAAATCCAACCCACAACCCAACAGGTTTTTCATGTATTATGGCGCTGGCGATTAGCCATATGGTTAGTCTCATTCGTTCTTAATATAGCCACTTTCCACTCTCCGTTTAGCCATTCATTAACATTGGGATTTTTTGGGTTATTCACCTTTTATTGGCTTAGGATTGAAATAGCCAGGTGGCGGCTTTGCATGCCCAGCGCAATCACGGGGATATTCGAGGTTTTTCGTGGCTACCACAGGTGAAAAACGAGTAGGAATTTGAAGAAAAGAGAAGAGCATTTAGGATGGAAATGGTTGGCCGACCACAGGCGTGTTTTGTCTGACTGATGCG
>Ga0182014_10000356_pt1 | contig 59338 bp, 47 predicted proteins | sample 612S2DmetaG_FD_120489 | JGI IMG/M metagenome (GOLD analysis project Ga0182014, IMG submission 120489) | Permafrost microbial communities from Stordalen Mire, Sweden - 612S2D metaG | ecosystem: Environmental > Terrestrial > Soil > Wetlands > Permafrost | place: Sweden: Stordalen | collected... | reverse complement strand
CGTGAAGAACATGGTGGACGCGGGCGTGCTGGGCAACGTACACCATATCCACGCGCAGTGGCACCGCAACATGATCAACAAGCCCAGCTCGCTGTGGACCATGAAGCCGGGCGGCCCTTCCAACATCGAGAACTGGCGCCTCTACCGGCAGTTTTCCGGCGGCTTGACGGCCGAGCTGACTTCCCACCAGGTGGATATTTCCGATTGGATGTTCGGCTCCTCGCCCGAGTTCGTAATGGGCCTGGGCAGCCTGGACATATTGAAGGACGGCCGCGACGTGTACGACAACATTCAGTTGATCTACCGCTACCCGAACGGCCAGAAGATGACCTATTCCTCCATCAGCACCAACCAGTTCCTGCCCTATTTCAACGGCCAGCGCCCCGAAATGGGCGAGATCATCATGGGCACCGAGGGCACGGTCGAAATCACCGTCGGCGACGATGTCCACATGCCGGTTGCCTGGTGGTACCGCGAACCGCCCAAGACCACCGTCGTCACCCCGGCCGCCAAGAAGAACACGCCCTTCGACGCCGGCGCCACCATGATCGCCTCGGGCGGCGCCAACGGTCCCTACCCCATCATGACCGGCGATTTGCAGATGACCGGCAAGGAAAGCTTCCTCGATCGCGAAGTCAAATTCGCCCGCCGCTGGCTGTATTCCAAGGGCGTGTTCGAACAGGAGGAAAACCGCAACCCGGTGGACGTGGAGCTGGAGAGCTTCTTCGAGAGCTGCCGCACCGGCAAGCGCCCTCGCGCCGACCTGGAAAAAGGTCTGGCCGATTCGGTGGCCGTGATCCTCTCCAACCTGGCCATGGACGAGGGCCGCAAAGTCTACTTCAACGAAATGGAAAAACTGGGCACCAGCGCGGAGAGCGCCAGAAAGACAGAGTAGGGGGAAGGCATGGGACACATCAACGCCAGCGCCTGGGTTTTCGCTGTCGCCGTCTGTGCAGCGCTCCTTGTCCTCAACCCTCGTCGGGTGGCGGAGAAGATTATAGAAGCGATCAACAACTTCCCGCGCGGCGGACCTCCAGCTCCGATGCATCCTTCTCCCGCTGGTGACGACGCTCTGCTGCGGAGGCGGTCCAAAAAGGTGGAGAGTTAGCCCGCGCCTACTGTCTCACGAAGGACCGTTTGCCTTGACCGGTCAAAATCCGAAATGCCGCGGATCCCGGCCGATTAAGATTGCGGCGAAGACCTTCGGCACATACTCGCGCGTTTCTAGAGGCAGCGCCCGCACACGGTACAGGTACCAGAAATTGCGCTGCTTAATTGGGTCGCGCACGGTTCTGCTCACCGCCTCCTTCACCTTTGCCGTGCCGCTGTTGTATGCCGCCAGCGCCAACATTACCGAACTACCGGCGCCGAAATCGAGAATCAGGTCCCGCAGGTACTTGCAGGCTGCAAGCGTGGAGGGCACCAGATCTTTGCGCTCGTCCACCCGGCCGTCGACGCGCAAGCCGAACGCTCTCGCCGTAGTCACTGTAAATTGCCATGGACCAACCGCGCCGGCGGCGCTTGGCTGACCCGCGGCGAGCGCGCTCTCGACCAGCGGGATATAGGCGAGATCCGCGGGCAACTTCTGCTCCTGAAGGATCCGCCGCATGGTCTCGAGCTGACCGCCGGCCTGGTTGAGCGCGCGGGTAATGAGCGGCCGGTCCGCTCCCTGGTCCTGCTGAATGTAGTGGTTGACGCGCTCGATGAACTCGGGCGGAATGCTGTAAACCTCCGCACCGAATTCAGCCATAACGGAGTGGAGTTGCCGTGTAACGAAGTCGCCCCCTTCGTACCCGCCGCTCAGACGGAAGAGCACGTCCTGCCGCAAAGCTTCGGCCTGATTCTGGTAATCGCTGAGTTGGGCGAGCAAGGGGTCGATATTCTTGCCTCCGCCGGACGCCTGCAACTCCGCTTCGAGCCGCTGGATGTGGGCATCGATGGCGCGCTTTTCCCGCTCCAGAGAGGTAATTCTCCAGATTGCCACCGAGGAGACTGCCAACAGCGCGGCCAGGAGCGAATAGCGGATGATCCGGAATCGGTGGTGGGTCTGCCGCAGCGTCTGGACGATCACGCTGCGCATGATCGTCATAGTCTGGCCGCCCACGCCGCGGGCCCTCATGCGCCGGGCGTAATTTACCGCCGCGGAGAGCAGCTTTTCGTGGGCCGTTATGGGGAGTACCGCACCGGCCGGGATTGGAGTCATCGCGGAGGCCGATGTTTCGATGGTGCGATCCAACCCGGCGGGTGCGGCATCTGCCAAAACGAGGGCGAACTCCGGCCCCGACCTTCCGAGTTGAATGATCGCCGGAGGAGAGACCTCGGCCTCGGTGATGCGCTCACCGTGGATCCACGTGCCATTGGTGCTGCCCAGATCGCGCACGCTGCAGGACCCGGTACCCCGGCAAATTTCGACATGGTGCAACGAAACCGTGTTGGAATCGGCGTCATCGACAACCACATCGTTGTCGGGAGCGCGCCCTATTCGCGTTGTGCCGTCCGGCATCAGGAACCGGGTGCCTGCCAGCGGACCCAGGCGAGACAGCAGCCAAGTGTTCGCCCGCTCACTCGCCGTTGGCTCTTGAGACATTGGTCACTGTCCTATGGGCAAGGTCCGCCACCCTATGCCCTAAGTTCGGGTATGCTTAGTCCCAGGATATCCAAGGTACGCCCCGCCATGCCATGCGGTGGGTTCATCCGCGATCGAGCTGAGCCTGCAAATCGCCCGGATATAGCAATTTCAATTCCGGATACTTCTCGGCGAGCCGGATCAGGTCCAGTTCGTCTTTCTTCCGCTTGCTCAAGCGTCGCCGGGGATCGCCATATGCCCAGAGTTTGCCCTGTGTCACGTCCTCCAGACAAGCCACCCTGGCGCGGATTCCCAGGACTTCGGCCTCCACGGACCGGGCCAGGAAAGCCTGGTATCTTTCGTCCGTCGTGAACTGGACCCTGAGTTCGCTTCCCGGCGGCAGCAAATTCACGGAGTGCGCATGTGCTTCGGTTTTGAAGCCTTGTTGCTCAAGGTGCGCTGTCAGATCGGGAAGGCTCGCCGCAATGATCACGATATCGGCATCCAGAGTGTAGACCGGCTCGACATAACAATTGACGGCCAAGCCTCCGATCAGACAATAAGGCCCCAAGGATTCACATGCCACGATCAGCCGTGCGAACTCCGAACCCCCTCCCCGCGTTGTCAATTCGTATGCCTCCAGTGCGGTCACATCCCCACTCTATCGGCAGGGCGCGCCCCACGCAAGCCCAATGGCCAGCCGGAAAAACTCTACAGCGAGGATCTTCAGCCCGGAGCCGTTATAGGCGGCGTGCGCGTGGTCAATCCGTTCGTCGCGTAGGGAGTTTCCGGGCTTCTCTCCGCCTATTTCGGCGCCAGCGCCGGCGCATCCAGAAGCACCTTCACCGGGCGCGCGGCGGCCAGGGTCACATCGGCGGTCGGTTTCAGGAAGTCGGCGATCTCGGCGCTGCGCGCGGCCAGCCAGTCGGGGGCGGCTTTGCGGTCATGGGCCAGATCGTCGAGCGCCTCCAGGCCGGTGCGGCCCAGCGCAGCCAGGTGCTGGGAGAGCGGCTGCAATTCGGCCAGCAATGCGTTGTCATCGAACAGAGCTTCGAACTGCGCGTCGTTGGACATCCAGAGCTCGAAGGCGCCGCGCAAAAGGTCCAGGTCCGTCTGGCTCGCTCCGGAGCCGCTGGCCACCCTCCCGGCCGCCAATTCCAAGGCGCGCACGGTTTCGCTCTCCGCCGGGACGGCGTCCACTAATCGGTTGAGCGGCGTGCTGGTTTCGATCTGGCGCGCGCTGCGCTTTCCCAACCCGAGCGCCTCGGAGGCTTCGGCCAGCACCCGCAGCGGAGGCGCCGGGTGTCCGCCGGTGAGGCGGCCCAGCATGGGACCGTAGACCGCGCGGTGCTCCACCCCGGTCCAGGCCAGCAGCCGGCTGACCACTTCCATGCGCTGGTACATCGAGGCCGCGTCGGTCACCGTCGGCGGCGACCAGAAACGCTCGGCGATGGCGGCGGTACGCGGCCAGATGCGCGAATCTACGGTTTCCGAATCCACCAGTTCGGCCCACATGCAGGCCTCGCCGCCCAGAATCCGCCCGGCCGCTTCCGGCGCCAGTTCGGCGGCCGCGCCCGCCAGCGGGTCAACCGCGTAGTGGAACTTCGCCGGGCTCAGGTGGTCCAGGTAGTAGCCCCAGGAAAGAATTCCTCGATAGCCCTTGGTGGCGGATTCGGCCAGCGAAGCCTGGCCGCGCCAGCTTTGGATCACCGTGCCCTTGGCCAGATCCGGCTGCATAATTTCGTCCCAACCCACCATGGTCTTTCCGTGCCGCGCCAGAATGCGCTGCAGGCGGTGGTTGAAGTACAACTGCAGCTCGTGCGTCTGGGTCAGCTTATGCGCCCTGGCGAAGGCCTGGACGTGCGCCGACTCTTTCCACTGCCGGCCGTTGACCTCGTCGCCGCCGATGTGGAAGAACGGATCCGGGAACAGCAGCGCCATCTCGCCGATGAAGGCGTCCAGGAACTGGTAAGTTTGCTCGCGGGTGGGATCCATGGCGGCGTCGAAAACTCCGAAGTCGCGGCCGACCTGGTAGGGTCCCGGCGCGCTGGCCAGGGCAGGATAACCCGCGAACCAGCTCGTGCTGTGGCCGGGCATGTCGAATTCGGGAATCACGCGGATGCCGCGGTCGCGCGCGAATGCCACCACGCGGCGAATTTCGGCTTGCGTGTAGAAGTGGCCGTCGGCGCCTTTGCCCTGCAGCCGCGGGAACAGGCGGCTCTCCACGCGAAAGCCCTGGTCGTCGGAAAGGTGCCAATGGAATACGTTGAGCTTCACCGCCGCCATGGCTTCCAGGTTGCGCAACACCACTTCCACCGGCATCCAGTGGCGCGAGACATCGAGCATCAGGCCGCGCCACGGGAAGCGCGGACTATCCTCGATATGAACCGCCGGGATTTCGAAGCCGTGCGGGCCGGGCTCGGCCAGTTGCGCAAACGTAGCCAGGCCGCGCAGCGCGCCATCCACGGTGGCGGCCTTGAGATGCGCGCCGTCGGCGGTTACGTCCAACTGGTAGGATTCGTCCTCGCCCAGCTTGGGATAGAGCGGCGCGCGGGCGGCGCACTCGACCTTCAAGGTAGCCTCGGCGGCGGAGGCCGGTTTGCCGGCAATGGCAATGCCCGTCTCGCGCGAAACCAGCGTCACCAGCCGATCCACGCCCGCGGCCAGACGAGGATCGGCCGCGCCCGTGGCCGCCGCGGTGAAGTGTGCATCGATCGCGAGCGCACCCGCGGCAGTATCCATTTTCACGGGTAAAGGCATCAGCGCAGGCGCGGCGCCGAAGGCCGACAGGGCCAGAGCCGGCAACCACATTGGGTACAACAAGAGTCGGGAGGACATCTTTTCTACTGTAGTCCGCAATTCCGGCACTGGCTACTGGCGTGGTGGGGCATGCTTTAGCTTGCCCTCAAAATCAGTCGCACGGGCAAGCTGAAGCGTGCCCCACCTGAGTTTCAAGTCTCCTCGCGTACCGCTCGCGCCGCTCGCCAGAGAACCAAGGCCAGGGCCAGCGCCAGTACGGGAAGGCTGTACATAGCCTGGTGCAAGCCGGCGGCGCGCGCGGCTTCCAGCGCCGAGCCGGCGGCCGCCGCCCTGGCCGCCAGCCAGTCGCTCAATTTGCCGGTGGCCAGCGGGCCGAAGGAAGCGCCGCACAGGTACATCGCCATGTAATACGCAGCCATGGCGGTGCCGCGCAGGTGCGCCGGTACGATGTCCTGAATGGCGGCGTACACCAGCCCGTAGTAGGTTTGGAGTAGGCCGTATGCCAACATCAGCAAGACGACCGAGGCAGCCACGCCGCCGGCCGGCACGAGCGTCCCGGCAAAGGCTGCCGGCGCGGCCACCAGCGCCGTCGTCGCGGCCAGACGCAAGCGGCGGGCCGCCAGACGGCTGCCGGCGCGATCGGCCCCACGATCGCCCAGTGCCCCAGCCGCCAGCGCGCCCAAAACACCGGAGATACCCGAGCCGACCCCGGTCCACACGCCGGCTCGCGCAATCGTCAACCCGTGATAGCGCGCCAGCATGGCCGGCAGAAATGTGGAAAAGCTGTAGAGGGCGAAGTTGACGACGGCGCCGGAAACGGCAATCCAGCCGAAAGCCGGAATCCGTAGCAACTGCCACGGGCTGGCGGTGGATTTTGCGGCGGATATTTCGGAAGCCGTCCCCGCGCCCGGCTCGCGGAGCAGCAGCAACGCCGGCGCCAGTACCAGTCCCGGCAGCGCCGCAACCGCCAGCGCCACCCGCCAGCCGAAGGCCTGCGCCACCGGACCGCCTACGGAAAAGCTCAGGAAACCGCCCACCGGCACGGCCATCATGAACCATGCCATGGCGTGCGTGCGGCGCGCCGCCGGAACCAGGTCCGCCAGCCAACTGGTGGCCGCCGGCGCGCAAACCGCTTCCCCCACGCCCACGCCCAGCCGCGTGACGGCCAGGCCGGCATAGTTGCGCGCCAGGCCGCCCAAACCGGTCAGGCAAGCCCAGACCGCAACCCCCGCCGCCAGCAGCTTGCGCCGGCTGCCCGTGTCGGCCAGGCGGCCGAGCGGCAGTCCCGCAACCGCATACAGCAGGGTGAACGCGGTGGTCAGCCCGCCCAGCTGCGCGTCGGAAAGATGAAACTCGCGCCGCAACGGCTCCAGTACCGCCCCTAACGCCTGGCGGTCGTAGAAGTTGAGGACGTTGACCAGAAACAGAACCAGCAGCGTGGCGCGATTGGGAAAAAGCTGGAAGCTTTTCACAGGCTAAAGCCTGTGCCACCCTGTGCCAATAGGCTGCTGAGAGCAGGTGGCACAGACTTTAGTCTGTGTGAACATCCGCATAACCTTCCTTCACAGCTTAACTTCGGAGTCCTTCAAGTTCTTAGGCGTCGGAGGAGCGGGTTCGCTCGCCGCCTCGGAGCGCTTATGCACCGACACCGAGCCGTGCGTCACCGTAATCCGCAGGGTGGGCCCGCTCCCTGCCTTGCCCTTCAGCGTGGCCCGCCGGCCATCCTGCTCCTGCTGAATGGGCTGGCCGAATTCGTTGGTGGCATCGCCCCGCTCGGCGGTCGCCTCCAGGTCGAAGGTGGCTTTTTCGGGAAGACCGAGATCGATGTTGCCGCTATCGGCGCGCACGTCGATGGCGGGAGTGGGCAGCCCGGTTTCGATTTCCACATCCCCGTGTGCAGCCTCCAGTTCGAGCGATTGGGAAAAGTCCGCGATCTTGATATCGCGCGAGCGCGCCACCAGCCGCACCGGACCGGTCAACCCCCGGCCGTCGAACTGGCTGAGGTCCATGGTGATGTGCCCGGGCACGGCTTGGGCGTGCAATTCGGTATTGCGCGCGCCTTCGAATTGCAACGGTTTGGCCAGGTTCTTGAAATCCAGCGATCCGCTGAACGCACCGGTGACGGTGACCTGACCGCCGATGTTTTCCAGTTCCAGGCCGGAACCCTCGCCATTGATGTCCACGTTTCCCTTCACGTCTTCGGCGCGCAGCGTGTCGCTGTGGGACAGCACCAGGCGGACGTTGCCGCCCACCCGCGCCAACCGGGCGTCGCCGCGGTCGCTTGCCAGCTCCACGTTGCCGGCGATGTCGGAAACCTCGTAGTCGTTGCGGCGGCCGCGTGCTTCCACGGCCAGGCCGCGCGGCACCGTGATTTCCAGATCGTCGGCGATGCTGGCAACGTCGGAGGCGCGATCCTGGTTGGTGCGCACGATCACGTGATCGCCTTCCACCGCCACCTCGACGGGCGTGCCGCCGTTGGCCCGGTCGGCGTCTTCGTGCTTATAGGCGCGGATGGTCTTCTGTCCGGTCACCGTAATATCGGAAGTGTCCATGCCCGAAATCTTGAGATTGCCGCGCGGCAGGTCCACCACCAGCAGCTTGGCGCCGCCGGCGGAAGCCTTGGCCGAAATCGGATAGTCGAAATCCGTCCCCAGCATGTGAGTGAAGCCTGCCCGCCAGGGGAACCCGGCGTGCGAGGCGGCATACATGCCCGATCCTGCCAGGCAGATGAGCACGATGAGCAGCACTTCACCGCCGGTGAAGCTGCTTCCGAAGGCATTCTCTCTGGGCAGCAGAACCTCGATCAAGCGCCCCAGGCCCCACAGAATCAGCAGGAACGGCCAATACTGTCCGAGCATGTCGAGCACCTGGAAACCGGGGTGCAGATTGCTCCACAGAAACAACAGGCCGAGTCCCAGAAGGATGATCGGACCAGTGAACGATCGGCCTCTCATTCGGCGCCTCCCGGATTGGAAGTCCCCGGCCGGGTCTCGGGCGGGGGCGTGGGGGCGCTATACGGCCCCTGCGAATAGGAAGTGCCGCGGTAATCTCCCGCGGGTGGAGGAGGCGGCGTGGGTGGCGCCGGCGGCCAGGTATTCGGTGGATAAGGAGGTGGCACGGCCGGATTCGCCGGCGGAGGCGTCGGTTCAACGACCCTCCCCAGCAGGCTCAGCAGCCCCGCCACCACCAACAGCACCGGCCACGTCTGCGCGAACCCGTACGGCGTGAAATTCTCGAGCGCGAACAGTACCCCGACCGTGATCAGCATCACCGGCCCCTTGATCGAACGGGTCAGGCCGCGCCGTTGGCGGCGGGCGTCCTTCCGCGCCTGGCGTTCCGTCCAGCGGGCAGCGCGGTCATCGTTCATGACGCACCTCGGGTGGCGCGGCGTCGTGCGGATTCAGGCGCGACCACAGCATATAGACGCCCGCGGCAATCAGCAGCACCGGCCAATATCGCGCCACTCTCTCGAAATCGAGCAGGTCGAGGGTGTGCAGCAGCAGCAATACCCCGAGCACGATCAATCCCACCGCGGCCAGGGGAAAGCTCGCTCCCGAGCGCAGATCCAGAATGCTGGAGTACTCGTCCACCACCTCGCCGGACGCCAGCCGCTGCGCCGTGCGGTGAGCTTCGAGCGCCATGTACGCCCACCAGGCGATCACCAGCATCACGAAAACCGGCTCCAGACCGTGGACGGCGTTCGAGTCGGCAATCGACATCAGCAATCCCCAGACCACCGCATGCACCAGGCCCTTGGCGTATTGGCCGTTGTAGATGGCGCCAACCCCGGGAATCACGCCCAGAAAAAACGCCAGTGCCGGCGACACGTTGGTAGTGGCATACGCCGGCGGCGGCGGATACGGCGGGGTATACGGCGGACGCGTGTAGCCGCTGGCCGGCGGCGGCGTGGCGGCCTGCGCGGGAACGTGCTCGTCGCAATAAATCGTTCCGGCCGCTTCGCGCCGGCAAGCGTCGCAAAGCGGCTTCCCGCAAGCCCGGCAATATGCCATGGCCGAAATTTCAGGATGGTTTTGGCAATTCATAGTGCTCCCCTGACCTAACGTGGGTCTCCCTCTACTGCATTAGCCGGCGGATGGACCCGCAATTGGTGCTCATCCAGCGCCGGAGCGGTTGCCGCGGGCGTGGCGGGCGGCTGATCGTCATCCCGCTGTTGCCACTCCCGCAACGTAGATTGAATCTGATACACGACTTTCAGGTTGTCGTAGAATTTCTCGGCGCGGCCCCAGCTCCGATAGGCCCGGTCTTCCAGGCCGGCCCATATCGCCGACGGACGCAAGTCGGCGGCCCGAAAATGGTAAACCGGGGTCACGAAACGTGCCAGCGTCGCAAACACCAATACCGTCATGGCCGCGCTCATCACATAGCGGGGCTGCAGGATCGGGCTGAAGAGAGCTTCCAGCCACTGCCGCCCGCGCGATTTGGGTTGGCTCAAGGGCGCCTGAAACAACAGCCGGTTCACCAGCGCCGGGGGTGGTTCGACAGCTTCCACGGTGGCTAGGAACCGGCTCGCCGCCGCCGAATCGTGCGCCAGTTCCGCACATGCCGGGCACACCGCCAAATGGCGATCGAGCTCCGCCCGGGCCGGCCCGTCCAGCGTGCCATCCACCCAGTCGCAGATAAGAATTTCCGCATCCGCGCAGTTCATAACGGCAACTTCCGTTTTCGCAGCAACCGCGCCAATTCGGCGCGCCCGCGATTGATTCGCGACTTCACCGTTCCTTCCGGGATATTTAACACCGTGGCGATTTCCCGGTACTCCATTTCCTGCAGGTCCCGCAGAATTACGGCTTCCCTCAGGTCCGGCGAAAGCTTCTGCAAGGCCGCCTGCAGGATCTCGCTGGTTTCCCTGCCCGTCACCAGGCGGTCGGGCGGATCGGCCGCCCCGGCACTCGCTTCCTCAATCCGCGGGAGTTGCTCTTCGATCGAATCCGTCACCCGCTCCTGGCGTGTCCGCCGGTAATGATCGATGAGCAGATTGCGCGTCAGCCGCGCCAGCCAGGTCCCGAAAGATCCCTCCGCCGCGCGAAACGTTCTCAGCGTGCGAAACACCCGCAGGAAAACCTCCTGCGTCAGGTCCTGCGCCTGCGCCCCACTTCCGGTGAAACGGTAGCACAGCCCATACACCCTCCGCGTGTGCTGCCGAATCAGTTCTTCCCAAGCGCCCTCGTCGCCGTTCAGGCACTTCGACACCAGTCCGAGATCCGTGCGCAAGATTCCGTCTGCCAAATTCCGCTCCTGGCGTACCGCCGCCAAGCCGGAATTTGCATGCATTCCGTTGGCCTCGGTTGCGAAAACATCGAAAGCTAGCGTCGCGGTCGCCATGGCACTCGTTCTTTTCAACTAGAGAAACGAGGCTTTATCATGATAGGTTCAATTTTTCCACCATAACAAGTGGTATCGGGAGGCTTTTCATTCCGCAACGAAAGTGGATCTGGGCGGCGGTGCTCGGCGTCGGCGGCGCATTTCTGTTCTGGGCCCTGCGCCGGCAGCTCGCCAACCTGTCGTTCGATTGGAAGCTGGCTGGCGCCAGTCTCGCCCGTTTGCAGTGGCACTGGCTGGCGCTTTCCCTCCTGCCGATTTCGAGCACCTACATCGGTCGTGCCCTGCGCTGGCGGATCTTCTTGATGCCCCTCAAGCCAAAGCCTTCCTTCCGGAACTTGCTCTCCGCCACCGTCATCGGTTTCACCGCCATCACCCTGTTTGGCCGGCCCGGTGAATTCGTGCGCCCGTATCTAATTGCAATTAAAGAGAAAGTATCAATTCCATCGCAAATCTCCGCTTGGGTCCTGGAGCGCGTATTCGATCTTCTGATGGCCACCCTGGTGTTCGGCTTGGCACTCGCCCGTTTGAACTCCGCGGGTCTGCGGCTCAGCAGCCGGCTGGCGTGGGTTTTGCAAGCGGGCGGACGCATGGCCACCATCGCAGGATTGGCAGTTTTGATACTACTGTTGTCGATGCGACATTTGGCGGAGCCGCTCCGGCGGCGCCTTACTTCGGCTCTGGCCTTCCTCCCAAACCGCTACCATCAACGCATGGAGCGCCTCCTGATGGATCTGGTTGAAGGGGTCGAATCCACCCGCAGCGATCTTGCGCTCTTCCTGGTTTTTTTGTATTCCGTGCTCGAATGGGTGCTGATTGTCGTCTGCTACTGGTGCCTGGCAAAAGCCTTCGGTGGCATGCTACAGCTCTCTTTTGAGGAGGTTCTGATTTTTGCCGGGTTCGTTTCATTTGGTGCGGTCATCCAACTGCCCGGGATCGGAGGAGGAGCACAGGTGGTTGCGGTGATAGTCCTGACCGAGCTTTTTGGTGTCAAACTGGAAGTGGCCACTTCGTTCGCCATCTTCATCTGGGCTATTACGTTTTTTGTAGTAGTTCCGGTCGGGCTGATTATTTCGGTGAAGGAAGGACTCAGTTGGAGGAGTCTGCGGCGTTTAGGGCGTGAGCCGGTATAGTGTGAGCCAAGTATGAAATGCCCGTTTTGCGATCATCTTCATGACAAAGTGGTGGACTCCCGCGAGAGTAAGGAAGGCGATGCCATTCGCCGCCGGAGGGAGTGCCTAGCTTGCGAACGTCGATTTACTACATATGAAAGAATAGATGAAGTGCCGTACATGGTAATCAAGAAGGACGGCCGGAGGGAGAAGTTCGATCGTCAGAAAGTGCTGGGCGGTTTGTTGAAAGCATGCGAAAAACGACCTGTGAGCATGGCGCGGTTATCCGAACTGGTGAACCGGGTGGAGTCGAAAGTCAGCGACTCGCCGGATCGGGAGATATCTACTATAGATATAGGAGAATTTCTCATGGACTGCCTGCGCGAGTTGGACAAGATCGCCTACGTACGCTTCGCATCGGTGTACCGCGACTTTCAAGACGAGCAGGCGTTTTTCGATGAGCTGAAGACGCTGATGCGGCAGAAATTGCCCGAAGGCCGATAAGATCCATGAAGGGCGCCTGAAAATGCGCAGGCTGTCTGTAACCTATGCGGTTTGCGAACATCTCATACAATAGGGCTTAACAACGAGCGGGTACTGGTGTTATGATTGATCCGTTGAACCCTCTGGCGGAAAAGTCTTCCCGGCTAGCCGGGGCTTGGCCATCAAGTCGAGCACGATTCAGGTATATACCCCGTTTCCCAACATTCGGTGAGCTTTATTTGCTTTTTCCGTGGGGGAGGTGAGTCTTAGTGGATCATTTTGAAGATCAGTTTCTGGCGGACAGTCCGGAAAATCTCGGTTTGAACTTCGAGGACGATGCGAAGTTTTTCGATGCTGAGGTCGCTCACGACGCCGACTTCCTGGCGCCGCAACAGCCCGTCGAGGAATCGATCTATACCGACGACCCGGTCCGCGTTTATCTACGCGAAATGGGTGCTGTTCCCCTGCTCACGCGTGAAGGCGAAGTCGATTTGGCGCGCCGTATGGAGCGCGGTAAATTGCGGATGCAAAAGGCAATTAGCCGCTCCGCCCTGGTGCAGGGAGTGGTGGTCGAGTTGGCCGAGCAACTGAAAAAGAATGCCATTGAGTTGGAAAGCCTGGTCGATCTCGGCGATGTCGAGGAAGGTTCCCCCGCCGATCTGCAAGTGCGCGAGGAATCGCACGGCCGATTCAGCGACGTGATTGTATTGCACAAGAAACTGCAACAGCTTGAACTGAAGGTGGAAGCCACCCCGGTGGCCAACAAGCGCCCGCGCAAGCGGCTTTGCGCCAAATTGAACCGTGCCAAGGTAGAGACTTCCCTCGCAATTCGCCGTTGCCCATTCAAGGTAAACAAATGGAAGGAGTTCTCGCGGGAGATCGAACGCGCCGTTGAGGAAATCAGCCATCTGGACGGCGAAATCAGGAAGCTCGAAACCCGCAATAATCCCGCTAACCTGGTTCGCCTCCGCGAAATCAAGCGCGAAATTCGTCGGCGAGAGCAGGCGGCTGGCGCCAGTCTCCCCGAACTTCGCCATAGCTTGACCGTAATCCGTCACGGCGAAGCCGAAGCCGAGCGTGCCAAGAAAGATCTGGTGGAGGCTAACCTCCGCCTTGTGGTTTCGGTCGCCAAGAAGTACGTAAATCGCGGACTTCACCTCCTCGATCTCATCCAGGAAGGCAATATCGGCCTCATGCGTGCGGCCGACAAGTTCGAATATCGGCGCGGCTACAAGTTTTCTACGTACGCTACGTGGTGGATTCGCCAAGCCATTACGCGGGCCATCGCGGACCAGTCTCGCACTATCCGAATCCCGGTCCACATGAACGAGAGCATGAACAAGTTCCTCCGCGCCACTCGTGAGCTGGAGAAGGAATTGGGCCGTACTCCTACAAATGAAGAAATAGGACGGCGCATGGATATCCCGGTGGAAAAGGTACAGAAACTCAAAACCATCTCCCGAGATCCGGTATCGCTGGAAACTCCGGTTGGCCGCGATGGCGAGTCCGCGCTGGGCGATTTGATCGAAGACCGCTGGGTAGGCTCGCCGGTGGATGCGGTGATTGAGTCCAACGTCCGCGATGAGACCGCGGGCATCCTGAAAACTCTCTCTCCCAAAGAGGAGAAGGTGATTCGGATGCGCTTCGGCATTGGTTGCGAGCGCGAGCATACGCTGGAAGAAATCGGCCAGGAATTCGACGTGACGCGCGAGCGGATTCGCCAGATCGAAGCCAAAGCGCTGCGCCAGTTGAGAGCGCCCGAGCGGGCTCGCCGGCTTCGGGCCCTGATGGCGGCCAGATAGATTTTGCTGTTGACGTTTGCGAGGTAAGCCATTACTCCTCCTAAGCCGGAGGGATTCCCACGGGAAATCTCTCCGGCTTTCTTTTTGGGTCGGCCATTTCCGGTGTGCTGGTATAATCGACACCAGGGATCCAATTAGGGATGGAGCAAAATCAGATCCCGCCTCAGCCTCTACCCACGCCTCCTGCCGAGCGCCCGAAACGTTGGGTCCGAACCGGTTTCGTCAACGCTGCTTCGTGGCTCCGCGATCTGGTCTTTTCGGTGCTGATCGCCATCGTCCTCATCGTCTTCATTTACCAGCCCGTGAAAGTGGAAGGCACCAGCATGGAACCGGCCCTTGCCGACCAGGAGCGCATCTTCATCAACAAGTTCACCTACTGGTTCGGGTTGGGGAAGATTCAGCGTGGCGACACGGTCGTCTTCTGGTACCCGCTCGACCGCACCAAGTCCTACATCAAGCGCGTGATCGCCGTTCCGGGCGATTGGGTGCGCATCGTATCCGGCGAAGTATACGTCAACGACAAAGCCCTGGCGGAGGATTATGTTCCCCCCGATTCACGCGACCGCGTTTCCTGGCCGCTGAGCGCGACGCCGGTGGATCGCCAGGTGCCGCCAAACGAATACTTCGTGCTCGGCGATCATCGCTCGCAATCGAGCGACAGCCGCGCTTGGGGCTATGTTCCGGCCGAAAATATCTACGGCAAGGCGGTTTTCGTGTACTGGCCGCTGGACCGGATCGGCCGCCTGCGGTGAAAAATCAAATTCAAGCCGCAGATGAACACAGATAAACACGGATAAACCCTTTAATTTGTTTATCTGAGTTCATCCGTGTTCATCTGTGGCCAAATTTCTTCACTTCTTCTTTGGTCGTGGCTGGAAACTTGCCCCCTCACTTCCGAAACAGCCACATCGCCACCGACAGAACCACGCTGATCAAAATGCAGGTGGTGAGCGGGAAGTAGAAACTCGAACCGCGGCCCTGAATGCGGATGTCGCCCGGCAGGTGCCCCAAGCGTAGCGGTAACTTGCCGAGCAGGCTCACCAACACGCCGGCCGCCACCAGAATCAAGCCCAGAACGATCAATGCACGCCCTGCCGGCATTTACAACTCCGCCATCTCAGCGTACAGCGGCCGAAGCGCCGGATACAAAGCGCGGTAGACGGAGTGGGCTTTCCGGTAATAGCGGGCATCTTCCGCCTCGGGCGCAACCGATTCGGTTTCGCGAATCGTGGCGGCGCAGGCCTCTTCCACCGAACCGTACGCCCCCGTGCCGGCCAGCGCCAGCAGTGCCGCGCCGTAGGCCGAACCTTCCTGGTTTTCGAGCGTCACCACGCGTTTGTCGAGAATGCCCGCCAGAACGCCGCGCCAGAACGGGCTTCTGGCGCCGCCGCCCGAAACGCGCACCGAGTTCACTTCCACGCCCAGTTCCTCGATGATGTCGAGGCAATCCCGCTGGCTGTAGGACACGCCCTCGATCACGGCGCGAATCAAATCGGCGCGGGTGTGGCTGTTGGTGAGGCCGATCCAGCCGCCGCGCGCCGTAGCGTCCAGGTGCGGCGTGCGTTCACCCATCAAATACGGCAGCCAGAACAGACCCTGCGCGCCGCGCGGGCTGGTGGCCGCTTCGGCAGTCAGTGCGTCGTAGCTTTCCCCGGCCGCCAGCCGGTTGCGAAACCACTGCAGGCTCAGCCCGGCGCCCTGCGTCACGCCCATGACGTGCCATTTGCCGCGGACCGCGTGGCAGAACGTGTGCACGCGCCCGGCGGCGTCGTAGGCCACCTTTTCCATGTGCGCGAACACCACGCCGGATGTGCCCAGCGTGCAGGAAACGATTCCCGGATGCACGATGCCGTTGCCCACCGCGCTGGCCGCCTGGTCGCCGCCGCCGCCCACCACCGGCGTACCGGCCTTCAGCCCCGTCAGTTCCGCCGCTTCGGCGCCGACCACGCCGGTGATCTCGCTCGATTCGTAGCAGCGCGGCAGAATGGCGTTGTCGAGCCCCAGGCCGTCCGTCATTTCGCGCGACCAGCGCCGATGAACCACGTCGAACAACGCCGTGCCGGAAGCGTCCGATACCTCGGTCGCGTATTCGCCGGTAAGCTGCAAACGCACGTAGTCCTTGGGAAGCAGCACATGGCGCACGCGCGCGAAGTTTTCCGGCTCGTGGTCGCGCACCCACAGCAGCTTGGGCAGGGTGAATCCGGTCAGCACGGGGTTGGCGATGTAGCGCAGAATGTTCTCGCGGCCCAGCCGGGCATTCACCGCATCCACCTGCGCCTGGGAGCGCTGATCGCACCAGATCAGCGCGGGCCGGATGACACGGCCGCCGTCATCGAGAGTCACCAGCCCGTGCATCTGTCCCGACAGGCCGATGCCGCCAATGGCCTCGCCCGCCACGCCCGCTTCCGCCAGCGCGCCGCGAATGGCCTCCTTCGCCGCGTCCCACCAGTTTTCCGGGCGCTGTTCGGCCCATAACGGCCGCTCCATCTTCATTTCTTCATGCGCGGCGGTCCGGCTGCCGCGAACCACGCCGCGCTCGTCCACCACCAGCGCGCGCGACCCACCGGTGCCAATATCGATTCCCAGCCACATAGACCCCTATCGTAGCTGATAGCCCCGGAGGAGCAGGTGTTCAATTCGCCGCCTTGAGATCCTGTCGCCGGAGGACCGCATGGTGCGGATGCAGAGGAAGCTCGAAGACTACTATACGATGGGCTGCCGGCATGTGTGGGTGCTGGACCCGCGCGCGAAGAAAGCCTGTCGCTACGACGGAACGGCCGTGGCGGAGGTACCAGGCAGTTTGGCCGCCGGCGACCTGACGCTTCCGCTGGAAAAGCTATTCGGGTAGGCGGAAGCGGTCAGGCTATCGCGCAGCCCTACTTCACCGCCAGCGAAAAAGCCGCCGAGCAAAATTGCTGGGCGAGGGCGGTGGGCGGGAAGGTGACAACGGCGCAGACAGTTAGCGGAGCGGTGCTCCCGGTCAAGCCGGAGGGAACAGCCACGTTGATTTGCTGGACGCCGGGGATGCCGGGGGCGGAGCCGGCGTAGACGGGAATGAGGTTGGCGTCGGCGCCGATAGTCGCGGTGACGGTTGCGCCGGTGGGAATGCCGGTGGCGAAGATCTGAATAATGCTGCCGGCGGCCGCTGGGTTGGCCGCGGCATTGAGCGAATTGTCCTGATTGAGCACGCCGTTACTGAAGACGGCGGGCCAGGCGGGGGAAATCGCCACGGTGACGGGCGCACTGGAGACACCGCCAACGGTGACGACCATGGTGGCGGAGTTTCCCGAGCCGAGGCCGGTGGGGAGTTGGAAGTTGATCTGCGTGGCGGAATCGTAGAGCACCGTGCCGGCTGTTCCATTGAACGTGACGCCGACGTTGCTGCCGGAGAGGCCGGTGCCGAGAATTGTGCCGAGCGAGCCGGCGACCAGCGGAGTAGCGGCAAAGTTAGCGCCGTTGACGACCGAGGAAACCACCACGGTAGATGGCGCGGGCAAAACCTGCAGCGTCACCGGCACGCTAACGGCCGTAGCCAGCGGACCGCCTTGAACAGTGAGAGTGGCCTGATATGTTCCGGCCGCCAGGCTGGCGGAATTGGCCCACACGCGCACGCTGCCGTTGTTCTGGCCGGAAGTGTTATCGAGCGTCAGCCAGCCGGCGCCGTTGGCGTATTGGATGGTCACGCTCCAGTTGAGAATGCCGCCGCCGGAGTTCTGAACCGGCACATAGCCGGGCAGGCTGGTCATGGCGCCTCCCGCGTAGGCGGTGAGCTGGATCGGCTGCGCGTTGACGGAGAGCTGCGGAAAGTAGCTGGCCGAGCAATCGCCGACGAGGCTGCAGTCCGACTGCGGCTCCGTCGCGAGGAAGCGGGGGATGGGGGCCGTCTGGGACGCGGTCATAACGGACGATACGGGGGCGTAGGAAACGGTTTCGGACGCGTTGGCCGGCACGGTGACGGTGGCGAGGCCGATGAAGGTGGGGAACTGGGCGCTCTCCATGGTGCTGGAACCGGCGTCGACCACTTCATAGACCAGGTAGCCGGAACCATTCGAAAGAGATACCTGCGAAACGGCATTGAGAGCCAGCGGACTGGAACCGGAAGGGAGCGGAGTGGCCGCGCCGCCGGCGCCGGTGCTGTCGGCCCCAACTACCAGCGAGAGCAGCAGGGTGCCGCTCGCGGGAACGTACCGGCCGGCGGCTTGCGCCTGGCCGAAGTCGCCGCCGGCGGTAGGTACGGCCGCATCGGAACCGGCGATCCAGGTGGGAACGAAGAGCTGCGCGGCGGAAGGGACACCGGAGTAGCGGATGATGAAACGGGTGCCGTTATCGTCGCCGGCGCCGCGCGGCTGGAAAGCGCCCGCGAAGCTCTCGGTCAAACGGGTGGAGGCGAAGGCGGTTCCGGCGGCAAACAGATCCGCGAGATCGAGCGTTGTCGGCAAGGGGGAGCCGACGCATGCGATGCCGGTCTCATAGAGCGTGGCGTACAAACTGGGCTGTGAGTACGCGACCGTGGCGGTGGCAACGGTGAGCGGTACGCTGAACGCCACGTCGGCCGCGACCGAACGCGGCGTCAAACCCAACTGGCTGACGTCGGCGCGCAGGCCGGAAACCTGAAGGCTGAGCGAGCCGCTAGCCGGGACGGAAACGCCGATTCCGTTAAAAGCGATGCTGGAGCCGCTGACGACGCCCCGGTAGGAGGTGGGCACAAAGCCGGTGCCGTAGTCGACCGAAAGAACGGAGTCGAGAGAACCAGAGGCGGCGTCGATGCGGTCGGTAACGTTGACCGGCAGGTAGACGGTGAGATTGCCCGAAATGCTGCTGGAGGGCGCGGCCGAGCAACGCAAGACGAGACCGCCCAGGCGCTCGGTGACGCCTTCGGCGCGCACCAGGGCAGGAACGGCGAAAACCGAGCATTGGGCAGCTTGGGCTCCGGTTTGGGCTTGCAGGGCGCCGGCCGCGGCGCAAAGACAAAGGGCACAGACGGCAATATAACGTTGGAGCATAGTGAGTTAGGATTCTCCTTACTCGGCTGACAGCCGAAGACGCGGGCTTCCTACGTAGACGGGGTGCCTCGTGCGTTTGGGTACGAATCGTCGTACGCCCTAACGCGACTTTAATCGTCCCCGAGGAGAACAAGCAACTTACCGTGGAACTTTAACATGAATAATACGAAGCGGCGGGGTCCGCGGGCGGGAGTGCTAGGGGCGAAGAAAACGGCCGGCGGGAAGACCGCGGGCTTACCAATCCGCATAAGCGGTCCCGTCCAGGCTCGTCTTATCCGAACCGCTGCGCACATCGAAGATGCCCGGCTCGGATTGGTTGAGCGCCTGGCTGGCATCCTCCATAATGGTCTTCCAGGTCGAATTGGAGGCGGTCATCGGATCCATCGGCACTTCTTTCAGGTACCCTTCGCTCACCAGGTCCTGCAGAGACTGGGGGGCTTTCATTTTGTCATAGCTGTAGTTGTCGATGACCGTGCGAAGGGTGAAGAGGTTGTTCTTGAGCACGCTTTCCTTGGCGCGGACGATGGTCTTCTGATAGATGGGAATGGCCATGGTGATAAGCAGCAGGATGATGGAGATGACCACCATCAACTCGACGAAGGTGAAGCCGCGCGTGGTGGCGCATGCTTTAGCTTGCGCAGTACATTCTGGGGCACGCGCTTCCGCCTGCCCACGCCGCCGCACATGTCGGAACTGCCAATTACCAATCGGCATAGGAACTGCCATCGGGGGCTTTCTCGTCGGTTTTGGTGTAGATATCGAAAACATCCTGGCCGCCCCAACTGTTGGCTTTAGGATCGTCCTGGTCGCTGCGCATGCCCCACTCGGCCGTGCCCGTGAAGGGATCGCGGGGGATGCGGCGCAGGAGGCGGAGTTTCTTGCCGTCGGCCGAACCGGGGAGCTTGATGCCGTCCACTAAGATGTCGAGTTTTTCGGGCCAGCAATTGGTGCCGGCTTTGGGGGCGCCGAGATAGCCGAGGTCGCAATAATCCTTGTACTTGTCGATGGCGCGGCGGATCTCCTCCAGATCGTGGCGGAGCTCGCGCTCCCGCTGGGCGCGAACTTTGGCGCGCGCCAGCGGCACGCTCATAGTGGTGAGAATGAGCATGATGGTGAAGGCCACGATGAGCTCGACCAGGGTCAGGCCCTCTTGCCGGGCGCGGCTGGAAGCCGAGGCGGCCGCCGGCAGCCCGTCGTGGAAGTCGTGGCAGGCCAAAGGCCTACTCCACCAGGGCTTTGAGGCCTTGATGTGCCGGCCGTGGAGTAGGCGTTTTCGCCTGCGATCGGCCGCGGCGCCGCTTCTATCGCGGGCTGCTAGGCTACCGCCCGGAAACGTGGGCTCGACGCTCTGTGGCTGCTGCATGACGATACTCACTTCACGTTAATGGTCAATTGGGGGCTGGCGGAAGCGATCACCTGGCCTTGGGAATTGCGCACCGCCAGGCTGGGTATGGTGACGGTGGTGGAACCGGCGGCGACCGGCTGAAATACCAGGGTGACGAGCGTTCCGGAAGCGGCGGAAGGAGCCGGCGCGCCGGGCTGCCGATTGAGCTCGATGGCGGCCTGCCCGGCCTCGTTGCGGATGGTCCTGCTGAAGGCGATTTGCGGTCCGGTGCCGAGCAGGTTGCCCGGCTGGACGTCGGTGAGCTTCAGGACTTTGGGGTCGAATTGAACGAACATGGGCGCGGTGGCCGGATCGGCGGCGTTGTCCAGATGGAGGGCCACGGTCAGAGACGCGCCCACGGCGGCATCGGCCTGGGCCGGCGCGAAGTACACGCGGGCGGACCCTCCGGCGGAGGGAGGCGGCTCGGGCGGGGCGGGCGCACCGCCGGTCTGTGGCAGCCGTGTGGACAAAGGAGGCGCGGTAGCGGGCGGCATGGGACCGGTGGCCGCGGCCGGCGCGGTGACGACCGGCGCGGGGGCGGGCGGTACCTCGGCCTGGTTTTGGGGAAGTGCCTGGGGCGCAACCGGGGCCGCGCCGGCCTGCGGCTTGTCGGCGGGCGCGCCGCCATCACCCGCCGCGGCGTAGTGGATCTTGACGCTGGCGGTGTTGCCTACGTCGATGGGCCTCAGGTTGTCGGGTGTAATGTCGGGGCGGCGGATGATGTGCGGGATGAGCACGATCATGATTTCGTCGCGATTATGAGTTACGCTATCGCCCTTGAACAGGGTGCCGAGGAAGGGAATGGAGGAAAGGCCGGGGATACCGCTGACGGTCTTGTCGTCCTCGGTATTGAGCAGGCCGCCCAGCAGGCCAACCTCGCCTTCCCGCATGCGGATTTCGTGCTCCACCTTGCGCTGCCCGATGATGGGCTCGTTGATGCCGCCGATGCTGGTGTAGCCGCTGACGGTGGAAATGTCGATGGTGATGTGGATGGTGACTTCGCCGTTTGCATGCACCCGCGGCTGCATGCCGACATTCACGCCCACATCCAGGTATTGGAACTGGGTACTCACCAGCGGGCTGACGCTGACACCGCTCACGCCCGGCTGGTAGCTGCCGGTAGCGGTGGGCTCGCGCGATCCGATATTCAGGGTGGCCTTGACGCCATCGAGCGAGCGAAGCTGCGGGGCCTGCAGGATCTTCGTCTTGGCGTCGCTCATCACCGCCTGCAACAGCGCGCTGGGCAGGGTGGTGGACCAATCCGCGCTGGACAGATGGCTCAGGGAATTGAGGCCGACGGTGGACGAAGTCGAGGTGCTGGCAGTGGTCGTGCCACCCGTGCCGGTGCCGGCAGTGGTGCCGGACGAGGTGGCGATCGTGGAGCGTGGACTGAACGTGCCGGGCATGTTCAGGCCGCCGGTGATGAGGGCGGCGCTGAGCTGGCGGCTGAAGGTGGAATTGACTTCGATCACCAGGACGTCGACCAGGACTTCGGCCTTGGGCTTGTCGAGGTCGCTGATGATTTTTTCGGCTAGAGCGATTTTGTCGGCTTCGCCGCGGGCCACGATGGCGTACTGCGAGTTATAGGGGAACAGCTTCTGAATATCGGTGATGGTGCGGACGGCATTCAGAACCTCCTGCAGCTCCTGGGTGGTGTTGGTGTTCTGCAGGTAGAAGACCTTGGTGACCTGTTCTTCATAGTCGCGGCGCTTGGCCTGACTGTCGTTGGTGATGAAGATGGCATTGGAGGAGAGCGGCTTCCAATAAGACTTGGTGAGCACGCCCAGGTAATCGAGGGCCTGTTCCACGGTCAGGTCGTCCAGCTCGATATTGAAGCCGTCGTGCGCCGGCGCCTGATATTCCGGATCCCAGAGCAGGTTGATGCCGGCCAGCTTCGAGACGGTTTCGAACAAGACCCGGGTCTTGTTGTTCATTTTGAGGTTGATGGGCGCCGGATTGAGGGGCTTGAGCTCGGGCACCGCCAACATGCGCCCGATCTTCTTCTGCTCATCCTGCTGGAACGATTCGGCGGGAGTGAGGGCGCGTTCGGCGGGAGGAGTTTCTTTGCCGGTGGCTTCGACGCGCTTGCGCTCGCGTTCGATCATGGCCTGGGTAGTATGGATCTCCTGAGCCGCCACGGTGGAACCGGGATCGGTGGCGTAAGCCTTCTGGAACTCGAGGAGGGCATTACCCAATTGCCCGGCCGCGCGCATCCTGAGACCACTGTCGAGGTGCGCCTGGCTGGCCTGGAAGCGCACTTTATCGGTAGCCATCTGATAGCCGACGTCGGACGGATCTTCGGCCAGGGCTCTTTCGAAGCAATCGAGAGCGGCGTCCCATTCTTTGCGGGCTTGATGGGCGCGTCCTTCGGTCAGCAGGTGGTCGCCCTTGCGGTTGCCGGCTTCGGCGGGAAAAACGGGGCCGAACAGGGCCAAAATCGCGAGAATCGCCGTTAAACGATTGAAAGAGAACATTTTCGGTCTACTCTAAGCTGCTTTCTGGAGCCTTCCCGCGGGCTATAATAAGGCCAGAGGCAGTTACGCGGTCCGGGGCCATCTAAAGTGATTGACGCGATTGCGCTTCGGGACGTTGAGACCAAAAATTGGCCGATAAGAACTCCAGTATTAAAATCCTCAGCGACAACCGGCAGGCGGGGCATAACTACTTTCTGATGGATCGGTTTGAGGCGGGGATTGTCCTGGTCGGGACGGAGGTGAAGGCGGCCAAGACGGGCAAGATCCAGCTTAAGGACGCCTACGCCGCGGTGGAGGGAAACGAGGCCTGGCTCATCAACGCGCATATCAGCGAATACTCGCACGGCAACCGGGAAAACCACGTGCCCGTGCGCAAGCGCAAGCTGCTGCTGCACCGCCGGGAGATCGATAAGCTGCAGGTGGAGACGCGGGAAAAAGGCCTCTCGTTGATTCCCACCAAAATCTATCTCAAGGGCGGCCGTATCAAGTGCGAATTCGCGGTAGCCAAGGGCAAGAAACTGCACGACAAGCGCGAGACCGAGCGCGCCCGTACCGCCGAAGCCGAAGCCCGCGCCGAAATGCGCCGGCGAGCATGACCGCAGCCGCGGGTGGGACAGACCATCGTTCCTTGTGGTCTGTCGTCTCTGGGCCTGCGGCCCGCGCAAGCCCATGAAAATTTCTCAGTATGAGGCAATATTCTACATGGGTGGGAGGCGTTTTCGACCCCGTCCTGCCGGTCTGGAGTGCAGAAGTGCAGAGGAGTGCAGAGGGAGTGCAGAGGGAGTGCTGTCCCTGTGCGCCTGTGCGCCCTCTGCGCCCCGACCCCTTGCCCTCGGCGAATTTGAGGGCGCATTCGATCGGGACATTGGTCGCGAACTTGATCTTTTCGAGTCCCACTGCTTTGTCCTTTCGCGCTTTAGAGCCTCGCGGCTGTGTACGGCTCAATTATGCTTAGCGCGCTAAGCATTGTCAAGTGGTTTTTCTCGCCTCATGCTTAGCGTGCTACGCTAACTTTTGAATGGCGGCGAAAAAGAAACTACTGACGATTGATGTAGTCGCACTCGGGAAGGCCGGAGGTAAGCGCCGCGCGGAGAATCTCACCGCGGCACGTCGTTCGGAAATTGCGCGCCAGGCAGCCGCGGCACGTTGGGGTAAGAAAAAATGACTCGTGTGGTCCGGGTCGCCCTAGTTCGCGGCGAACTCTGGCTCTCGGCGCACGGTCGCAGTCTGGCAATTCTCGCTGGTATGGTGTTCGCGCTCTGGATTTGGCACGGCTACGCGGAAAACGGGCGATATAAAGTCTACCAGCGGCAGGACAGGGCGCCGCTCATGGTCGATTCACGAACCGGAGAGCTTTTCGTTTTTTCGTCCGGTCATTGGGCAGCAGTGGCGCCGCCGGCGCCCGCGAAGTAACCCCGCACACGTCCCAGCTCACCAGGTCGCGGACGGATGTCTCCTCGTCGAGGTCGAAAACCGCGTCCCAAGCGCGAAGGGACAGCCTGAAGCGAGCAGCTCGTTTCCGTGACTTTCCAACATAATGAAATCAGCATCTTGCAGCGAAATGGGACGGAGTGCTCCGTCCACTTCGCTGATTCCTCCAAATGACCAGAGGGCTCACTCGGGGGCGGGACGTTGTCTGCCGCGTGGCTCCATTACCCCAGACGCGGTCTTTCACCTGGTCCGGCTCCGACATGGCCTCGTCCACCAACCCGGAAAACGGCACCGTCAGCTACACCTACGACGGCAATCGGATTTGGGCAGGATTACGCGGACCAACGCTACTACACCAGCAACTATCGTTCTTTGTGGTCTGTCCTGCCGACTTTGTGGTCCGTCCTGCCAGCCTCGGTCACAGAGTTTCAAGAAATCTCATAATTCATTTATTTGCTATCGCTTAAACGATCTCCACCGAGCCCTTCAGCACCGCCTTTTCACGCCCCCTCCTGCTACCTTGAAGACGGTATGAAGAAGCCGGATATCGCCCGGCGCATGGCACGCGGCTCGGGCGAGAGCACCAGCCAGGCCGCCGACCGGCTCGACCGCCTGGTTCATGGCCTATTGCAAGACCTGCGCCACGGTAAGGAAGCGCGCCTGCCCGGGCTGGGGCGCTTCCTGATCTCGCGCGACGGCCGCATCGTGCTGCAGCCGGAACGGCGGCGCCGGGGCGAACCGCGTGCCTGATTCCTCCCTGTTCGCCGAATTGGCGCAAGTGGTCACCGAGGCTCTGGCCAGCGGCAAATCCGTGGAAGTGGAAGGGCTGGGCGTATTTTACCCCGATCCGGTTTCGGGCGTCCGTTTTGAAGATTGCCGTAGCCCATCCGTGTTCCTCGCTTACGCCAAGGAAGACCTGGCGGTAGCGTTGCGGCTGCACGATGCCCTGCGCGAGGCCGGATTCCGGCCGTGGATCGACGTCCGCATGCTGCTGCCGGGCCAGAACTGGCCGCGTGCCATCGAGATGGCGATTCAGAACGCCGATTTCTTCGTAGCCTGCTTTTCCCAACGCGCCGTCGTGAAGCGCGGCGGCTTCCAGGCCGAAATCCGCTACGCTCTCGATTGCGCCCACAGCCTTCCGCTGGACGATATCTACATCGTGCCGTTGCGTCTGGACGCCTGCCGCGTGCCCCGCAGCGTGGCGCGCCAATACCACTACATCGACCTGTTTCCGGACTGGCAGGCCGCGCTACGCCGGCTGACCGGCATGATCCGCGCCGAAGCCCGCCGGCGCCGCGAGGCCCGCTTCCGCCCCTCGGCCGCGTGATTGAGCACTTATGGCTGCCCGCTGAAAGCTCTCGCTGATTGCTTCCTTCAACTCGTGTGATCGTGGATAATGCGCCATCCTTTGGCGCTGCGGTGCATCACCAAGGTGTAGCGCCCGGACGTATCGCCGCCACCGGCGGCCGTTCGATCGAGCTCGAACTTGCCCGTGACGAGCGCATAATCGGCGTCCAACGGCCGCACCGCAATTTCCGAAAAACGCAGCGTGCCCATGGCCTCCCGAGTGGGATAGCTGCGCCGGTAGCGCTCCAGGATCGCCGCCACGCCGCCGCGGGTGACTTGCTTGCCCACGAACGTGGTGTTGGGCGAATCCTCGTAGTAGGAAGCGAAGGTCTCCAGATCGCCGTGGTTCCAGGCGGCTTCCGAATCCTTCATCACCGCCCGAATGTCGTCGTTTTGCGCCCACAAACCCGTAGCGCAAACAGCCGCCAGCAACACCTTCCCATGCCAGTTCCCCATGCGGTCGATTATAAGCCGTGGCGCAGACCCTCCAGTCTGCAGCGCCGAGATTCGTCTCGGCGTTTTTGTCGCCCTTGGCTTCACTCGTTCCGAATGGCGCTCAGCGGGTCTATCCGCACCGTCCGGCTCGAAGGGGTGTTGACGCTGCGCACCTCGCTGCCGATGCCGAAATGGGACCAGTCGGGCTAGAATTGTACCCAACCACCCATGCGATCTTCCCTGCTTGTCTCGCTACTCACCGTTGCGGCGCTCCCCGCTCAAACCGGCGCACAGACCGCCTCTCAGATCGACGCCCAGCGCGCGGCCGTGGCCGCCATCCGCGAAAATTACACCAAGTTTGAATACCAGGTCCCGGTCCGCGACGGCGTCAAGCTCTTTACCTCGGTGTACATTCCCAAGGATGTGTTTACCGACGGCAAGTCCTATCCCATCCTGCTGCAGCGTACCCCGTATAACGTGGGCCCGTACGGCGCCGACCACTATCGCGCCACCCTGGGCCCGTCGGATTTGTTTGCCAGGGAGAAGTTCATCTTTGCTTATCAGGATGTGCGCGGGCGTTACATGAGCGAGGGCGAGTACACCATTCTGCGCCCGCACCAGCCGGCGAAGAGCGGTCCCAAAGACATCGACGAAAGCACCGATACCTACGACACCATCGAATGGCTCCTTCACCATATTCCCGGCAACAGCGGCAAGGTGGGGATGTACGGCATATCGCAGCCCGGATTCTACGTCACCGCGGGTATGATCGACGCCCATCCGGCGCTGGTGGCCGTCGCGCCGCAGGCCCCCGTCACCGACTACTACATGGGCGACGACGTCTATCACAACGGCGCTTTCATGCTGGCCCACCGCTTCAGTTTCTACATGGGCTTCCGTCCGCGCCAGGGCGACCCCGCGCCGCCCGCGCCGGTGCTGCCCTTTCCCTACGGCACGCCCGACGCCTACCAGTTCTATCTCGACATGGGCCCGCTCTCGAACGCCAACGAGAAATACTTCAAGAATACGCAGCCTTATTGGAATCTGAATATCGCCCACACCTCCTACGACGAGGTGTGGCAATCGCGCGCCATCTGGCGGCACCTCAAGGCCATTAAGCCGGCGGTCATGCTGGTGGGAGGCTGGTACGATACCGAGGACCCGCAAGGCTTGCTGCGGCAGTTCGACTTCATGGAGAAAAATTCGCCGCCGGCCGACATGCTGGTGATGGGGCCTTGGAACCACGGCGGTTTTTCGCGTGGCGCCGGCGACCGTTTGGGCAATGTCAACTTCGGTTCGAACACGGCCGAATACTACCGCGAGAAAATCGAGCTCCCCTTCTTCCTTTACTATCTGAAAGGGCGCGGCGACGGCAAGTTTCCCAAAGCCTGGGTGTTCCAAACCGGCCTGAACCAGTGGCGCAAGTTCGCTGCCTGGCCGCCGGCCGAGGCCAAATCCGCCGCCCTTTACCTCGACGCCAAGGGAAAGCTCGCCTGGCAGGAACCGCGGCCGTCGGGTTTCGACGAATATCTATCCGACCCCGCCAAGCCGGTTCCATACGTCAACCGCATCCAGATTGGCGTGGTCAACACCTACATGACCGAGGACCAGCGTTTTGCCGCCACCCGGCCCGATGTACTGCTGTACCGCAGCGGCGTGCTCGATCGCGACGTTACGGTTTTCGGCCCGATCGGGGTCGAGCTGAAAGTTTCCACCACCGGTACCGACTCGGACTTCGACGTGAAGGTGATCGACGTTTACCCCGGCGATGCGCCCGACTATAACAATCCGGCGCCGGCCGGTCCGGCTGGCGCCGCCGCGGCGGGCGCCGTGCCCATGGGAGGCTATCAGCAACTGATTCGCGGCGAGCCCTTCCGCGGCAAGTTCCGCAAGAGCTTCGAAAAACCGGTGCCCTTCGATCCCGGCAAGCCCGATCGCATCGCCTTCAGCCTGCCCGACATCGCCCATACCTTCCGCACCGGCCACGAAATCATGGTGCAGATTCAGAGCTCCTGGTTCCCCTTGACCGACCGCAACCCGCAAAAGTTTATGGAGATCCCTCAAGCCCTCTCGACCGATTTCAGCAAGGCCTTCGAGCGCATCTATTGGGGCGGCAGGGACGGCTCCCGGCTGGTGCTGCGGGTAGTGGAATAACGCTGGTTTCAGCGGCAAGCTTTCAGCGATCGGCAATCGGCCGCTCCAGTGTGGCTGATCGCTGCCCGCTGACAGCTTCGACTGGATGTTAACGATCGACAATATAGGTGTTCCCCGTACTTCTCTGGGAAACTAACTGTATGCCCGGGCGGCGGCGGTGCGGTGCAATTCCACCTTAAATTGCACACCACACTCTAAAGTGACGAACTCGGAGCCGATATATCGAATGAGGAGTGCTTGATGATCGGCGTTCCGAAGTTCGCGCGAAACAACCCGTTGGCTGAAGCGCTGCTGGTGGGATGGGCGCCGGCGGTTGGCTTTGGCGCCTGGACCGGGCGCATCCCGAGGGCTATCGAGCGCGCGCGGAGATTCCCGCCGGGTTGCCCGCCATGAGCGCAAACTCTTCAAAGGCGCGTGGGGCGGCACGATCCTGGCGTGGCCGCCTGGTTTTGCTGGTGGGGCTCCTGGCAGCCTTGCTGGCCGGGCTCGGGATCTGCCGGCGAACTGCGCGGACACCCCCCGAGCGAATCCTCAAGATCGGCTTCCAGAACAATCCGCACTTACTGTATGTGGATGCGCAGGGCCGGCCAACCGGCCCGGCCTTGGATCTGATCGACCTCGCGGCGCGCCGGAGCGGGATTCGCCTGGACTGGGTGTACACGCCGGAGGGCTTTGAGCGGGCACTCTCCACCAATACCCTCGACCTGTGGCCACTGACGGTGGATCTGCCGGAGCAGCGGCGCTTTCTCTACATCGGCGCGCCGTGGGCCAGACTCACCTATGTGATCGTTTCGTTGCCGTCTCTGCCCATCCACGGTCCGCAAGACGTGCGCAGAAGAACCTTGGCCGCAACCACTCGGGTCGCCGCCGATGCGCGCGTGATCGAACGCTATATGCCCCGCGCCTCCGTCGTTCCCCAGCTCGATTCGGCGGGCGTGATTTCAGCGGTCTGCAGCGGAGCCGCGGCCACCGGCCTGCTGGCGATCAGCCCGTTGCGCGCCCCGCTGCAATCCAGTTGCAATGGAACGGCTCTGCGATTGCGTCCCATCGCCGGCGCCACGTACTGGATCGGATTGGGAGCCTCCAAATCCAATTCCGCGGCGCAGGCGGCCGCCGAGACGCTGTGCCAGGAAATCGGCCGAATGGCCGCGGACGGCACTACCGCCAACATCGACTTTCGCTGGAACACCGATATGAGCACCGAGATCGGCGCCGTCTTCGCCGATCGCAAGGCGCGGCTCTACCAGACTGTGCTTTTGACAGCGCTGTGCGTGTTTGCGATCACGCTGCTGGTTACGTTCGTACTGGCCGGCCGTTTGGCGGTTTCGCAGCGCATCGCGAAAGCCGCCAACCTGGCCAAGAGCCAGTTCCTGGCGAATATGAGCCACGAAATCCGCACGCCTCTGAATGGGATATTGGGGATGACCGAACTGGTGTTCGACACCGAGCTGACTCACGAGCAGCGGGATTACCTCGGCGCCGTCAGGGTTTCGGCGGATTCGCTGCTCTCGGTGATCGACGATATCCTCGACCTTTCCAAAATGGAGGCGGGTAAATTCGAGCTCGATCCGGTCGCATTTGAGCCCCGCGTGCTGGTGGAACAGACGGTCGGAATGCTGGCGTTGCGCGCCCATCAAAAGGGTTTGGAGCTGGCGTGCGAAGTGGGTCCTTCCCTGCCCGAATCGGTGGTGGGCGACGCCGGGCGGATCCGCCAGATCCTGATCAACCTGGTAGGCAACGCGGTGAAGTTTACCGAGCGCGGCGAGGTCCTGGTAACGGTGAAGGGCGCTCCCGTCCCCGACCGCACGGGCATCGAGCTTCGCTTTTCGGTCCGCGATACCGGGATCGGCATCGCGCCGGAGAAGCAGCAGGCGATCTTCGAGGCTTTCACCCAGGCCGACTCCTCCACCACCCGCCGTTACGGTGGAACCGGCCTGGGTCTGACGATTTCGCTGCACCTGGTGCAGATGATGGGCGGCATCATCTGGGTGGAGAGCCAGCCGGGAAGGGGCAGCACCTTCCATTTCACGGTCCAGGCCGGCCGGGAAGGGAACTCGCCCGCTGCCGTTCCACCCGATCGCAAACTGCTCGAAGGCGTTCCGGCGCTGATCGTGGACGACAACCAAACCAACCGGCGCATCCTGTTCGAGAACCTGTCCCGATGGGGGATGCGGCCGGTCGAGGCGGAAAGCGGCGCGGCCGCCATTCGTCTGCTGGAAGGCGCTTCGTTCCCGCTGGTGCTGACCGACGTTCACATGCCGGAGATGGACGGCTTCCAACTGGCCGAGCACATCAAGCGAGGGAATGCCGCAATGCCGATCGTGATGCTGACTTCGGACACTGGCGCCGGCGATGTGACGCGCAGCCGGGAGTTGGGAATCGAGGCATACCTCACCAAGCCAGTCGCCCAGGCGGAATTGCAGGAGGCGATCTTGCGGGTTCTTTCGCGTGCGCCGCGCGTCCAGCCGGCGCCGCCGCCTGCCGAGCCTGCCTCCGAGAGCCCGAAACGGGCCGTCACCCTGCGCATTCTGCTGGCGGAAGACAACCCGGTCAACCAGCAGGTTGCGCTGCGCATGCTGGAACGGCAGGGCCATAGCGTGACGCTCGCGGGAGACGGCCGGGCGGCCTTGGCGGCACTTGGGCGCGGGCCTTTCGATCTGCTCCTGATGGACGTTCAGATGCCGGACATGGATGGATTCGAGGCTACCGCGGCGATTCGCGATCGGGAACGCGGCACCGGGGAGCACGTCGCCATCTTCGCCATGACCGCACACGCCATGGCGGGCGACCGGGAGCGATGCCTTGCGGCCGGCATGGATGGCTACATCGCCAAACCGATCCGCAAGAAGGACCTGCTGGATGCCCTGGCCCGGGTGCGCCCTGCCCATGTCGATCGCTAATTACCGTACCCATCGACCCGGCTGCCGCTGCGCTTTGAAGTATGCTTCTTTTCCAGCTCCGTGATCGCCGCCAGCACATCCGTGCTGTGATGTCCCCGGACGACGCTCTCGGGGGCGTAACGGAAGATTGGCCTGCGGATATGCAAGAAGGCGCCCGGCTCGGTGACAAAAATCTTGTGACTAGATTTGCCGTATTTTCAAACACATGCGGTTTTGGTTCCACCTCCATGTACTCGCCCGCATGCTACCTTTGGGTCGGGTAGCGAGCTTGCGCTCGCCGCAAGCTTTCGCGTGGCTCACAACGGGCCTGGATTGTCAGCATGACAGGGCGGCGTTTTGGTACTACATCTTCCGAGGGCGCTCCTAGTACGATAAAAGTCATAACCCCATGGAAACTGTTGACCACGCGTATAAAACGTGGTCAGATTGGCTAGGCCAATAAGACCGCGTGCGGCGTATAGTCCCTTGACGGAATGCCGATGATTCGGGTATGTTCAATTTATCACTAGAACGTCTTTTAGGCTTGCCCGAAGTGGCTGCATCAGCATTGAGCATGTCTAGGTGGTTGTGTCCGGTAGCTATAAGAAAACAAGTAACTTACTCGGCTGACGGGAATTTACAGTCCGGACTTGGCTTGAACGCGTCAAATTGGTCAGGGAGCAATGAGGGCGCACTGAGGCACCAAACGTGCTCATCTTGTCGATAAGGAGGTGAAGCTTATGGCGCCGGCATTCACTGAATTGGCGAAATCCAGCACCGGGAGCGTCCCCGACCAGCCGCTAGACAGATTCAAGGAATGGGAGTCCGCTTACGAGAACTGGTTTAGCCACTATTTAAACCAACCGGGCAAGTTCTGGGGCGTTTACTCTCCATCAAGCAACACGTTCGCTGTCCGATTCGCCGATGAAGCAAGGAAGCCCAAGGAACATTTCATGCGACGACTGCTGATGCAGTTCACCTTTTTCCCCGGGACTAGAATTCCACATCATCGACGGTTCACGTCTGACCAAGAGGCTATGCTTAACGACTGGGCTATGATCGGTTCTGATTTGTACAGGGCAATTCAACAGTATAAGGTCGAGCCACATCGTGTCCGAACAGATCGGAAGACCACCGACACCCCCGCCGCCGCCGCTAGGTAAGCAGCCCGGATATGCCGCGATCGCTGTAGAGAGTTTCGCGGGACCAATACCGCCGCCGCAGATTCTTCAAGGGTACGAAACCGCCTGCCCTGGGGCTGCCCACCGCATCATCTAACTGGCCGAGTCTCAAAGCGCCCATCGTCGCAGGATGGAAGAAAAGGAGCTGGATGCGCAGGTGGAAGGCATGCGCATGCAATTTCATGAGGCACGTCGTGGGCAGGTGTTTGCTTTTTGCGTTTCGGCGTTATTCCTAATCTGCGGCGCGGTCGTTGTTGTCTTTGGGTACCCGTGGCCAGGAGCCCTTTTCGGAACTATGGGAATCAGCGGCATTGTCACGACTTTCGTCACAGGCAGAGGCAGCAAACCAGAATCCCAACAGCGTCCATCATCGACTGCACCCCAAGGTTCACCAAAAGGAAAGCGGAACCAACGCCGGTGAGCCCCTAGGCAACTTGAGGTCCGACAACGGTGCGGTCGTCTGTACAAGGGGAATCTGCTCAATCCGGACGTTACCAACGCGTCAGAATCCACCGAGCGCTGAAGTCTGCTTCTTTTCCAGCTCCGTGATCGCCGCCAGCACATCGGTGCTGTGATGCCGCGGTTCGGTGTCCATCCAGATTTTGGCGATGCGGCCCTGCGGATCTACCAGGAACGTGGCTAGGACGGGCCGCTTCAGAATCATCGCCAGCCGGTGCCTCGCGCCGTAGCTTTTCGCCATCTTTCGCTTGTGGTCCGATAGCAGCTTGAAGGTGAGCTCCTGTTGCGCGGCGAACTCTTTGTGGCGCTTGGGGGAATCCGGACTGACGCCGACAACCACGGCGTGCGCCTTTTCGTACTCCGCCAGATCGCGCTGAAAGTTATGCGCTTCGATGGTGCAGCCGGGGCTTTCGTTGTACGGGTAGAAATACAGAACCACCCATTTGCCGCGGAGATCTTTGAGATTAACCGTGCCGCCATCCTGGGCGGGCAGGCTGAAATCCGGGGCCACATCGCCGGCCTTGAGCACCCGGTTGATATCGGGGTGTGGCACGGCGGTCTTTTTCTTGAGGAACGGCATGCCGAATGCCGTGCCGAACCCGAGCAGCGTAACGGCCGCCAGGATAAGGAGTGAGCCGGCCCGAAATGGAGTGAGATCGAAACCCAACCGAGCCTTATTCAATCGGGTCTTCCCGTTCCATCCACAGGGTCGGGCGCTGCTGTCCCACCATGCTCCGAGTCTACAACAGCCGGCTTGTTACAATGAAGCTTCACGCTCATGTTGGCTGATTCCATACAGGAACTGGAAGCCGGTTCCCTGGCGCGGATACACGCGGCCCGCACCCAGGAAGAGTTGGAAGCGGTGCGGGTAGAGGTGCTCGGCCGCAAAGGCACGCTCACCCTGGCGCAGAAGGAAATCGGCAAGCTGGCGCCGGCCGAGCGTCCCGCCTTTGGGCAGATTCTGAACGGCGCCAAGCGGAAGCTGGAAGCCGAACTCGATCTCCGCAAACGCGAGTTCGACCGGGCCGCCACCGGCGCGCGTCTGGCGGGAGAATGGCTCGACCTGACCCTGCCCGCTCCGCCGCCGCGGCGCGGCCACCTGCACCCCATCACGCGCATCCAGCGGGAGCTCGAAGAGCTGTTTCGATCGCTCGGTTTCGCCGTGCTGGACGGGCCGGAGGTGGAAGACGAGTATCACAACTTCGATGCCTTGAACATTCCCGCGGAGCATCCCGCGCGCGACATGCAGGACACGTTTTGGCTCGAAGGCGGCAACCTGCTGCGCACCCACACTTCGCCGGTGCAGGTGCGCGGCATGGAACGGCTGGGGTTGCCGCTGCGCATGATCGCGCCCGGCCGCGTGTTCCGCAACGAGAGCGTGGATGCGTCCCACGAGCACACCTTCTATCAACTCGAAGGCATGATGATCGACCGCGACGTTTCGGTGGCGCACCTGCTCTATTTCATGAAAACGCTGCTCGCCGCCATCTTCCACCGGGAGGTGGCGGTGCGTCTGCGGCCGGGTTATTTCCCGTTCGTGGAGCCCGGCTTCGAACTGGATATTCAGTGCCTGATCTGCGGCGGCGCCGGCTGCGCCGTGTGCAAGCAGAGCGGCTGGGTGGAATTGCTGCCCTGCGGGCTGGTGAACCCGAACGTGCTGCGCATGAGCCACATCGACCCGGAGGAGTGGAACGGCTTCGCCTTCGGCCTGGGGCTGACGCGCCTCGCGATGATGCGCTACGGCATCGACGATATCCGCCAACTGCAGGGCGGCGACCTGCGATTTCTGGAACAGTTCTGAGGCTCCGAGGCGCCATTGAAGTTCTCCTATAACTGGATTCGCGAACTGGTGGAGGGCCTGGATTGCCCCCCCGCACCGCTGGAACGATTGATCACCATGAAGACCGCCGAGTGCGAGGGCATCGAGGCGGTGGGAAGGCTGCTGGCCCAGGCGCGGGTGGCGCTGGTCTTGACGGCCGCACCGATCGCCGGTACGCACCTGACCAGGGCCGGGATCGATATCGGTCCGCTCGGCCGCCGCACCGTGGTTTGCGGCGCTCCCAATTGCCGCGCCGGCATGAAAGCCGTCTGGGCGCCGATCGGCAAGAGGACCATTCACGGGGTGGAGAGCGACGGTATGCTGGCCTCCGGCGCCGAGCTCGGCATCAACCGCGACCACGAGGGAATCGTAGAACTGGAAGCTCCGGTGGGCGCTCCGGTTCCGGGCTGCGAACCGGACAGCATTATCGAGATCGATAACAAATCCATCACCCACCGTCCGGATTTGTGGGGGCATTGGGGCATGGCGCGCGAAGTGGCGGCCATCGCCGGCGGCAAGCTGAAAGACCCGGTGCGCCTCACTTCGCTTCCTTCCGCAGCGCCCGCGATCCGGGTGGAAGTGGCCGACCCGGCGCTCTGCCCGCGTTACAGCGCGCTGGTGCTCGAAAACGTGGCCGGGAAGCCCTCGCCGCTCTGGCTCCAGTGGCGGCTTTCGAGCATCGGCCTGAACCCGATTAGCAATATCGTCGACGTCACCAACTACGTGATGGCGGAGTTCGCCCAGCCGATGCACGCCTTCGACGCCGACAAGCTGAAGGGCGGCACCATTTTCGTGCGGCGGGCGAACGCGGGCGAGCGCTTCGCCGCGCTCAACGGCGAGGAATACACGCTCGACCCCTCCAACCTGGTGATTGCCGATGCGGGAGGCGCGATCGCCCTGGCCGGCGTGATCGGCGGCGCGGAAAGCGCCATCGGCGAGTCTACCCGCCGGGTGGTTCTGGAAAGCGCCACGTTTCAGGCGGCGTCCGTTCGCAAGACCTCGTCCGCCGTCAAACTGCGCACCGACGCTTCCATGCGCTTCGAGAAAGCGCAGGATCCGGCCAATACCGTTCGCGGCCTGGCCCGCGCCATCGAGCTGCTACATGCGGTTTCGCCGGGAATCCGCATCGTGGGCGGGGCGGCCGACGTGGCGCGCCCCACCCCGCCGCCGGCGCCGATTTCGCTGCCCCTGGACTGGCTGGACCGCAAGCTGGGCCGCTCGATTCCGGCCGCCGAAGTTCGCGCCATTCTGGAGAGCCTGGAATTCGGCGTGGAGCAGGCCGGCCCGCGGACGTTCTCGGTTACCGTGCCCGGTTGGCGCGCCACCAAGGATGTTTCCATCAAGGACGACCTGGTGGAAGAAGTCGGCCGCATGGTGGGCTACGATTCCATTCCGCCGCGCGCCCCGCTGGTCGCCGCCGCCGTACCGCCCGCCAACCCCGAGCGGGATTTTCAGCACGAAGTCCGCGGCCTGTTCGTCGATTCGGGCTTTACCGAGGTTCACAACTACTCCTTCCTGAGCGAGGATGCCGCGCGCAACTTCGGGTACGAACCCTCCAGCCACGTTCGCGTGACCAATCCCATCTCGAGTGACCAGGCCCTGTTGCGGCGCTCGCTGGTGCCCGAGCTCTGGCGCAACCTGGTCGAAAACAGCAAGCACCGCGATTCGTTCCGGCTGTTCGAGATCGGGCTGGAGGTTCACAAAAGCGCATCGGGAGCCAAGCCAGGCTTGCCGGAAGAAATTCCGCACCTGGCGGCCGCGATGTACGAGCGCTCGGGCGACGGCAAGGCGGGCTTGGACGAGTTGAAGCGCGTGGCGGTCTGCCTGATGCCGGGGGCTGCCATTGAACCCTGCCAAGACCCGTCCGAGGTCGAGATTTACCAGCACCCGGCGCGCACCGGTTCCGTGGTCTGGAAGGGCGAATGCGTGGGGCGATTGTTCGAGATTCACCCGTCGCTGATGGAGAACGGCCGCGCCGCGGTGCTCGATCTCGATCTGAAGCGGGTGATGCGTCTCGGCGCCGGCGAGGTGAAGTACTCGGCCGTCCGCCGCTATCCTTCAAGCGCGTTCGATCTTTCGGTGATTGCCGGCGAGCGCGAATACGCGGCGGCGCTGGAAGCCAATCTGCGCCGATTCGCGGGACCGCTGGTGGAGAGCATCGAATTCCTGCGGGTGTACTCCGGAAAGCCGCTGCCCGAAGGCTCGAAGAGCGTTTCGTACCGCTTGACGCTGGGCTCGGCGGAGCGCACTCTCGAAAGCGAAGAGGTCGGCGCGATCCGCGCGCGCATCATCGAAGGAATGCGCGGCTTGGGTTACGAGTTAAGGGTGTAGAAGGGCTGCGGGTCGGCTAACGGCCGGTGTGCAGATTGTTGTGGATGGCGTACAGCGCCAGTTCCAGGCGGTCGGAAACACCCAGCTTGTCGAAGATGTTGTGCAGATGGTTTTTCACCGTCTGCTCGCTGATGAACATCTTTTCGGCCATTTCTTTATTCTTGAAACCCTGCGCCACCAGAGCCACGATTTCGCGCTCGCGCTGGCTCAACGGGCTGCGCTCGCGCTCGCGGGTGGAGTTCACGGGCGAAGGCATCTGCGGAATGTCTTCGTTGGCGACGAACTGCCGGATCACCGCGGCCGTGGTATGGGAATCCAGCCAGATTTCTCCGGCATGCACCTTGCGAATGCTCTTAATGAGCATGTCCGTAGCGGTCTGCTTGAGAACGATGCCCGAAGTGCCCAACTTCATCGCCTGCACGAATTCGTTCTTGTCGTCGGAAGCGGTGAGCACGATCACGCGGGTCTTGCCGCGCGCCGTCTGAATGCGCTGCAAGGTAGCCAACCCGTCCAGACCCGGCATTTTCAGATCGAGCAGCAGGATATCCGGCTCATGTTGCTGCAATACTTCGAGCACCTGACGCCCGTCTTCCGCCTGGGCGACGACTTGGAAATCCTCTTCCAAGGCCAACAGCCTACAGAGCCCGTCGCGGAAAATAGGATGATCGTCGGCGACCACGATCCGTATTTTCGAGGTGACGGGAGGCGTCTCGGAAGGGGACCCCGCGATGATGCCGTTGTTCTCTGACATACACTTTCCGCTGGAACCATTGTACGGTCCTGTTAGTACCAAGTCAATTCGTTTTCAGGTAATTCCCCGCAATGAATTCGGATGGGCGGCTCCTTTTCCTCCAACTTCCGCTACAATGAAGTATGGCCCGAGGTTGGGAAAGCAAGTCGGTCGAATCTCAGACTGAGGCTGCCGAAGCCAATCGTTCCGCCGTAAGGGTCCGCAAGACCGCTCCGGCGGAGCCGCTCGAATTGATCCGCAAGAGGGAGAGCCTTCTCCTTTCGCGAACCAGAGTTACCAGGGAAATGGAGGCCGCTCAGAATCCTCGCTACCGGACGCTCTTGGAAAAGTCCCTGCGGGAGCTGAACACGCAAATAGCCGCCGCCGGCGGCCACTAGAGCCGGGAAGTACGCCGGCTATTCGGCAATTCAGGACCGGGAGCGGGTTGGAACGCCACGCTCCGAAGGTGGCTGGTGTGTGCGAACGGTCCGCCTTTGTGGTCCCGATTTGGACGTGGCAAGCAGAATTCCGAACCCCAAGGGGTTGGTTGCCGTCATCGGCGTCAAATGTGATACATGGTTGGCTCGGAGTCGCCGCGCTGGCGGCGGCAGACATCCACCTGTTGGAGCAGGTCGGCCAGCGTGGTCCGGTCCAAAACGCCGGAGATAGCGTCGCGCACCTGCCTCATGATAATGCGGGTACCGCAGACTTCCACGTCCTCGCATTCCTGGCAGGGCCGGTAGGCGGTTTCGCTGGCACAGGGAAGCGGCGCCAGTGGGCCCTCCAGGATGCGGACCAGCGAACCGATGTTGATGGTCGAAGGCGGACGGCTCAGACGATACCCTCCCTTGCGGCCCAATTTGCTTTCCAAGACTCCATGACTTTTCAGGTCGAGGAGGATGGCTTCCAGGAATTTCAGCGGAATGGATTCTTCCTTTGCCAAGGTACTGATGAGGATCGGTCCTTCCCGGTAGCGCCGCGCCAAGGCTTGAATGGCCTTCAATCCGTACTGGGTCCGCTTCGAAATGGTGCGCATGCCTGACTTTCCAGATGCCCTGTTTACAGAGTACTGCAAGGCTGGTGAACTTGACACTGGAGCTACGATCTTTATAAACTCGATTGACAAATAGTACATTATAAGGGACTAGCGGCCCGTGACAAAAACCCCTTCCTGATGCGAAATGGGGGAACAAATGCGCAACGAGGAAAGGCCGCCTGAAAGCCGGCTGCAGCCAGGATTGGCTGCCCCACGGGACTATTCTCGTAAGGACGATTCATGCCAAACTCTAAACGCCAACCCGGACTCGGCACGCTGGCTCTGCATGCCGGTCAGGAACCAGACCCCGCTACCACGGCGCGGGCCGTTCCCATCTACGCCACTTCCAGTTATGTCTTCAAGGATTCTCAGCACGCCGCCGATCTTTTCGCGCTGAAGGAATTCGGCTTCATCTATTCGCGCCTGATGAATCCCACCAACGACGTGCTGGAGAAGCGCCTGGCCGCGCTCGATGGGGGCGTGGGCGGGTTGGCGTTCGCCTCCGGACAGGCCGCCATCACGGCCGCCATTCTCACCATCGCGCATGCGGGACAGAACCTGATCTCCTCCACCAGCCTTTATGGAGGCACCTGGACTCTGTTCACGCAGACGTTCAAGAAACTGGGGGTCGAGGTGCGTTTCTTCGATCCGGATCACCCCGAGGAAATCGCCCGCCTGGCGGACGAAAACACGCGCCTGGTCTATCTCGAATCGATCGGCAATCCCAAGAACGACGTTCCGGATTACCGCAAGATCGCCGACATCGCTCACGCTCGAGGCCTGCCGGTAATCATCGACAACACCGTCACCACGCCGGCCCTGCTGCGCCCCTTCGATCACGGCATCGACATCGCGGTCTACTCCACCACCAAGTTCCTGGGCGGCCACGGAGTCCACGTGGGCGGGGCCATTGTAGACAGCGGCAAATTCTTCTGGGAAAACGACCCGGCGAAATGGCCTGAATTCACCACGCCCTCGGATTCCTACCACGGCGTGATCTTTACCGAAGCGCTGAAGCCGCTTGGCAACCTGGCCTACATCCTCCACATCCGCACGCATTGGCTGCGCGACACCGGCGGGACGATGAGCCCGTTCGCGGCGTTCCTGTTTCTGATCGGCATCGAAACCTTGCACCTGCGCATGGAACGCCACACCCAAAACGCGCAGGCGCTGGCGGAATGGCTGGCCGTGCATCCGGCGGTGACCTGGGTGAATTATCCCGGCCTGCCCGGCCATCCCCATTACGAGGCGGCGAAAAAGTACCTGCCGAAAGGCGCCGGCGCGATCCTCGGTTTCGGCGTGCGCGGGGGCAAGGAAGCGGGCGTCAAGTTCATCGATAGCGTGAAACTCGCCAGCCACCTGGCCAACGTGGGCGACGCCAAGACGCTGGTAATTCACCCAGCCTCGACCACCCACTCGCAACTGGAGCCGGCCGACCAGGAAGCCACCGGCGTGACGCCCGAATACATTCGCGTCTCGGTGGGCATCGAGGATATCGAAGACATCGAAGCCGATTTCGACCAGGCGCTCGAGGCATCGCAGGCGGGTACCTGACGTATTCGACATTTCCCTTTTTCCCCTAATTTTCCAGGCCCGAGGGCCCGCGGAGCGCAATTTCGCGGTCCGCGCTAGCATGATGTAAGAGGGAACCAGTTTCATGTTCGCCAGCGAAGAGAATTCGATACAGATCGACGCCCCCCTTACGGGCGCGCAGAAGACCATTCTCAGCGAAGAAGCCATCGGCTTCCTGGGAAAGCTGGCGCGGGCATTCGAACCCCGCCGCCGCGAGCTGCTGGCCGCCAGACGCCTGCGCCAGCGGGAAATCGACGCCGGAGCCAGGCCGGAATTTCTGCCATCCACGGCACAGATCCGTGCCGGCGACTGGCAGGTGGCTCGGATCCCGGCGGACCTTCTCGATCGCCGCGTCGAAATTACCGGCCCGGTCGACCGCAAAATGATCATCAACGCGCTCAATTCCGGCGCCAAGGTCTTCATGGCCGATTTCGAAGATTCGAACTCGCCCACGTGGAACAACGTGATCGAAGGGCAGGTCAATCTGTGCGATGCCGTGCGCGGCGCCATCACTTACACCAGTCCGGAGGGAAAACGCTATGAGGTGAGCGAAACGCCGGCTGTGCTGATGGTCCGCCCGCGCGGCTGGCACCTGGTGGAAAAGCACTTTCTGATCGGTGGCGCGCCCATCTCGGCGTCGCTATTCGATTTCGGTCTGTTCTTCTTCCACAATGTCAGGGCCCTGATCGCCAAAGGCACAGGCCCGTATTTCTATCTGCCCAAGCTCGAAAGCCATCTGGAAGCGCGCCTGTGGAACGACGTTTTCCTGCTGGCGCAGAGTGAACTCGGGATTCCGCGCGGCACCATCCGCGCTACCGTGCTCATCGAAACCATTCTGGCCGCCTTCGAAATGGACGAAATCCTCTGGGAGCTGCGGGAGCACTCGGCGGGGCTGAACTGCGGGCGGTGGGACTACATTTTCAGCTTCATAAAGAAGTTTCGCAACCGGCCCGACTTCGTGCTGCCGGACCGCGCGCAGGTGACCATGGACCGCGATTTTCTGCGGGCGTATGTGGACCTGCTGATCCAGACGTGCCACCGGCGCGGCGTGCATGCCATGGGAGGCATGGCGGCCCAGATCCCTATCAAGAACGATCCCGAGGCCAATCGCATCGCACTCGAGAAAGTGCGCCAGGACAAGCTCCGCGAGGTACGGGCCGGCCATGACGGCACCTGGGTGGCCCACCCCGGGCTGGTATCGATTGCCCGCGATGTCTTCGACAGCTTTATGCCGTCCCCCAACCAGATCGAAAAGAAGACGGCCGTTGAAGTCACCGCCGCGGACCTGCTGGCGGTACCCAACGGCGAGATTACCAAAGAGGGCGTGAACCGCAATATCGACATAGGTCTGCAGTATCTGGCCACCTGGCTTGGCGGCAACGGCTGCGTGCCGATCTATAACCTGATGGAAGATGCCGCAACCGCCGAGATCTCCCGGGCACAAATCTGGCAATGGATCAAGTATGCGGCGCGTCTGGCCGACGGGCCAGCCGTGACGCCGGCCATGGTGCGCGAGACGCTGGAATACCAGCGCGAGCGGCTCGGCGGCCAATTGCCGGCGCGGGAACTGTTGCTTGCCAGCGGCTTGTACGAGCAGATGATGACGAACCCTGAGTTCCCCGAATTCCTGACCCTGAGCGCCTACGAGTTGCTGGATTAGAACCACCGCGCCCGATCCGGAACAGTTCCGGGCAAACGCGCAGCCAGGCGGGAGCGCCGGGACGAACTTCGGCGCTGCTGATGCCGCCGGGCCTTTTCCAGGTATTGAGGAAAACTGGCTGACCCAACTGACGGGGAATCGGCGCGGGAAACCAGGCGGGACATGGTTCTCTTGTCGTCTGTCGAGCGGTTGCGGCTGGCGAGGCCCGACAGACCACGAAAAACGATGGTCTGTCCCACCTCTTGATCGCTGAAACCTGGAGAACCTCGGCTCGGTTCGGGCTCATCCGTCAGGCGGCGGCCGCTGAGGACTTACCGAGACAGCAGTGTTTGTATTTCTTGCCGCTGCCACAGGGGCAGAGGCCGTTGCGGCCGGTTTTGGGTTCGGGGCGGCGGTAGGTTTCCGGCGTTTGTGCGGGATTGTGCATGTGGAAGACGGGGCGCGGTTGGGCGTCCGGCTCCGGCGCGGGTTGGGCGTCGTTGTGCGCGGTTGTGCATTCTTGTGCGTCGCTTGCAGGTTCGGGGGGCTGCTGTTGAGAGAACCGATTGTGCTCAGCTTCCGCCATGGCAGCGAACAGGTCGGCCATGCTGGCGGGCTTTTCCTTTTCGAACTTGGGCGGGGTGGCGACTTTCTCGATGATGAAGGTAGCGGCGCGAAGGAGGGCCGAGGGTGAGGATTCCGGGTTGGTGAGGACGTTGCGGAGGGCTGCAAAGGCGAGGTCGGCCAAATCGACGGCGCGGTCGCGGTAGAGGATGGCGCGGTCGTGGTGGGCGTGGGTTAATGCCTCTCGGAAGCCGTCCGAGCTGCGGCGCCAGTTGGCGATGGTATTTCGATGAATGCCGGCATGGGCGGCGGCGTCGGCCAGGGTGGCGCCGTTGGACAGGGCGTCGACGACCTGGAGTTGTTGCGGGGTGAGGTTGAACATAACGATCGCTTGCGGCTACACGATAGCGGGCAAGCATGGAAAAACGGGGGCGGGGAACCCGCTGATTTGCGCTAAGGCATTGGGGCGGAAGGGTTAATAAATATTTTCAAAATTTGTGACCGTGGGCGGAGTGGGTGGCTGCGGCGCGGGCGCCGGGAGAATCGCGCAGTTCTGGCCGTCGCGCTGTATTATCCCCCTGGATTCCGAGAACTTGACCGCTGGGGCGCCGGACTTGACGTTGGCTGCGTCATTCCTTACTCTAAGGGCAATGGAAGTTAACTTTACGCCGGAGCTGCAAGCGAAGCTTGAGCGGGTGGCTGCGCAAAACAGCCGCGCCGCGGACCACTACGTGCAGCAGCTTGTCGAAAACTATCTCGATCACGATGTCTGGTTCCGGCAGAAGGTTACCGCCAGCTTGGGCCGACTCGACCGCGGGGAGTTTATTTCCCACGAGGAAATCGGCGCCGGTCTTGAGAAGATGTTCCAACCGTAAATGCTGATTCGATGGTCGCCCGATGCGGCGGCCGACTTCCGAGACATCGTCGACTACATTCGCCGGGACAATCCCGCCGCCGCACAGCGAGTCGCTCAAACCATTTACGAACGTCTGACCAGGCTTGGGAACTTTCCGCACAGCGGAAGGCATGGCCGCGTGGAGGGTACGCGCGAATTGCCTTTGCCGCCGCTGCCCTTCATTGTGGTGTACCGGCTTCGGCCAGGTATTTGGCGGCGATGGTTTCCGAGCCGGCTATGTCGGCTATGGTGCGGGCCACTTTGAGGATGCGGTCGTGGGCACGGGCAGAGAGCGACATACGGCGGACGGCCAGTTCCAGGGTGCGCTCGCCGGAATCGTCGAGGGCGCAGTGTTTGCGGATGGGATGGAGCGGGTGGGCGACGTGGATATCGATTCGGTCGAGTCTCTCAGAACTATGATTTACTCTCCCCAAATTTTCCTGAGACAACCCCGGCCGGCGCGCCACTTCCATCTTCCTGGGGTTTATGGCGCTCTTCAAGACGCAAAGCGCGGCCGTTTTCGGAATCGACGCTCACCTGATCGATATCGAGGTGGATATGTACGGGTCCGGATCGGCGCGCGATTTCGTGATGGTTGGTTTGCCGGATATCGCGGTGAAGGAGAGCCGGGAACGCATCAAATCGGCGCTCATGAACTCGGGCTTTGGCTACCCGCCGCGCTGCGTCACTATCAACCTGGCGCCGGCCAACCTGCGCAAAGAGGGGGCCGGTTTCGACCTGCCCATGGCCATGGGCGTACTCGGCGCGATGGGGATGGTACGCGGCCTGGAACGGCACCTGATTGTGGGCGAACTGTCGCTCGATGGCGCGATCCGCTCGGTGCGCGGCATGCTTTCCGTGGCGGTCTGCGCCCGGGACCGCGGCATCCCCAACCTGATCGTGCCGGTGGAAAACGCCGCCGAAGCCGCGGTGGTGAAGGGCGTCAGCGTCTTCGGCGTGCGGCACCTGGCGGAAGTCGTGGCGCTGCTCACCCGCCCGGATCAGTTTCAACCCACCCTGGCGGAAGAGGCCATCGAGGCCCCGCCCACTGCGTCCACGCCCGATTTCCGCGACGTCCGCGGGCAGATCACCGCCAAGCGCTCTCTCGAAGTGGCCGCCGCCGGTGCGCACAACGTGCTAATGATCGGACCGCCCGGTTCCGGCAAGACCATGCTGGCCAAGCGCCTGGCCGGAATTTTGCCGCCCCTGAACTTCACCGAAGCTATCGAAACCACCAAAGTACACAGCATCGCCGGCGCGCTTGGGAGCGGCGCCGGATTGATGCGCGAACGGCCGTTTCGCGCCCCGCATCACACCATTTCCGACGCCGGGTTGACCGGCGGCGGCAGCGGCATGCCGCGGCCCGGCGAAGTCAGCATGGCGCACAACGGCGTGTTGTTCTTGGACGAGTTTCCCGAGTTCCCGCGCGACGTTCTGGAAATCCTGCGCCAGCCGCTGGAAGACGGGATGGTGACCATCGCCCGCGCCAACATGACGCTCTCGTTCCCGTCGAATTTCATGCTGGTGGCTGCTATGAATCCATGCCGCTGTGGCTTCTTTGGCGACGCCACCCGCGAGTGCCGCTGCACGCCGGCGCAGATCCAGAACTACCTGAGCAAAATCAGCGGCCCCTTGCTCGACCGCATCGATATCCACGTGGAAGTGCCCGCCGTACCATTTCAGGAGCTGCGCGGCGAAGCTAAAGCGGAGCCGTCGGCGGCGATCCGCGAGCGCGTCCTCCAGGCTCGCGCCGTACAGCAAGCCCGCGGCTGCACCAACGCCCGCATGCCCACCCGCTCCATCCGCAAACACTGTGCGCTGGACGATTCCGGCGAGCGAACCCTGGAACTGGCCGTCCGCCGCATGTCACTTTCCGCGAGGGCCCACGACCGCATCCTCAAAGTCGCCCGCACCATCGCCGACCTGTCCGGCTCGGAGACCATCGCCGCCAAACATTTGGCTGAGGCGATTCAGTATCGGAGCTTGGATAGGAATTACTGGAATTGAGGCGGGGGAGATTGGCGCAGCACAAAGTGGGGATGGATACGCCCCACGAGGACATTTCCCACCGTTCGCGCAACGCTCGGCTGAACCGCCGACGTTGGGCCACCGGTGCGCCACGTTTGACCCAATCTTCGGGGTACCATCCCTGTAATCACGCGTTTGTCGCCAAGCTCGATCCAAGCGGCACCCAGGTAATTTACAACACGGTGCTCGCTGGCACTAGCGAGGATCGCGGCTATTCCATCGCAATGGACACCCTCGGAAATGTGGATGTTCCCGGAACGACCTTTTCTGCGGATTTTCCGGTGACCAGCAACAGTTGCGGGAGCAAAAGCAAAGGACCGAATCGAATGAGAGCCACCCAATCTTCGATTGAGCAACCAGATTTCTGATGGCGGCCGGCGGCACGGAAGAGACCGGCCTCCGATAATGTTGATCCACGAGCACGACAATACTCAGCGAATCGCGAATCTGAGAAATACTGACCTCGAAAGGCGGACTGCTGGCTCGATGTGGTGTGGGCTTGAGCGAAAGTCCCCGACTGCGGGAACCCCGGCACGATGTGCTTCGCCAGTTTACGGGTGGATTCGCGCCAAGAGATCCGCGTGGAGATAGTCGGAGCTGCCGGCAAGTTCAGCGTGATGGCAACTAAACTGCCAGGTGCACTAAGCTGACAGGAGGCGAGGAAACATGAAGACCCCTGAACACAATGAGACGCCGTCCAGCCCCGCCGAGGAACCGCCTGGCCCGATGCAGCGGAGGCGGCACGAGGATTTTGACGCCTACTACGCCGGCACGCCTCCTTGGGATATCGGGGGGCCGCAGCCGGTCTTTCTGGCGCTGGCGGAAGCTGGCGCCATTCGAGGCCGGGTCCTGGACGTGGGTTGCGGGACCGGCGAGCACGCTCTCATGGCCGCCGGCATGGGCCTGGACGCGACAGGCATCGATTCGGCTCCAGCCGCAATCGCTCTTGCCGAAGCCAAGGCCCGCGACCGCGCTTTGATTGCGCACTTCCTGGTCCATGACGCCCTCCAGTTGGCTTCTCTCCACAAGCAGTTCGACACTGTGCTGGATTGCGGGCTGTTTCACGTACTCGACGACAACGATCGCCGTTCGTTCGTCGAGAACCTCCGCGCGGTGATCCACCCGGGCGGCCGCTACTTCATGCTGTGCTTCAGCGACCGTCAACCGGGGTCTGGCGGCCCCCGCCGGATCACCCGGGACGAAATTAGGACCAGTTTCGACAAGGGATGGCAGATAGACTCGATCGAGCTCGCCAAACTCGATACCAGGATGGGCCCTGACGGAATTCTGGGCTGGCTAGCGCGCATCACGCGGACATGAGGGTGGCGTCACCTATGCGTTTCTTTAGCGGAGCACGAGATCGCCTCGTGGGCTTCCGTGCTGACGCCTACCGCCGATCCGCGCGAGCCGTGGACCATCCAGGAGATCGATCGCCTCCCCACTGCGCATCGCGTGCGCGTCGCCGATATCGACGGCAGCGGCAAGCCCGTCGTGATCGTTGCGCCGCTCAATGGCGCCAAAGCCGCGCCGCCGGACTACCGCGACCTCACGCCGCTGGCCTATTATGTCCCCGGCGAATGGAAACGCCATGAGATCAAGCCTGAAAACTTCGGCCTGGTGCATGGCATCTGGATTACCGATTGGGATGGCAATAAGCGCGACGCCATCCTCACCGCCGGCTTCGAAGGAATCCAGCTCTTCAGGTTCACCGCCAACAACGAGTGGACGCGCACCGAGCTGGTCAGGGGCGATCCCAGCCCCTGGCCCAAGTCGGGCGCCGGCGAAATCGCCGTGGGCCACCTCGGAAGCGAGCGCTTCCTGGTTTCTATCGAGCCCTTTCACGGCAACCAGGTGGTGGTTTACCGCTCCCAAAACGGGAAATGGACTCGCCAGGTGATCGACGATTCACTGGTGAATGGCCACACCATTCAGACCATCGATGCCGATGGCGACGGCCGCGACGAAATTGTCGCCAGTTGCCAGGGCAACACGGTCCGCAACCTGTACCTCTACCACGCCGATGACCCCGCCGGCCAGCACTGGTCGCGGCAGATCATCGACAACGGCGGAATGTCCGGAGCCACCTGCGTGGTGGCCGATCTTAACGGCGACCACCGCCCCGACCTCGCCTGCATCGGCTCCACCGCCAACCTGAAGTGGTACGAAAACCGGTGACGGGCGGAGTTCCCGGGCGGTCTCCAGCGCGCGGTGGAAATCCCACATCCATGCCCCGCTGCCACGTGCCGAAGGACTACGCTTGGTTGGCGTCCACCGTGATCTTGCGGGAACCCACATCAAGACCAGTTAACGGTCAATATCGGCAACCGTTTCCGGATCGGCTCCGGGTCCGTGAGGACAGCGGGACGACGGACTTTAAATACAATGGCGGGAAGCCCATACGAGCAGGAATACTGCTGTATGTATCGGAGTGAAGGGCCCAGGCCCGCCTAGCCCCTGGGTCCGTACAATAGAATGTCTAGATCCATGCGAACCCTTCTGCTTCTCGCCGCATTTTCAGCCCTCTCCGGCGCTGACCATGATTGGCCCGCTTACGGCGGCGGACCCGCGGGCATCCGCTACTCCGATCTCAATCAGATCAACCGCGCCAATGTGAGCCAACTGGCCGTCGCCTGGACTTACGACACCGCCGACGGCGCCGGCGATCCGCAAACTCAGCCGATACTCGTCGCCGGCGTCCTCTATGGCCTCACGCCCCGCCACAAGGCCATCGCGCTCGATGGCGCCACCGGAAAACTGCTGTGGACGTTCGATTCCGGCATCGCCGGCCGCGGGCCGAATCGCTCAGTGGTCTACTGGACCGATGGCAACTCACCGCGTCTTTTCGCCGCAGTCCAAAGCTATATCTACGCCCTCGACGCCCGCACGGGCAAGCCAATCGCCGATTTCGGCAACGCTGGACGAATCGACCTCCGCGAAGGCCTCGGCCGCGATCCCGAGAAACAATCGATTGTCCTCACCAGCCCCGGCATTATTTACAAGGACCTGCTGATCGTCGGCGGCCGGACCCCCGAGGCCCTGCCGGCCCCCACCGGCGATATCCGCGCCTTCGACGTTCGCACCGGCAAGCTCCGCTGGAGTTTTCACACGGTTCCCCACCCCGGCGAGTTTGGCTACGACACCTGGCCCAAGGACGCCTGGACCTACACTGGCGCAGCCAACAACTGGGCCGGCATGGCGGTCGACCAGAAGCGCGGCATCCTCTATGTCCCCACCGGCTCCGCAGCCAGCGATTTCTATGGCGCAGACCGCGTAGGCGACGACCTCTTTGCCAACACCCTGCTGGCATTGAAAGCCGACACCGGCGAGCGGATCTGGCACTTTCAGGGAGTCCGACACGATCTCTGGGATCGCGACTTTCCTACTCCACCCTGCCTCGTCACTGTAAAACACGACGGCAAAATGGTGGACGCCGTGGCCCAAGCCACCAAGCAGGGTTGGGTCTACCTTTTCGACCGGGTAAATGGCAAGCCGCTGTTCCCCATCGAGTACCGCCGCTACCCTGCCAGCGACGTCCCCGGCGAGGTCGCCGCCCATACCCAGCCGCTGCCCACCAAGCCCGCGCCTTTCGCCCGCCAGCGGCTCACAGAGGACGTCCTCACCACCCGCACGCCTGCTGCGCATGCCTGGGCGGTCGAGCAGTTCCGCAAACTCCGCGGCGGCGGTCAGTTCGTGCCGCTCACGGTCGGCCAGGACACGGTGGTCTTCCCGGGTTTCGACGGCGGCGCCGAATGGGGCGGCCAGGCATTCGACCCGGAAACCGGCCTCTTCTACGTAAATGCCAACGATCTGGCATGGACCGGCGGTCTGGCGGAAACCAACGATCGTAACTCCGCCCGCCGGACTTACCAGACCAATTGCGCCAACTGTCACGGCGACGACCGCGTCGGCGCCCCTCCGCAAATCCCCGCACTTACAAACCTAAGTGGCAGAATGACCGCGCAGGCGATCTCAGCTGTCATCCGCCAGGGCGCCGGACGAATGCCATCGTTTCCGAATCTGAGCGCCGCCGACGTAGCCGCCGTGGCGCAATACATTCTGAGCGGCGAGGACAAGGAATTGGTCGCCGCAGGCAGCCCTAAGGCTCCCGCCAGATTCCGTTTCACCGGCTATCGCCGGCTGCTCGATCCCGATGGATACCCAGCCGTGCAGCCGCCCTGGGGCACGCTCAACGCCATCAATCTGAATACCGGCGAATATGCCTGGAAGGTGCCGCTAGGCGAGTATCCAGCGCTGGTGGCGCAAGGTATAAAAAATACCGGCAGCGAGAATTATGGGGGACCGATTGTTACGGCCGGCGGCCTGGTCTTCATTGCAGCTACTAACTTCGACCATAAGTTCCGCGCCTTCGACAAGTCCACGGGAGCGCTCCTGTGGGAAGCGACACTGTCGTTTTCCGGCAATGCCACGCCGATCACTTACCAGCTTGCTGGACGCCAGTATCTTGTCATCTACGCCACAGGCGGCAAAGCTCCCCGCGGCGGCCCTACGGGTGGCGCTTATGTGGCCTTTGCCCTGCCAGCCGGCAAGTAACGCCCATTGGCCGGAGCTGGCCGGAGCGTCGCCGACCCAAAGGGACGGCACCATTCTCGCGCTTGTGCCTGCCGACGAACTGATCGCCGGTGACGGAAAACGGAACGTTATGGACAGATATCGGTAGCTTTGCACTGCCCGTGTTCTGTTGCCGTGGTCGCGTTTGCCGGCCAGGGCGACCGGTGACGCCACCTGCGGCGCGCCCCGTTTCCGGTAACGCTTTACCGCTACCCAGAGTCCGGGCGAGCTTGCCGCGCGGCGCCACAGCGTCCCGATCCCCGGCGCGAGCTACAATTGCGCTTTCCCAGGAGGTGGTGCGCATGACGAGAGCCGGCGCCATCGCATGGCTGCTTGCAGTCCCCGCGGTCCTGGCGGCGCAAGCCCCGGCCCCGGTGGTTCTCTCCGGCGCCGGCGTTCGCCTGGAGGCGCGCGTCGTCAACGGACGGCTGGAGGAACGCTACCTGGCGCGCTCGCGGACGGGTTGGACGCTGGTGGCGCAGGCGGCCGGAGAATCCATGGGTGCGCTCGAATTGCGCGGGCCCGGCGCGGAAATCGTGCCTGGCGCGGCCGAGAGCGTGTCTCTCGAAGGTGGCCGCCTGGTGGAACGCATTACCGCCGGCGGGCTGCGCCTCACGCGCATCGTCGCGCTCGATGCGCGCGAGAACTGGCTCCGCGTTTCGGTCCTGCTGGAGCCGGGCGCGGCCTCTTCGCTGCACTCGTTCTCAGACGCTTTTGTTTTCGCGCACAAGCCCGACTGGTCGTATTCGCCTTCGGTCGGCGGCTTCAATCCAGATGGGCAGTACAAGGCGCCCCTCATTCTGACTCAGGCCGGGCCGGTGGCTTTCGGCATCGTCCCCGACCTGGCGACGTTGGACCGCGCCGCGCTGAAGCGGTGCAATCACGCCCTGCGCCTGGATGTTCCCGCGGGGCCCCGGCTCGCGGTCGGGTTTCAGCCGGCGCGCATGGCGTTCCATTCCGTCTATACCCTCGACGAAGACCGCGTCTGGACCGCGGACTCTCCCGTCACCAACGCGTACTATCTGTTGATCTCGGCGGCCGCCGTTCCGGGCCAGGCTTATCGCGAGGCGGTCCGCTTCCACTGGGAGCGGTTCGGCCGCCCCGCGCAGGCCTCCGCGGCGGCGCAACAGGCCGGTACGGACGCGGCCTACAGATCGCTGGCCTTGTGGGATGACTGGCGCAAACAGGTTTGGGACAAGGAATCGCCGGAACAGTGGCTCTCCACGCGCCTCGATGGCGCGCTTGCCGGCGCCGTCCGGACCCGTCGCTGGGGCGGGCCCAAGCCGTCGCTTTATATGTCGGCGTGGTTCAACAGCGTGCGCACCGCAGTGGGCATGGCGCTGTATGCCCGGCGCGCGAACAATCGGGAACTGCTCAATCTCGCCCGGCAGACCATCCACCTGGCCCTGCGCGCGCCGGGGCCCGACGGCGCTTTCAAATGCATCGCGGTCCCCGACGGCGACAACATCGTCTGGGCGGCGGGCGATGGGATCGGCAACAGCCTCAAGAATGGATACCTGGGATTCGACATGAGCTGGACCGCCTACTGGCTACTGCGATGGCGCGCCGCCAACCTGCCCGGCTCGGAGGACATATTGGCCCGCGCGGAGCGGCTGGCCGATTTCTTCCTCCACCGCCAGCAATCCGACGGCATGCTTCCCACCCGTTTCGACGAATCCGGCGCGCCGAGGCTCGAAATCTCGCGCCAGGTTTTCGCCGAAACGGCGCCGGTCGCGCTCTTTCTGCTGGAACTGGCCGGGCAGGACCACAACGCCCGTTACCAGGAAGCGGGCCTTCGCGGCCTGGAATTTCTCGAACGGCGGGTGGCGCCCGAACGCAAGTGGTACGACTTCGAAACGTTCTTCAGTTGCAGTCCCCGGCTGGCCTACCTGGACCCGGCCACGGCGCAATGGCCGGCCAATGACCTCGCGCTGATCCACGCGCCCGCGGCGTATCTGGCCGCTTTTCGCGTCACCGGGCGCAAGGAGTTCCTGGATCGTGGCCAAGCCTTGCTCGATTACCTGCTCCTCTATCAGCAATCCTGGACCAACCCGGCGCTGGAGCGGCTCTCCGGCCCCAACATGCTGTTGGGCGGGTTCACTACCCAGAACTCGGACGCCGAGTGGTCCGACGCCCGCCAGAGCCTGGCCGCCAACGTGATCCTGGACTACTACCGCGCGGGCGGAAGCGTGGAATACCTCGAACGGGGCGTGGCGGCGTTGCGCGCGCAGTTTCCCATCTCCCCTTCGGAGAATTGGGCCCATAGCGGATACGGCTCGAAAGCCGGGGTCAGCAGCTTCCACTGGGGCACGGGAAGCGGCCTGGCCGGCGTGGAGCTGGAGGAGGATTCTCTGCACGACTTGACTGTCGATATCGCCGCGGGTGAGGCCGTCGGCGTCAATGGCATCGACGTGGAAAGCGCGGCGGCGCGCGGCGACCGCATCGAACTGAAGATCGGCAGCCCGTTCCGATGGTCCCGCCGGCCAGTGGCCGCCTTCCTGCGAGTCCCTCCCGGACGCCGGTTTGCGCTGTTCACGAACGGCCAGGACGCCGGCAGTTATAGCTCGGCCGAGTTGGGGAAAGGCGTCGCGTTGCCGGTGTCTTTCCCCCGTGCACGATGAGCGCGGTGCAGGGGCGTCCGTCGTGCCCAAGAGGCGTTCCAGCGCGTTCGGCCGTTCCAACCGCGTTTCCGGAAAAGTGGCAGTGGGGTGAGGAATAGGCGCCTCAATGGAATGAAACGCCACTTTAACGGGATCCACCGCTCGCGCGAGGACGAAAATGCTTCCGGCGACTTTTCTTTCTCGGCTGAAAGGATTAACCTGTCGTGAAAGGACTCGGAACGACATGAGCACTTCAGCCGCGCCCCCGATGCCAAAGCTCTCGCCTCGAATGCCGGTGCGCTACATCAAACTCGGGCAAGGAGGCGGATGGGAGGGTCAATATTACTGGTTTCTGGTGCGCCGGCCACGTCGATGGGGCCTTGCCAAGGGCGTTGTAGTCGCTGCCCGGGAGCCGGCGCGCTGATTGGGCGGGTTTTGGGAATCGGCCATGGCACGGAAAAACAAGAAAAGCTTTCCTGATTTACTCAACCGCCGCACTTTTCTGATCTCTTCGGCCCTGCTCACGGCGCAGAGCGCCACCGCCGCGCCGGAAGCGGAAGAGCACCCCTCCGGCAACGAAGTCATCTGGTTCCGCTATCCCGGCGGCGATTGGAACACTCAGGCGCTGCACCTAGGCAACGCGTACTTCGGAGCATCGCTGATCGGCGACGTCAAACAGGAGCGGCTCGCGCTGGGAGAAAAAAGCTTCTGGACGGGCAGCCCGGTCGATTCCAAGGGCGGCCATTATGGCATCATCCCCGGCGGCAAGGACGCGATTCAGCAGGTACGCCGCCTGATTGTGGCGGACCAGATCCACGAAGCGGACGCGCTGGCCCAGCAGTACCTGATGGGCAATTACTCCTCGTTCGGCTCTTACACAACGGTCGGCAACTTACTGGTCGATTTCGACGAACACGAAGGAGACAGCGCGGACTACCTGCGGGCCCTCGATCTGCGCCGCGCCGTTGCGACCATCACTTACCGTCTCGGCGGGGTGCGCTATCGCCGTGAGTACTTCTGCAGTTATCCCGCGCGCGCCCTGGTGATGCGGTTCAGTTGCGACCGTCCGGGCAAGCTCGGGTTCAAGATACAGGTCGACCCGGCGCATAAGAAGCACGCCCCCACCGTCAGCGCTTCCGCGAAAACCGGGCGCTGGGCGCTGGCCGGGCAGATCGACGATAACCAACTGCGCTATCAAATCCAAATGTCGGTTCGCCACAAGGGTGGCCGGCTGACGGAAGACGGCGATGCGCTGCGGCTGGCGGGCGCGCAGGAAGCCACCGTCATTTACACAGTGGCCACGGAGTATCGCTTCGAACCGCCGTCTTATCGCGGCGGAAACCCAGAGGCGATTGCTTCCGGCGTGATGAACCGGCTGCAGAACCGCGGCTATGAGGAGCTGCTGGCCGGGCACGTTGCCGATTACCAGAGGCTTTATCGGCGGACGAGTCTCCAGTTAGGCGGTGGCGTGGGCGCCCGCGAAGCGCTGCCCACCAACGAGCGCTGGGCGTATTACGATAAAGCCGATTATGCGGATGTCGGCCTGAAGGAAATGGCATTCCATTTCGGCAAGTATCTGCTGATCAGCGCATCCAGGCCGGGCGCCCTGCCGTCGGGACTTCAGGGCCCATGGGCGAACGCCATGACGTCCCCCTGGTCGGGTAATTATCAGATCAACATCAACATTCAGTTGATCTATATGCCGTGCGGCGTGCTCGGCCTCAGCGAGTGCCAGGAGCCGTTTGTGGAATGGCTCCGCGGCATGGTGACGCCGGGACGCGAAGTCGCCCGCGCGTATTACGGCACGGAAGGCTGGATTCAACATACGACGGGCAATATCTGGGGTTATGCAAGTCCTGGCTCCTCACTCGATTGGGGCATTTTCCCGAGCGGCGCGGCGTGGAACTGCCGCCACGTGTGGGAGCAATACGAATTCACGCAGGACCGGACCTATCTGCGGGAAAAAGCCTACCCGCTGATGAAGGAGGCCGCCCAGTTCTATCTGGCCAACCTGATGGAATACCGCGGCCACCTGCTGCCCGCGCCGGCCATTTCCGCCGAGCACCAATCCAGCCTGGGTTACCTGGAGCCGCCCTTCCAGGACGTCGAAATGGTGGGCGACCTGTTCGCGAACGTGGTGGAGGCCGCCAAGGTTCTGGACGTGGACGCCGAATTCCGACAGCGGGTGGCCGCCACGCGGGAGCGGATGATGCCGCTCAAGATCGGCCGCCTCGGCCAATTGCAGGAGTGGGTAGCCGATATCGACGATCCCAACTGCAAGCATCGCCACTTCATGCACCTGTACGCGGTTCATCCGGGCCAGCAGATCGATCCGCTGCGCATGCCGGAGCTGGCCGCGGCGGCGCGCGTCTCGATGAACCTGCGCGGCGACGGCGAAAACGCGCAGCGCTTCGACCCGAAGTACAACCGCGCGACCTGGGTGTGTTCCTGCCGGCATAACGGAAGCCCCACTGACGGTTCCATCGGCGGCAACTGGTCGCGGGCGTGGAAGATCTGGATCTGGGGCCGGCTGTTCGACGGCAACCGCGCCGACAAGATCTTCTCCCAACTGATCGGCGAGGCCGGAAACGAGAACCTGACCACTTACCAGCAGCGCGGCGGCGCCAACGACACGCGCGCCAAACCGATGCAGTTGGATGGCTCCATAACCACCCCCGGATTCATGGCGGAGATGCTCCTGCAATCGCAATTCGGCGAGCTGCACCTGCTACCCGCGCTACCGGACAAGTGGCTGTCCGGCAGCGTCACCGGCCTGGTAGCGCGCGGCGGCGCCCGCGTGGATGTGAAATGGAACCAGGGCAAGCTCGCGAGCGCCGTCATCACGCTTCCCAAAGGAGCCGCCGTGCCGCCCGTGCGGGTGGCCCAACAGTCCGTCGACCCAACCCAGGACCGCCGCATCCAGTTGCGCTGGCTCTGATATGATCCCCAGTGAGAACCAATCGTCAAGCGCAACCCGCGGCGCGAGAGCAGGACGCAACGGACAGGCGAACATTCAATAAACTGGCTGGGGCGTCTGCAATGGCCGCAATCGCGGAGAGCGTGATCTCCGGGCTCAGTCATCCGCCTGCCGGGAGCCAGCGCCGAACTAAGATTGGGTATCATCGGGACCGACACACCCCATGCCACCGTCTTCACGCAGTTGCTCAACGATCCAAGCGCCGATCAGCGGTTCTGCTCCAGCAGGAGAAGCCAGCCGCGCCCGGGCTGAATCGGAATCGGCTCGCCCGGGGCGAACGCTGCTGCCGGTTGAAAATTCTCGATCGCTGCCGCGCGGATGACCCCTCTCGCCGGATCGATACCCAGTCTTTTCCAATCGATCTTCGGCGTGATCGACACGGCTTCCTTCGCCCAACTCGCCACGGCAACCACCGAACGCTGCTTGCCTTGGTAAACCGTCGCCAGCACGTCTTCCCGGCCGGTGCTTACCGGACTCTCCGGCACCCACCAGCCGATCATTCGCGAGGCTGCGAATCCAGTCTCGTCCTCGAATTTCCAAATCGCCCGTGGATCGCCTGCCCACGGCAGCCGGTTGGTCATCCCGAACAGCATTCCCCGCCATGGATTTCCGCCGTCCTGGAGCATCTCACCCATCAGCCCGAAGGGAATGCCCGACATCTCGGTCATCCAAAAATCGGGCGCGGAGTTGTAGTCGAAGTACTCGCCAAACCACAGCCGGTCGATAAACGGAAAATGCTCCAGATATAGGTTCGCGCTGTTGGCAAACCCGTCCCGTGGGTTGTACTGGTTCGCCGAGTGCAGATCGATCAGCGCACCCGGATGCCCGCGCAGCAGCACTTTCCGTACACGCTTCATGGTGGTCCGGTCAAAAGCGACATCGTCCAGGTAGAGTCCATCTATCCCCACGTTCTCCACCAGCCACCGCAGACCCTCGACATAGAAGTTGTGCCATCTGGAAATGCCCGTCGTTACCAGCGCAGCGTCCCGCAGGTCCGGCACATACCAGCCCGGAATGTAGCCGCCGTCGAGATGCTCCTGCAGCCATGCCGGACCTCCTCCCGGGCCGTTCGCCAGCACCTCGTCGCCGAGGCTCCGCAGCGCAAAGAGTTCGGGCGCGTGGTTGGTCAACTCCCGCACCGTGTAATAGATCTTCACCTTAATCCCCCGTGCGTGCGCCTGATCGATATAAGCCTGCATCTCCGCCGGTCGCAGGAACGGATAATTGATGAACGGATTGATCTCCGTGGCATGGTGGACGTTCACCGTGTTAGCCCCTGTTGCGGCAATCTCATCGAGCGGCTTGTAAGCGTGATAAAAGCGAGTCTTCCACTGTGCCCCGGTGTCGATCGTGTGAAACGGCGTCACCAGCAGCCGGAAGTCGTAGTACTGCACCTCCCCGGCGCGCAAATGCCGCGGACCGCTGAAGCACTCGACCAGGTAGCTCGATTTCCGCGTCCGGAAGCGGCAGCCTCCACGGCCGTCGTTAGCCCACGAAGCGGGCATTACCAGCGGCTTCGATAGATAGAAGTTCGTGTTCAGCGGGCGCGAGTAGCGGTCGTCATGCAGGCTGAACTGCAGCCCCGCGTTCACATCCCCGATCCATGCCGAGTCCTGGTTGTGCTCCACGTCCCATTTCCAGTCGAAGCTCTCCGGAGCCCTTCCACCTTTCAGTCCCAGGCCCATCGCGTAGCGCGCCACATCCACCCGCAGCGGAATCTCGAGCAGCACGTCGTCGAGATCGATGTTCTCCTTCGCCGACAGCGCGATGGAAAACTCCACGTTGCCATCGAACTCTGCGCTCCCATCGATCGACGCCCTCAGCGGACCCGCGTGCATTCGGCTCACCCACGCCGCCACGCCTTCAGCCCGGTTGGTGAACTGCACTCCGTCGCCCGCCCATCGCAGTTCCGGGCCGGTCCCCTTTGCCACCAACTCCACCGGCCCGGCCAACAACTCGCGGGGTTTCGCCGCCAGATGGGTCATCTCAATATCGAAGTAACTGCGAATCGAATCGGGCAGCCCCAGCGGACCAAGCACGATCTCCCGTCCCAGCACGCCGATGTTCCGCCCTTCCACGCGGACCGGTGTGTAAGGAGGCACAATCCCGTCGTCCACAGCGAGAGTGGAATCGAGCCACCGCAGCCGCGAAAGCCGCGACGGGTCGTCATCTCCCGCATTGCGCAGAGGCTCTCCGCCGACCTCGAGATGAAAAGGCACTCGGGTCTCCGGTTCGCCCGCCGCCGTCACCGTAATCGTGGTGTCGATTCCGCCCCCTGGTGCCGTCACTCCGCACCAAACCGGCTGGACCGAACCTTTTTCGACGTTCACCACCCGCCGGAACGGCCGGCTCTGCCAATCGATTCCGCCTTGATTGAAACACCGGAAGCCCGCCGCACCGAAGCTCACTCTGACGTCGTTCAGAGCCGCCCGCACCGCCCACACACCGAGTTGAAACGTGTAGAACTCGCCCGGCGCAGCGCTTCCGCGAAACGACTGGCCCGGACCGCGCTCAACCCAACTGCGGGGCAAATCGCGGGTCATCCGGATCGGCCGGCTGCGGTCTTCGAGGAAAACGAGGTAGCGCCGATTCGGGTAGTGCGCCAGCAAGGCGCCTGTTTCAGCGGCCGTGGCAATCGTTTCCGTCTCGATGAACCGGTCGAACTCATCGACCGATTCGAGCCCCACGAACTCCGCCTCCGGCAGCGTGGAAGCATTCACACTTGCCGACCACGCGGCATCCGCCGTATCGCGCCACTCCGGGTAGTCCACCTTCGGATAATTCACCGGCCTGCTAACGCGATACGGCAGGTAGTAGACGTAGTAAATTCCCGGGCCGCCCGTTGGTTGAAAAGCGATATCGCCGGACTCGCGGCTGATCGCCAGCCGCACCACATTTCGAATCTCGTGTCCGTTTCGCCCGTCTACCACGACGAGCGCTTTCCGCTCGGGCGTCTCATCGCGCCGGCGCCACGGGATGCGCGCCCGCACCACTGGAGCGCCGCCAGTTGTCACCCTCAGAACGGCTCGATGGTTACCAAGCTGATCACGGTCCCAACTCTGTGCCGTCGAGGCCAACGAGAGTGCAGAAAGGACAGCAGGTAGAAGAACGCAGCGGGAGGAAGCGGTCACCTTAAGTATGTTACGCCAAGCTCAGTCCGCCTGGCGCGGATAGATCCGCTCTTCCCGCTCTGGCATCCCTGACACATCTCCACTGGACCCGAGGTTCAAAGCGTGGGCCATAGGCGACGGCCATCCGGAGGCAGAAACGGTCGGCTGGATTGCCACATGTGATGCCGGCTTGCCGTTCTTAATCCAGCGCGACCTCCCGGAGCGCCCATCCCGGACTTCGCGGCCGGACCCGCAAAACTCGTACGCCAGAAGAACACCTTGCCTGCGCGGACCGCAGGCGTTGAGAGCGCATAGTCGCGCAGTCGCGAATCGCAGTCGCCCGCGCGGGTACCCTGTATGCTACCATGCGCCCTCGGAGCAATCTTGAACGATACTGCCCTGCCTTCCGGAACGGACGGGCGGCTGCCCGCCTTCCACATCGAAGCCGACTCGATTCCCGAAGCCTACTATCTGGCGCTGGCAGCGGTGCATTTCAATGGCTACACGCTGCGCACACAGTATGACCGCCGTAACGCGGACGGCACGTACCTGGACCCGCCGGGCAAGGACGCGCGCGTCTCCATCCGCATCCGCGACCCGTTCGCACAGCCGCGCTATCCCGTGCTCAGCTATTGCGAGCGCGGCAAGTACATCGCCG
>Ga0182014_10000355_pt1 | contig 59379 bp, 54 predicted proteins | sample 612S2DmetaG_FD_120489 | JGI IMG/M metagenome (GOLD analysis project Ga0182014, IMG submission 120489) | Permafrost microbial communities from Stordalen Mire, Sweden - 612S2D metaG | ecosystem: Environmental > Terrestrial > Soil > Wetlands > Permafrost | place: Sweden: Stordalen | collected... | reverse complement strand
TGTCGAGGTCGGCCTCGCAGCTGTGCACCTGCCTGCCGAACGCGTTACGGCGGGCCACGATGTCGATCAGGCCGAGCACCGGCTGGTCGCCTTCGGCGATCTCGCGGGCCAGCGTGATGAGACCGGCGCAGGTGCCGAACACCGGCAAGCCGCCGGCCGCCAGCGCCTTGATCGGTGCGATAAAGCCATAATGGCGCATGAGCTTGGCGATCGTCGTGCTCTCGCCACCGGGAATGACGAGCGCGTCGACGGTCTCGAGCTCGGCCGGCCGGCGCACCTCGGTGGTGGCGGCGCCCAGACGTTCGAGCATCGCCCGGTGCTCGCGAAAGTCGCCCTGTAGAGCGAGCACGCCGATGCGCGGGGCCGCCGCCGCGTCGCGGCCCCCGGCGCTGAACTCGGGCGACAGGATGACGTCGCGACGATGATGCCGTGCCGGGCTCGTCACGCCGCTGCCGGTCGAGGTTGTCGTCAACCGCGGAACTGGATCTTTTCGTCGGCGGTCATTTTGGCCGCCTCGATGCCGAACATGGCCTCGCCCAGACCGACCGACACTTCGGCGAGCACCGCGGGATCGTTGTAGTTGGTCGTGGCTCGCACGATCGCCACCGCGCGGCTCGCCGGGTCTGCGCTCTTGAAGATGCCCGAACCCACGAACACGCCCTCGGCGCCGAGCTGCATCATGAGCGCCGCGTCGGCCGGCGTGGCGATGCCGCCGGCCGAGAAGTTGACGACTGGCAGCTTGCCGTTTTCGGCGACCCAGCGGACCAGCGTGTAGGGCGCCCTCAGGTCTTTGGCGGCGGCGTTGTAGAGCTCGTCTTCGTCCATGGCGGCAACGGCGCGGATCTGCCCCATGATCGTGCGCATGTGGCGCACGGCCTCGACCACGTCGCCGGTGCCGGCCTCGCCCTTGGTGCGGATCATGGCGGCGCCCTCGCTCACCCGGCGCAGCGCCTGCCCCAGGTCGATCGCGCCACAGACGAACGGCACCGTGAACTTGAACTTGTCGATGTGGTGAGCCTCGTCGGCCGGCGTGAGGACCTCGGACTCGTCGATGTAGTCGACTTCGAGGGCTTCGAGGATCTGCGCCTCGACGAAGTGCCCGATGCGCGCCTTGGCCATGACGGGGATGCTGACGGCCGCCTGGATCTCTTTGACCTTGAGGGGGTCGGCCATACGCGCCACGCCGCCGTCGCGGCGGATGTCGGCCGGCACGCGCTCGAGGGCCATGACCGCCACGGCCCCCGCCTCTTCGGCGATCCGGGCCTGTTCAGCATTGGTGACGTCCATGATGACGCCGCCCTTGAGCATGTCGGCGAGACCGCTCTTTACACGCATCGTCCCGATGTCACTCACGGGATACCTCCGTCGTTTGCTGGAACACCGATTCTATCGTAGGCGCGAAACGGCTTCCAACGCTCGCTCTTGTCTAAAATACCAGCAAACAACGCCAAAGTGGCGCATGGCCGCGAGCTATGCGGACAGACGGGGCAAGGCGCCGCCCGACCGGCGGCCGCCGTGGAACTCCTGCTCGGCCGTCAGCTCTTCTGGGCCTCTTCGCGGACCTTCCTGGCGTCGTCGACGACCTTCTGAGCCATGTGGGCCGGCACCTCTTCGTAGCGCAGGAACTCCATGTGGTAGTCGCCGCGTCCTCCCGTCATCGACGTGAGGTCGGGGGCGTAGCTCACCATCTCGGCGAGCGGCACCTCGGCGGCGATAACGCTGTTGTGGCCGCGCGGCGTCGTGCCCAGCACGCGGCCCCGCCGCGAGTTCATGTCGCCGATGATGTCGCCCACGTTTTCGTCGGGCACGGTGACCTCGACGTTCATGATGGGCTCGAGCAGGACGGGCTGCGCCTTTTCGACGGCCGCCTTGAAACCTATCGAGCCGGCGATCTGAAAGGCCATGTCGGAGGAGTCGACGGGGTGATACTTGCCGTCGTAGAGGGTGACCTGCACGCCCACCATGGGATAGCCGGCGAGGTAGCCTTCGACCATGGCCGCGCGCACGCCCTTTTCGACCGCAGGGATGAAGTTGCGGGGAATGGCGCCGCCCACGATCTTGTCGACGAACTCGAAGCCCTCGCCGCCGGGCAGCGGGGCGACCTCCATCCAGGTGTCGGCGAACTGGCCGCGGCCGCCGGTCTGCTTTTTGTGTTTGCCCTGTGCCTTGGCGCTGCCGCGGATGGTCTCGCGGTAGGGCACACGCGGCGGCTTGAGGTCGACGTCGACGTTGAAGCGGCGCTTCATGCGCTCGACCGTGACCTCGACGTGGACCTGGCTCATGCCCGAGACGATCATCTCGCCGGTCTGCGAGTCGCGCTGCACGTGCATCATGCGGTCTTCTTCGGACAGGCGGCGCAAAGCGCTGATGACCTTGTCTTCGTCGCCTTTGGCCTTGGCCCTGACGGCGAACGACATGAGTGGCGCGGGGTACTCGATGGGCGCGAAGGCCGCCGCCCCGTCGGCCGACAGCGTATCGCCGGTGACGACGTCCTTGAGCTTGGCCACGGCGCCGATGTCGCCGGCTCCGACCCTGTCGATCTGCTTGCTTTCTTTGCCCTGCTGCTTGAGCAGCGCGCCGACGCGCTCCTTGTGGCCGTCGCGCACAAGCGTCAGGTTGCTGTCGCTGGTGACGGCGCCCTGGAAGACGCGGAAGATATTGATGCGTCCGCTGAACGGGTCGGCGACGGTCTTGAACACGAACGCCGCCGCCGGTTTGTCGGGATCGCAGGCGAACTCGACCTCGACGCCGTCGGGGGTGAGCGCGACCGCCGGCGGCGCGGCCACCGGCGAGGGCGCCAGAGCCAGCAGGTCGAGCAGCAGGTCGACGCCGATCAGGCGCGTCGCCGAACCGACGGCGACCGGGAAGATCTTGGCGTCGCGCACCGCTTCGGCGAAGCCGCGCTGCAATTCGGCCTCGGTGAGCTCTTCTTCCATGAGGAACTTCTCGGTGAGCTCGTCGCTGGATTCGGCGACGACCTCGGTGAGCGCGTCGCGCAGTTCCTGGGCGCGGCCGGCCAGCTCGACCGGCACATCGCTCTCGACGACGTTCTGGCCGTCGAGCGTGTAGGCCTTCATTTTGAGCACGTCGACGACACCCACGAAGTCGTGCTCGGCGCCGATCGGCAGCTGTACGGCGACGACCTCGTGCCCGAAGGCCTCGCGCAGGCTGTCGAGGCAGCGGTCGAAGTCGGCGCGCTCGCGGTCGAGCATGTTGCAGAACAGGATGCGGGCGCGACCGGCGTCGGCGGCGCGCGTCCAGAGCCGCTCGGTCTGGACCTCGACGCCCATGACCGTGTTGACCACGACGAGCGCCGTCTCGACGACGCGCAGGGCGCCGATGGTGTCGGCCTGAAAGCTGGGGTCGCCGGGCGTATCGATCAGATTGTACGTGAGGTCCCCACGTTCCACGTGGGCGAGCGACGACGCCAGGCTGAGCTGACGGCGCTTCTCGTCGTCGTCCCAGTCGCCGACCGTGCCGCCGTCTTCGATCTTGCCCAGGCGATTGATCACCCCGGCGCGAAACAGGAGCGCCTCGAGGAGGGACGTCTTGCCGGTGCCGCGGTGGCCGACGAGGGCGACGTTCCTGATCTTGCCCGGTTCGTTCATGCTGGTCTCCTCGGATCGTTAGCGTTCGGGCCGGGTCGCACAGCGCAAACGCGCGCGACGATCGACCGTCGCGCGCGGCGAGGTTCGAGCCCCATGGCAGCCGACCGAGCCCCCGTGGAACGCGTACCTCCGTATCGAGCCGCCGTGCGTCATCGATCCGTACGTCCTTGCTGGCGTGACGGCACCCACCCGAGAAACCGCATTCGCAGCCCGCCCCGGCGTGGGCGTAGACGGGGGCCGGTCGGGCGCCGATCTCGGGAGCTGTGCCCGCAATCGGTGGAGTCTAGCACAAGCTCACGCGGTTGGCGCAGGTGGCGGCCGGGCGAATGGCGTGGCGCCCGTAGCGGGCGCGCACGCCATCGACCGCTTCGTCTAAAGCGAGGTCTTTCCAGCCGTCGTCGAACGTGAGCTGACAGGCGCCGCTCACGAGACCGCTCACGGTGATACCCAGCAGACGGACGCGCCGGGGACCGAGGTCGACGGCGTCGAGCAGGCCGGTCGCGGCAGCATAGACGACCCGGGTGCTCGTGGTGGCGCGCGGCAGCGTGGTGTGACGCTCGAGCGTGTGGAAGGTGCTGTCGCGGACCTTGAGCGCCACGGTGCGCGCCGCGTAGCGCCGACCGCGCAGCCGCGCCATGAGCTCGTCGGCCAGCGCCAGCAGCGCGGCGCGCAGGGCGAGCGGCTCGGCGGTGTCGGTGACGAAGGTCGTTTCGTGGCTCATGGACGAGGGCGCCGCGGCGATGGGCCGCACGGGCGACAGGCTACGGCCGAACGCGAGCTGTTTGAGCGGACGCGCGGCGCGGCCGAACGCCGCCGCGAGGAACGGCAACGGGACGTCTTGCAGCATGCCGACGGTCGTGAGACCGAGGGCGTGCAGGCGCTCCTGGGTGACCGGCCCAACGCCGTGCAGCCTGCCGACAGGCAGCGCCCGCAGCCGGCCGTGGACGTCGGCTTCGCTCAGCACACCGACGCCGGCCGGTTTGCTCAGATCGGCGGCCAGCTTGGCGAGCAGCTTGTTGGGGGCGACGCCCAGCGTACACGCGAGGCCGTGCTCGTCGTAGACCAGTTCCTGGATGCGGCCGGCGATGGCCCGCGGCGGTCCGCAGAGACGGCGACTGCCGGCGACGTCGAGGACGGCTTCGTCGATCGACACCGGCTCGACCAGATCGGTGAACCGCCCGAAGAGCTCGAGCAGCGCGTGATGGACGGCGGTGTAGGCGCTCATGTCGGTCGGCAGAAACACCGCCTGCGGACACAGCCGCCGCGCCTGCGCCACGGGCATGGCGGTGCGCACGCCACAGGCACGCGCTTCGTAGGAGGCCGTGGCCACCACGCTGCGCCGCTCGACCCGTCCGCCGACCACCACGGGCCGGCCGCGCAGCTCGGGACGGCGCGCCTGTTCGACCGACGCGAAGAAGGCGTCCATGTCGATGTGGATGATGGCGGGCGTTGAAGCGAACATATGTTCGCAGTATACCCGCCACGCAGCCACAACGACAGTGAAGACGCGGCGGCAAGGGGTGACGATTGCCGGCGCGCACGGACGATCGCCGGCGCCCGGGACCGGCGCCGGCGCCGGTCGCGACGCTACGTCGTCCGCTGGCCCAGATCGACCGTGAACATGCGCACCAAGCTCAGGCCGCGCAGCGACCCCATGGCGACCCCCACGCCGACATCGCGGAAGCCGCGCCGCAGGATGTCGGCGCGGTGGACCGGGCTCTTCATCCACTCACGAAAAATGCCGCGCGCCACGGTCGTGCCGCCCCGACCCCAGCCGATGATCTCGCCGACCTGCCAGCACCTGCAGCCCGAGCGCGAGTAGCCGAACGCGCGCAGCCTCGCGGCGTACGACGCGCCGCTGTACGAGGAATGCGAGAAGTAGCCGCGCTCGAGCATGTCGCGCGAGTGCGATCTCGAGGCCCGTTCGAGCGAGGCTACGACCCGCAGCTTGTGCAGGCCACGGCTCGTGCGGGCCTGATTGATGAGAGCCAGCATGACCTTCTCGGGCGCAGTGAGGCGAGGGCTCGTGGCGGCGGCGGGCTGGGCCGCCGCGGCGGCCCAGCCCGCCGCCGCCACGAGCACGACACAGCACAACATGATCGTCTTCATGGTCGTTCCCTCCAGTCGTCGGGTATGGCGACGCTGACCAGTTCGCCGAAGGGCCGCGGAATCATCCCTCGGGATGACGGCCGCCGCGGCCTGTCAGCCGGTCCGCGACGCCGCGCTGTCGTCTGCCTCGCCGGAATCGACGCTCACCCGGGGCACGTCGCCCCACAGGGCTTCGAGGCGGTAGAAGTCGCGCGCGCCCGGCGTGAAGACGTGCACGACCATGTCGAGGTAGTCGAGGAGGATCCACTCCGCTTCGCGCTGCCCTTCGACGCGCGCCGCGCGCACACCGGCCGCCCGCAGCCCCTCGCTCACAGCGTCGGCGATGGCCCTGGCCTGACGGGTGCTGCCGCCGCTCAGGATGACGAAGTAGTCGGTGTAACCGACCGCTTCGGCCATGTCGAGCACGACCGCGTCGTGGGCCTTCTTGGCGGCGGCGAGCCGCACGGCCTCGTGTACCAGGCCCAGCCCCCGCTCGTTCTGCTGGCTCGCGGCTACTGCAGATCCTTTGCCGTCAGGTCTTTGCCGACGACGACGACCACCGTCGTGTCGGGCAACCCGTTGCCCGTCAGGACAACGCCGCGGCCGAGTATACCACGCACCTCGTTGGCCACCCCGAAGGCCTTGGCACCGGCGAAGATCTGGGTGATGTCGTGATCGAACGAGGCGGCGTTGCGCACACCCGGCAGGTTGACGTTGAGGCCGGCCAGGCGATTGATCACCATGGTGCCGATGTCCAGAGCGCCCGACCCGTTTTCGACCACCACCGTGTACGGGGCGTTGAAGTCGCGGGCATTGCGAGTGATCTGAGCGGTGATCGCCGCTGGATCGGGTCGCCAGGCGAACTGACCCTCTGAGACCTGCCCCTCCGACGGCAGTCGCGACACCGTCACCCGGCCCGCGACCATCGTCTCGAGCAGGTCGCGGACGTCGCTTCGGGCGGCGCCCTTGTGCCGGGCGGCGATCGTCTTGATCGTCGCCGACTGCTGCCCGGCCGGCACGAGCGCGGCGCCGGCCAGCGCCGCCGAAACGAACGCCTCCTGGGCGCTGGCCTGGTCGGTGTCGCCCTTGCCGGCGGCGCTCAGCACGATCGGCAGCTGGTTCGCCGGCATCGAAAAGCGGCCGTTGTAGAGACGGATGGCGCCACCGGTCTGCAGGCTGAAGGGGGTCCCGGCGGTCACCCACACAGTGCCGGCGCCGCTCAGCTTCTCCAGGTCGGCATAGGTCAGATCGAGGCGGTAGTCGAGCGGCGCGTGCACGAGACGCTCCAGGAAGGGCTCGAGCTGACCCTCGGCGAGAGCGTCGCTGGCCATGACGTACTCTCCGCCGGGCTCGGTGAGCAGCAGGTTGGACGGGATCGTGTAGAGGGTGGTCGTGGCGAGGTTCGCGTTGTGGACGAGCAGCGCCGCCGTCGGGTTCGTGCCCGCCTCGCCGGCGCCGACCGTGACCAGCGCCAGGTAGCTCCCGGTGCTGGGCAGCGCGTGGTGATGGCGCAGATCGTGGGCCAGGCGCACCGCGCCCAGCACGGCGCCAAAGGCCACGATGGCGGCCAGCGCGTAAAGCACGAGGTTCTGATAGGCGCCCCAGCGCCGGCTGCGGCGAGCCGCAAGGCGGCGGGCGCGATAGCCTTCAGACCGGCGAGCCATGCTGCTCCTCGATGAGCGCCAACATCAGCGGGTGCGGCTCGCGTCCGCGGGCGCGCAGCCGGGCCACGTCGCGCCGGGCCAGCACCATGACGGCGTCGTCGAGCGACTCGGTCGCCTGACGACGCACCTCGTCGACTCCCTTCCAGGTGCGCCCCGGCGCGGTGGCGTCGGCCACGAACAGGCAGGCGTCGAGCACGCTCATGCCCGGGCCCCCCAGCGTGTGCCGGCGGATCGCCTCGGCCACCTGCGGCGAAAAGCCCGCCTGCGCGACCTCGGCGGCCGCGACGCGCGCGTGCAGGAGCTGCACCGCGTACTCCTCCTCGATCGAGTCGATCTCGAGCCCGTGCTTTCGCGCCAGATCCAGCACCTCCTGCCGCGTGAGCTCGCGGCAGAGGTCGTGCAGAAGGCCCGCGACCGCGGCATCGTCGGGCGCCGCCCCCCAGCGCCGGGCCAGCCGCTCGGCCTGCAGCGCCGTACTGCGGCAATGCGCTTCGAGCTCGGGCGACAGACTCCGTTCCACCAGCAATCGTTCGGCACGTTGGCGTTCGTTCATGAGCGCCGCGCATGATAGAGCCCGCTGTCGGCGATGAAGCCGGCGACCGCCGGCGGGACCAGGTAGCGAATCGGCTGCCCGGCGCGGACCCGTCCCCGGATCATGCTGGACGAGACGCCGATGGTCACGCTGGACAGGACGACGACTCTGCCCGCTCCCCACCTCGCCGCCGCCGCCTGGACAGCGTGAAGGTCGTCGCCGGGACGCGGCGCCACCGCCAGGAGGGCCAGATCGAGGATCGTCGCCGGCTCGTGCCAGGTCGCGAACTGCAGAAGGGCGTCCGAGCCGGCGATGAAGGCCAGCGCCCGGCCGGCATGGCGACGGTGCAGCTCGGCCAGGGTGTCGCTCGTGAAACGCAGCCCAAGGTCGATCTCGACCGCGGACACGCTGAAGCGCTCGTCGCCGGCGACGGCAAGACGCGTCATCTCGAGCCGCACGGCCGCCGGCACGTTGTCGGCAATATCCTTGTGCGGGGGCGCCCCGGCCGGTACGAACACGACCTGCTCCAGGTCGAGCTGCGAGCAAGCGTCGGCGGCGATCGCGAGGTGTCCGAGGTGGGGCGGGTTGAAGCTGCCGCCCAGCACGCCGATCGCCCGCGAGACCGCCACGCGCGAACCGCCGCTCAGGAGCGCACCTGCCCGTCGCCCCAGGCGACGTACTTCAGGCAGGTGAGCTCGCGCAGTGAGATCGGTCCGCGGACGTGGAGCTTCTGGGTGGAGATGCCCATCTCCGCGCCCAGGCCGAACTGGCCGCCGTCGGTGAACCGCGTCGAAGCGTTCACGTACACGGCGGCCGCGTCGACCTCACGGACAAAGCGCTGCGCGGCGCCGAGATCGCCGGTGACGATCGCCTCGGAGTGGCCGCTGCCGAACGTGGCGATGTGCTCGATGGCCTCGTCGAGCGACTCGACCACGCGCACGGCCAGCTTGAGGTCGAGGAACTCGGTCTCGTAGTGCGTGCGGTTGGCGCGCTTGAGCCGCGGGTCGGACACAAGGTCGGTCGTGGCACGATCGACGACCAGCTCGACGCCGCGGCGCGTGAGCTCGGCCACCGCGAGCGGCAGGAACTCGCCGGCGACGGCGCGGTGCACGAGAAGTGTCTCGGCTGCATTGCAGACCCCGGGTCGCTGGCACTTGGCGTTGACCGTCACCGCCAGCGCCATCTTGAGGTCGGCGGCCGCGTCGACGTACACGTGACAATTGCCGCCGGCCGCCGCGATCACCGGCACTCGGCTGTGCTCGGCGAGGAGCTCCTTGAGCTCCTCGCCGCCGCGCGGGATGACGACGTCGATCAGGCCCTTGAGACTCACCAGTTCGAGCAGCACCTCGCGCGGACCGGCGATGAAGGCGACCGCCTCGGCCGGCAGACCAGCTTCGAGGATCGCGCCCTGCACGACCTCGGCGAGCATGCGGTTCGTGTGTTTGGCGGCGCTGCCGCCGCGCAGCACCACGGCATTGCCGGACTTCAGGCAGAGCGCCGCGGCATCGACGGTCACGTTGGGCCGCGCCTCGTAGACGACCGCGACCACGCCCAGCGGCACGCGCACGCGGGTGAGCTCGAGGCCGTTCGCCAGGCGCCGGCCCTCCTGAATCTCGCCCACCGGATCGGGCAGGCCGGCGACCTCGCGGACGCCGACGACCGTCTCCATGAGGCGGTCCTCGTCGAGGTACAGGCGATCGACCAGGGCAGCGCTCAACTTGCTCGCCCTGGCCAGGGCGACATCCTCGGCGTTCTCGGCGAGGATCTCGCCGGTGCGCCGGCGCAGGGCTTCGGCGATCAGCTCCAGGGCTTCATCTTTGCGGCCGCGCGACAGCGACGCGAGCCTGCGCGACGCCGTTCGGGCTTGGCGGACCTGTTCTTCGACCGTCATCGCGCCTCCTTGTCGATCAGCACCAGATGGTCGCGATGCACGACCTCCTCGTCTACGTGCGGTACCAGGCGCCGGGCCTCGGCGCTGCGCAGTCCGGCGACGCGGCGCAGGTCGCGAGCGCCGATGGCCGCCAGTCCGCGGGCGACCTCGCCGCGACCGGGGCCCACCACCGATACGGCATCGCCGGCCGCGAAGCTGCCGTGCACGCCCGTGACCCCGACCGGCAGCAGGCTGCCGCCGGCTTCCGCCAGCGCGCGAGCGGCGCCGTCGTCGATCTCGAGCGTGCCGCGCACGGGCTTGGCGTAGCGCAGCCAGAGCTTGAACGCCGAGGCGCCCTCGCGGCGGCCCGGCACAGACGTACCGACCGGCATGCCCGCCAACGCGTCGGCGATCACGCCCGGCCGCGAACCACGCGCGATCACAGTCCGCACGCCGGCCCCCGCCGCCATGAGCGCGGCGGCCGTCTTACCGCTCATGCCGCCGGCGCCGCGCCCCGCGGAGCGCCACCTGACGCTGGCCAGATCGTCCCCCGAGGTGAGCTCGGCGATCGGTCTGGCACGGGGATCGCGCTGCGGGTCGGCGGTATAGAGGCCGTCGCGGTCGGTGAGCAGCAGGAGAAGGTCGGCGCGCAGCATGATCGCCACCTGGGCCGCCAGCACGTCGTTGTCGCCGAAGCCGATCTCGTCGGTGGCCGTCGTGTCGTTCTCGTTGACGATGGCCACGATGCGCCAGGCCAGCAGCCGGCGCAGCGTGGCGCGTGCGTTGACGTAGCTGCGACGCTGAGCAAAGTCGGTGCTGGTGAGCAGAACCTGCGCGGCGGTCAGCCCGTGCCGGGCGCATAGCCGGCCATACGCCGCAAACAGGCGTCCCTGGCCGACGGCGGACGCCGCCTGCAGCTCGGCCATGCGTTCGGGGCGTTCGCGCAGACCGAGCGCACTCTGCCCGCAGGCGATGGCGCCGCTCGAGACGATGACCACCCGCTGCCCGGCCTCGACCAGGGCGGCCACCTCGGCCAGGCGAGCGTCGAGCACGGCGCGCCGCAGGCGGCCGCGGCCGTCGGCGACGGTCGTCGAACCCAGCTTCACGACGAGAGTCTTCATCGTGCCATTGTAGCCCTAGGCCAGTTCGAACTCGGCATCGCCGATCACCACCGTATCGCCGTCGGCGCCGCCCGCCTTGCGGATGGCGCCCGACAGACCCGCGCGCTCCATCACGTCCTGCAGGTAGCGCACCGCTTCCTCGTTGTCGAGATCGGCCTTGGCCACCAGGCGCTCGAGCACCCGGCCGTGGATGCGCCAGACTTCGCCGTCGCGCTCCAGCGTGAAGCCGCCGATGCGCTCCTCGCCGGGGCGCAGGACGATGGGCTCGGGCGCCGCCGCCGGCTCCAGCGCCGCTCCCGCCGCCGCGCTGGTCATCACCAGGTCGAGCTCACGGATGAGGTCGGCGAGGCCGCGGCGCTCGGCGGCCGACACGACGACGACAGTCCCGCCCAGCTCCCGCGCCGCCGGCGCGAGCGCCGCCGCGAGCTCGGCGGCGGCGGCCTCGTCGATAAGGTCGGCTTTGTTGACGGCGATCAGTCCCGGGTGCCCGGCAAGCTGCCCGCTGAACGCCGACAGCTCGCCGCGCACCGTGGCGATGGCGGCCAGCGCCGCCGACACGCCCAGCGCACCGTCGACGACGAACACCAGCACCACCGTGCGCTCGATATGAGCCAGAAAGCGGTCGCCCAGACCCGTGCCGGAGCTGGCACCTTCGATCAGCCCGGGGATGTCGGCGAGCACGACGACGCGCTCGCCGAGCGTCATCGTGCCGAGGTTGGGTTCGAGCGTCGTGAACGGGTAGGCGGCGACCTTGGGATGGGCCCGGGTCAGCGCCGCCAGCAGCGACGACTTGCCGGCGTTGGGCAGCCCCACGAGGCCGATGTCGGCCAGCAGCTTGAGCTGCAGGTCGAGCCAGCGTTCTTCGCCGGGCAGACCCTTTTCGGCAAAGCGCGGCACGCGCCGGGTCGAGGAGACGAAGCAGGTGTTGCCGCGTCCGCCCTCGCCGCCGCGCGCCACGACGACGCGCTGACCTTCGGCGGTGAGATCGGCCAGCAGCAGGCCGTCGGCGTCGCGCACCTCGGTGCCGACCGGCACTTCGATCACCGTGGCTTCGCCGGTCTTGCCGTGACGGTTCTGGCCCATGCCGTGACCGCCGCGCACACCCTTGAAGTGGACCTTGTGGCGAAAGTAGGCGAGGTCGCGGAACTGCCGCGTGGCGACGATCACGACATCGCCCCCGGGGGCGCCGTTGCCGCCGTCCGGCCCGCCGCGCGGCACGTGTTTTTCGCGGCGCAAGCTGACGGAGCCCGCCCCGCCGCCGCCGCCCCGCACATTGATGGAGGCATGATCGCTCAGCATGGCGGTGACTCCGGCCGCACCGGCCGGACGCGCGCGCTAGACCTCGGGTACGATCGAGACGACGCGGCCTTGGCCGCTGCGCACGAACTCGATACGGCCTGTGGTGCGAGCGAAGATGGTGTGGTCGACGCCGATGCCGGCGCCCGCGCCCGGACGGAACCGCGTGCCGCGCTGGCGCACGATGATCGAGCCGGCTGGGACCACCTGCCCCGCGTAGGCCTTGACACCGAGACGTTTGGATTCGGAGTCGCGACCGTTGCGGCTGGTGCCGGCGCCCTTCTTATGAGCCACTCTTCTGCTCCTTCTGGCCCGCGATGTCGATCGCGTCGATGTCGAGCCGCGTGAGACGGCTGCGGTGGCCGCGCGACTTCTTGAAGGTCGTCTTGGGCCGGTAGGTGAACACGTCGATCTTGTCGCCGAGCAGATGCTCGGCCACGATGGCCTTGACCTTGGCGTGGGCCGCCTTGCCGGCGTGCATATCGCCGCTTTCGTCGCGCACGGCGAGCGGCACCAGGTCGATGTGAGTGCCTTCGTCGGCGGCGATGCGGTCGACCACGATAGAGTCGCCCTTGGCCACCTTGTACTGTTTACCGCCGACGCGCACGATCGCGTACGGAGTGCTGGAATCAGTCATGCCTTCTCCCGTAAGACAACGGCCCTCGATGCTAGACGATAGGCTCAGGGCTGTCAACGCGCGGCGCTACGCCAGCAGCACGCCCATCGCCCCGGCCCGCGTGAGCGAGGTGATGCGCACCTTGCGTTTCTCGCCCAGCGCCCGGCGGCCGTTGAGCACGATGAGCTGGAAGCCGTCGACGTGGGCGACCGCGTCGCCCGGGCTGTAGGTCAGAGCGTACTCGAGCTCGACGGTCACCTCCTGATCCTCACGGACCGGGATGCGGTGCGACTCGACCGCTTCGAGCGAACCCTCGGCCACTATGCGGAAAGTCTCCATCGGCAGCAGCTTGGAGCCCTCGAGGAAGAATCGCCTGCCAGTGTCCTTCTCGAGGCGCTTGATGCGCCCGCCGGCCACGAGCCGCTCCGCGACCGTTGTGTTGACCTCGACGAGCATGGCTTTGGCCGCGGTCACGCCGACGTGGTCGCCGAGCCGGCGCTCGACGGCGATCGCCATCGTCTCGGCGGACAGGATGCGCGCCTTGCCTTCGCAGAACGGGCAGGTCTGGGTGAGTATGCCGCGGGCGCCGTCGGTGATGTTCTGGCGCGTCATCTCGACGAGGCCGAGCGGCGAGATCTCGACCACGTAGGTCTTGGTGCGATCGGTCTCGAGCTCGGCCTGGAGCTTGGCCAGCACCGCCTCGCGGTTGCGGGCGTACTCCATGTCGATGAAGTCGATGATGATGATGCCGCCGATGTCGCGCAGGCGCAGCTGACGCACGACCTCGCGGGCGGCCTCGAGGTTGTTGCGCGTGATCGTGTCCTCGAGGCCCTTGCCGCCGGTGAAGCGGCCGGTGTTGACGTCGATCACCGTGAGCGCCTCGGTGTGGTCGATCACGAGGTTGCCGCCGCTGGGCAGCGGCACCCGCCGCTCGAGCGCCTTGGAGATCTGCTCCTCTATGCCGTGCGCCCTGAACAGGGGCTCGTCGCCTTCGTAGAGTTTGACCCTCGTGGCCAGCTCCGGAGCGACTTTCTCGAGGTAGGCGACCAGCTCCTTGTGGCGCTTCGGATCGTCGACCAGCACCGTCGAGAACGACTCGTTGTACAGGTCGCGAGCGACCTGAAGCGACACGTCGGCCTCGGCGTAGACCAGCCCCGGAGCCTTGACCTTGGCCGCCTTGGTCTTGAGGCGCGTCCACAGGCGCGACAGAAACTGCAGGTCGTTCTTCATCTCTTCGACGCTCTTGCCCTCGGCCACCGTGCGCACGATCAGCCCCGCGTCTTTGGTCTTGAGCGACTTGCACAGCTCCCGCAGCCGGTCGCGCTCGTCGGTGGGCAGACGCCGCGACACGCCCACGCCGGAGCCGCCCGGCACGTAGACGAGGTAGCGACCGGCCAGCGAGAGCTGGCCCGTCAGGCGGGCGCCCTTGCTGCCCATCGGGTCCTTGTTGACCTGCACCAGGAGCTCCTGGCCCGGCTTGAGCATCTGTGTGATCTTGTGCGGACGCTTCTCGCCGTCTTCGGGGTCGGCGACGTCGTCGACGTACAGAAAGCCGTTACGCTCCAGGCCGACGTCGACGAAGGCGGCGTCCATGCCCGGCAGCACGTTGTCGACCTTGCCGCGATAGATGTTGCCGGCATAGGAGCGCTTGCCCGGACGTTCGATGTAGATCTCGGCGAGGCGGCCGTCTTCGACCAGGGCCACGCGCATCTCGCCGGCGTCCTCGCTGACGAGGATCTCCTTGTAGCCGGGCAGATCGGCGGTCACGCCCGATTCCTTGGGACGGCGCAGGCGGCCGCCGCGCCGGCGGCCGACAGCTTCGCTGCGCGCGCCGTCGGTCCGGGCCGCCTTCTCGGCCGGGGCAGCGGTCGCCGGCGGCTGACCCCCGGCCGGCGGCGCGGCGTCGGTTGCCGGGGCGAGTTCGCTGCCTGACACGGCCTCGGTCACCGGCGCGGCAGCGTCGCTTGCCGCGGCAGCGTCGCTTGCCGGGGCGGCGTCGGTTGCCGGGGCGGCGTCGGTTGCCGGGGCGGCGTCGGTTGCCGGGGCGGCGGCGTCGCCGCCGCGCCGGCGGCCACGGCGGCGCGAGCGGCGCACGGGAGCGGGCTCCGGCGCGCTTACCGCGACGATCGCCTCGGTCGGACCTTCGGCGCCCACCGCGGCCGACTCGGCCACCGCACCCTCGACAGGCTCGGCGCCGTCATCACTGCCGGGCTCCTCGTTCTTGTGCTTGTGCCGCCGTCCGCCGCGATGGCCGCGATGCCGCCGCTTGCGGCCGTCGTCGGCGCCCTCGTCGTCTGCGATGTCGCCGGTGTCACCGAGGGCCTCGTCGTCGCCGTCACCGTCTGCGGCGTCGCCGAAGCCAACGCGGGCCTCGTCGCCGCCGTCGCTCGGGGTCGCCGGCGCGGCCACTGCCGCCTCGACCACGATCGTTTCCGCGGCACCTTCGTCTTGTGCCACCGGCTGCCCTGACGGTTCATCCGCAGTGCGCTCATCGGGCGCCGCCGCGGAGGCCGCGCCGCTGCCGCGTCCGCGACGTCCGCGCCGGCGCCGGCGCGCCGGGGTCACTTCTTCGTCGGCGGCGGCCGCAGCCATGGCCTCGTTCGAGACCGGGGCCGGCGAACGCTCGAGCAGCGCCTCCAGGGGCGCCGCCGACGCCACGATCACGCTCTGCCGGTCGTCGTCGGTCGCCCCGGGTGCGTTCTCGGCCGGAGGCGCCGCGCGGCGCCCACGCCGGCCCGGACGCCGCGTGCGCACCTGGCGTGCGTGCAACGCCGACCAGGCGCCCGGCTCAGTGGCTCGCGCCACCTCGGCCGCCCCATCCGGCTGCTCGCCGCTCTCCTGGGCTGCCGCCGGCGACTCGTCGCCCGGCGCCGCGGCGGCCGGCGGCGCCTGTGTGTCGCCGGCTCCCAGCGGTTCGCTGCCCGGCAGGGCCGGCGACGCCTGACCCTCGACGGCCGCGGCTGCCGCGGCCTGTTCTTCGGCGGCGCCGGACTGTGCGACGCCCTCCTGGCCCTCGTCGTGGGGCGCGGCGTCCGAAAGGGACGCACTCGGCGCCTTTGTGCGGCGCCCTGGTTGCTCGGTCACTGCAAGTCATCTCCTTTGCCCGCGGACATGGCCGTCGGGCGCTATCTCATCCGTCGCGGCGAAAGACCGCGACGGCAAACCTTGCCAAGTCACGCGCACGCGCGTGAGATCGAGCACGACCGGCTCGATCTCCAGCCGGGCAGCCAGCGCGGCGACGACCTCGTCGACGCGCGCCGAGCCGCCGGGCCCGTAGCGCAGCGTGAAGGCGAGCTTCGTACCGGCATCGCAGGGCGACGCCGAGAGCTCGCACACGTACTCTTTCAACTCGATCGCCCGGCGACCTTTGGGCGACTGGCGCACCACGCTCACGCACGGTTGGCCGGCAAACCAGGCGAGTGCTTCGTCGACGGCGGGGCCGGGCGCGTCGAGACGGCACTCGTAGGCGGCCGCGGCCGCTTGCGGCCGCGGCCGCTCCCCCGCGATGACCAGCCGCTCGATCGCCAGGCCGTCGGCGGCGGCGGCTCGCAGTGCTGCCAGGCGGACGGGCAGCAGCGCCGCGGCGCTCTCCTCGACGACCTCGACCACCGCCAGCTCGTCGAGCCCCGCCGCGCCGGTCGGCAACGGCAGCGGCAGGGAGAGCCGCGGCTTGGGCCGCATTCCTTGCGACAGGGCCAGCTCGATGCCGGCGCGGGCGAACGTGCGCTGCACCACCCGCATCGTGTCGAGGTGGGAGATGTAGCGGGCCGGACCGTCGCGCCTGAAGCTCACCAGCCACCAGCTCACCGGATCAGCTCCATCTCGATCTCGCCGCCGCACACGCCGCACGACGTGCAAGAGCCGTCGCGACAGTCGGCGGTCGTCTCGGCGCGCACCGCGCGGGCGCCTTCGTCGCGCAGAAAGCCGTCGTCGACGAGAGGATCCACGTCGCGCCACGGCAGGGCCTCGGTGCTGCTCCAAGCCGGGCCTCCCAGCTCGATGCCCACCTCGGCGGCGGCGCGCCGCCAGATGCCGGCGTCGAACGACTCGCTCCAGCCGTCGAAACGTGCCCCGCCCCGCCAGGCCGCTTCGATCAGGGCCCCGGCCTCACGTCCGCCCATCGCCATGGTCGCCTCGACCAGCGAGGTGCCGACGTCGTGGAAGCGCACCCTGATCTGCCGTGGCAGCCGTTGCCGCAGCAGCTCCTGGCGCCGGCGGATGACCGCCTCGCCGGCAAACCCGGCGCGCTCGAAGGGCGTATGAGCCTTGGGCACGAACGACGAGACGGCGATCGAGATGCGCGATCGTCCCGGCGCCGCCTCTCTGGCGTTGCGCAGGGCCGACTCCGCCATGGCGGCGATGGCCGCCACATCGTCGTCGGTCTCGTCGGGCAGGCCGACCATGAAGTACAGTTTGAGCCCGCTGTAGCCGGCGCCGAAGACGCCCCGCACGGCCGCGGCGAAGGCTTGCTCGTCGACCCGCTTGTTGATGGCGTCGCGCAGTCGCTGCGTGCCGGCTTCGGGCGCCAGCGTGACCGAGCCGCGCTGCTCGTCGCCGAGGCGGGCCAGCACGACCGCCGCCGAATCGACGCGCAGCGAGGGCAGCGAAACGCGCACGTGCGGGAATCGTTCGCGGATGCCGGCGATCGCTTCGCGCACGCCGCCGTAGTCGCACGACGACAGCGAGATCAGCGAGACCTCGTCGCAGCCCGTGGATCGCAGGGCGCGCGCGGCGGCCTCGACGACCATGGCGACCGGTCGCTCGCGCACCGGGCGGTACCACATGCCGGCCTGGCAGAACCGGCAGCCGGCGGTGCAGCCGCGCATGACCTCGATCACCGCCCGGTCGTGGACTCCTTCGATGAGCGGCACCAGCGGCTCGGTGACCGGTGAGGTGTGGGCGAAACCCATGAAGACCTGGCGCTCGACGCGGCCGTTACCGGCCATGGTCGCGCCACTCTTACCCGTCGCGACCGCCCGGCCGCCGGAGGCGTGCGGCAGCCAGACGCCGGGCACGGCGCCCAGCCGGCCCAGGCGTTGGGCTCGCGTCGGCGCTTCGAGCGCCGCCACGATCTCGGCCAGCCGGCCTTCGGCCTCACCCACGAAGAAGGCGTCGAAGAACGGGGCCAGCGGCAGCGGATTGGCCGTGCCCGGCCCGCCGCCCAGGACGATCGGGTCGGCCTCGCCGCGCTCGGCGACGTGCAGCGGCACCCCGGCCAGGTCGAGCATCTCGAGGATGTTGGTGTAGGTCAGCTCGTGCTGCAGCGTGAAGCCCCAAAGAGCTGCCTCGTGCACGGGCGCCCCGCTTTCGAGACTCCAGAGCGGCACGCCCCGGGCGCGCATCAGCGTGGCCATGTCGGGCCACGGGCAGTAGGCGCGTTCGGCGGCCGCCGGAGTGGCGTCGTTCAGGCCGGCATAGAGGATCTGCAGTCCGCTGTTGGCGATCCCGATCTCGTAGACGTCGGGGTACGACAGCACGATCCGCGGCGTGGCGCCGGGTTTGCGTCGCGCGTGGAACTCCCCGCCGACGTAGCGTCCGGGCCGCGCGACTCGCGCCAGAAGATCGGTCAGGTCGTGTTGGAGCCGGTTCTCACCGGGCGATTCCTTTGGCAAGCTTCTCAAACTTTCCTAGCTGGCTGGACAGCCGGGGGAACCGGCTGGCCGTGAGCGGTGCGCCGTTTTCGAAATACGCCACCGCCGATCTGCCTATGGCTTCGGTGCCCACATACCCGAAGCTCGCTTTCATGGCCCAGCCGAGGCCGGGCACGTAGTCGACGGCACTGCGGGCGAGCGTTCTCAGGCCGAGACCCGAGGCAATCACCCCGAGCACCTCGATCGTGCGCTGCAGGTCGGAACGGTAGCCGTAGGCGGCGCCGATGCGCAGCACCATCTTGAGCTGGTTCATGGTCATGACCGGCATGTCGGCGCCCGGCAGGATGATGACGGCCCCCACCAGGGCGTTCTGCCGAGCCGTCGCTGCGATCGTGTGGTCGACCACGGCGGCGCGCAGCGCCGGCAGCGCCGCCGCCAGGGCAAAGCCCCCGTGCCCGGCGACCTGCGCGATACGCCGCGCAAGCGCCGACTTGGCGGCCGGCGTGCCGCGCGTGTGGAGCACGAACTCCTTGCCGGAGAGGCCCGCCAGCGCCATCCAGGCGTGGCGGTCGATGGCCACGGCTTCGGTGTCGCGCACGGCGGCCACGATGGCCGGCAGGTGGGCGGCCCGGCAAAAGGCGACCGTCGGTCGCAACTCCGGCCTGACCGCCGCCTGGGCGTCTTCGAGGAAGACGATGACCGACCACCGCGACAGCGCCTCGGGGTGGGTCGGCACGTCGGCCCGGCCGAGCACGTCGAGGGCCCGGCTGACGCCGCCCGCGGCGGTGTCGTCGGCCCCGGCCGACAGCATGCGGCCGGCGTCGGCCAGCAGGTCGGCGGGGCCAACCAGACAGATGCGGGCCGTCTCCGGGGTGTGCCTGCGCACGTCGGAGACGGCTTTCAGGATCTTGCGCACGTCGTAGGTCGCCATAGGTCAGCCGCCACTTCCCGCCAGCCGGCCGCGCAAGTGCACGCTCTCGAGCAGGCCGACAAGCATCAGATCTGTGATCAGTGCCGCGCCGCCGTAACTGATGAACGGCAGCGGGATGCCGGTGATCGGCATGATACCAATAGTCATACCGATGTTCACGAACACCTCAAACAGAAAGATGGCCGCGATGCAGCCGGCGATCATGCTGCCGTAGAGGTCGCGCGAGATCGTGGCGATGCGCAGCGCCCGCCAGATCAGCACCACGAACAGGGCCAGCAGCACGGCCGCGCCGACAAAACCGTAGCGCTCGCCGATTACCGCGAAGATGAAGTCGGTGTGATGTTCGGGCAGAAAGTCGAGCACCGTCTGAGTGGCCTGGTTGCCGCGACCGCTGAAAGCCCCCGAGCCGACCGCGATCAGAGACTGGGTGAGGTTGTAGCCCGACGACTGCAGGTCGTGACCGGGGTGCAAGAACACGAAGAGCCGCTGCATCTGGTAGGAATGCACGATTCGGATGCCGGCCATCGGCAGGACCGTCAGTACGAGGGCCGCAAGGGCGACCGCCGCCGCGACCAGCGCCGCGAAGTGCGTCCAGGGCGTGCCGTAGAAGAGCAGCAGCGTGAGCGTCAGCACCACGAAGACCATGGCCGTGCCCAGGTCGGGCTGAGCAAAGACGAGCGCCGCCGGGACGGCCATGTACAGCAGGGCAAAGAGGGTGATACGGCGCTGTCCGATGGCCGGCAGGCGGTCGGCCAGAAAGGCGGCCAGAGTGACCGTGAGGATGACGAGCGCGAGCTCCGAGGGCTGGAAGTTCACGAACGAAAGCGAGATCCAGCGGCGCGAGCCGCGGGTCACAGGCCCGAGGGCGAACACGGCGGCGATCGAGACGAGGACGAAGGCAAACAACGGCCATTGCCAGCGCCGGTAGTGCTCGTAGTCGACGAGGGACAGCACCAGGAGCGCCCCGATGCCGACCGCGGCGTAGATGACCTGGTAGCGGGCGTAGTAGATCGGACTCGGCAGCGCGTCGTGACGAGTCGCGAAGTAGATCATGGCCACGCCGTAGACGAGCAGCCCCGCAGCCGCCGCCAGCACGAAGTAGTCGAGGTGGCGCAGGTAGGTGCGCAGGTCCATGCCCGTCAGTCGCTATGCGTGGCGCCGGTTACCTGGGCGCCCTTCACATTGAATAGCGAGTCGTAGATCATGCGCGCGGCCGGCGCGGCGGTCGTGCCGCCGTGGCCGCCCTGCTGGATCATGACGACGACCACGTACTGGGGATCGTTGGCCGGCGCGTAGCTGCAATACCAGGCGTAGTCGCCCTGCCGCTGGACCTGCGCCGTGCCGGTCTTGCCGGCCACCTGCACCGGATAGTTGCCGAACACCTTGTACGAGGTACCCAGCGGCGTGGTCGCGGCTTCGTGCAGCGCGTTCTGCACCGTGGCGATGGTCGCCGAAGAGATGCCGAGGCTGCGCGGCTGCGTGTAGGGCAGGCGACGCACGAGCCGGCCCTGCGAGTCGAGCACTCGGACGCCGAGATGGGGGGTCACCAGGTAGCCGCCGTTGGCGATGGCCGCGTAGGCCACGGCGGCCTGCAGCGGCGTCGCTTCGAGGTTGCCCTGGCCGATGGCGAGGTTGACCGAGTCGCCCGGCTTCCAGAGGCGGTCGACCTGCCAGCCCTTGGGATCGGTCTTGGCGGTGAAGGTCGCGTTCTTCCACTCCGGCGTGGGCACGAGGCCGGCCACCTCGCCGGGCAGGTCGACGCCGGTCGGGTGGCCCATGCCCATGCGCTTGGCCCAGTCCTCGAGCCCCTCGCCCTTGCTCGAGTAGAAGTCGTAGCCGACGTTGTAGAAGTACACGTCGCACGACTGCACGATGGCCTGCGTCAAGTCGAGCGGACCGTGGGCTCCGGGATAGATCCAGCAGTGCCAGACCGAGTTGCCGAGGGTGTGTGGCGGCGTGTACTTGCCGGTGCAGTCGTAGATCGTGCTCGGCGTGATCACGCCGTTCTCGAGACCGGCGACGGCGTCGACGACCTTGAAGGTCGAACCCAGCGGATACTGGCCCTGGGTCGCGCGATCGAGCAGCGGCGTGGTTGCGACGTTCAGCTTCTTCCAGTGCTTGGCCGACAGGCCGCCGACGAACCACGACGGATTGAAGGTCGGCTCACTGGCCATGGCGATGACCGCACCGGTGTGCGCGTCGAGCACTACGGCGGCGCCGCCGTCGGCGCGCGGCTCGTTGCTGGCGTGGGCCAGGTCGATGCCGTAGTTGACGGCGTTCTCGGCGGCCCGCTGTACCTTCGTGTCGATCGAGAGCTGCAGGTTGTCGCCGGCCTGGGGCAGCGTGCCGCCGGGGACGACCTGCTTGGGGCGGCCGCTGGCGTCGACTTCGACGCGCACCGAACCCTCGACGCCGCGCAGCCATTTGTCGTAGGTGTACTCCACGCCCGACTGGCCGACGACGTCACCCGCCTGGTAGCCGCGAAAGCGGGCCTGGCCGATCTCCTGCTGGGTGATCTCGCCCAGCTGCCCAAGAAAGTGGGCGCCGAGATCGCCCAGCGGATAGTCGCGCAGGTAGTTCTGGCGCACCTCGACTCCGGGGTAGGCCTGGGTGTGCTCGAGCAGGTACGAGACGGTGAGTCGATCGGTGTCCTGCTTGATCGTCACAAAGTCGTACTGCAGTCCCAGGCCCTGCCCGATCTGGCTCCAGGGCACGCCCACCTGGCGCACCATCTCCTGTCTGATCTCGGCGGGCTTCATGGCCAGCACGGTGGCCAGCCGCTTGACGAGGTGGCCGAGCCGCCCGGCGGGCACGTCCATCGGCCGGATGCCGACCGCCAGGCCAGGACGGTTCTCGACCATGACGGTGCCGTTGCGATCGAGGATGGTGCCCCGGGGAGCCAGCACGGCGACGGTGCGCAGACGGTTGTCGTTGGCCTGAGCGACGTACTGCTGGGCCGACAGGATCTGCAGGAACCACAGGCGAAAGACGATGACCCCGATGAGCCCGACGGCGATGGCAGCCAGCAGCAGCACGCGCAGGGCGACCGACGGCGGCTGCGCGACCTGGTCGCCGCGGCCGGTGCGGATCCAGCGGCGCTGCCCGCCGGGCCGGTTACGTCTCGGATATGCGGACATGTCGCTCACCTCCCAGCCACCAGCGCGCCACGAGGTACAGCGGCACCGCCAGCAGACAGTCCAGGACGAGCAGCGGAATGACCCAGCGGCCCATCAGGTACAGCAGAGGCACCTGGCGCCCGAACAGAAACTGGGCGAGCAGTTCCAGCGACTCGGCCAGCAGCGTGGCCACGAACACCGACACGATCGGCGCGACGCTGGGAGACAGGTCGGCGGTCTCGGCGTAGCGGCCCACCAGGTAGCCCACCGCCACCAGCGCCAGCGAACGCACGCCGGGCGGCTCGAACAGGGCGATCGACACGATCGCCCCAGCCACGAAACCGAATGCGGCGCCGATCTCGGCGCCGCGCAGAAGCGCCACCGCGACGACGAAGATCAGCACGAAGTCGGGGTTGGCTCCGAGGATGCGGATGTTGGCCGCCACGGCCGTCTGCAGCAGCGTGGCCACCACCAGCAGGGCAAACAGCCGGCCGATCTCGGCCACGACGTGGGGTCCGTCGGCCGGCTTTTCGATGGCCGGCACGCGCTGGGCCATCACAGGGCCACCATCACGAGATCGAGCGTGTGAAAGTCGACATAGGGAGTCACGGAGATGCTCTGATACAGCTCGACGTCCTGCTGGGCGACGGCCGAGACCTGGCCTATGGGAATGTCGGGCGTGAAGATCGAGCCCTTCATGCCGCTCGTCACCACGACCTGCCCGGCCACGACCTTCTCGGAGCGGTCGACGTACTGCAGGGTCACGTCGCCGGTGACGCTGCCGGCCACGAGGCCCTGGGCGCCGCTGGGCTCGACCTTCGCGTCGATGAAGCTGTCCTGGTCGGTCAACAAGGTCACCTCGGAGGCTTCGGCCGTGACGGCCGAGACGCGCCCCACCAGGCCCTGGCCGTTGACCACGGCGTCGTCTTCGCGCACACCCTGAGCGGTGCCCGCATCGATCGTCACGGTCGAATACCAGGCCGTCGTCGAGCTCGCGATCACACGCGCCTGGGCAAAACGCACACCCTTGGGAAACACCGCCGAGTCGCGTAATCGCTGCATGCTTTTGAGCTCGCCGTCCTGCTGCTGCATGACGAGCTGCTGGGCGAGCTGCGCGCGCAGCTGCTGGACCTGGGTGCGCAGACTGCTGTTCTGCGACTGCGCGCTGAACAGATCGGCGAACCAGTCCCAACCGTCGCGGAACGGCTTGATCACGCGGGCGGCGCCCGATTGGAGCGGGGCGACGACGTGCATGGCCGAAGCCTCGGCCCGATGGACCGGGCCGCTCGACGGCTCGCGAAAGTAGACCGTGAGCAGAGCGACGGACAGCACGACCAGAATGGCGACGACGATGCGCCGCCGCAGTGCGCGCTTGCGAGACACTACGAGCGTACGGGCCTAGTACCGGCCTCTGGGCCTCGAGTTGCGCTTGCTGCGGGCAATGGCATCGAACTCCTCGAGATACTTGCCGGACCCTACGGCGACGCAGGTGAGCGGCGATTCAGCCAGGTGGACCGGCATCTGCGTCTCCTGACGCAGGCGCTCGGGCAGTCCCTGGAGCAGCGACCCGCCGCCGGCCAGCATGATGCCACGGTCCATGATGTCGCTGGCCAGCTCGGGGGGCGTCTTGTCGAGCGTCGCCTTGATGGCGTCGATGATGGCCTGCACGGGCTCCTCGAGCGCCGCGCGGACCTCTTCGGACGACAGCACGATGGTCTTGGGCAGGCCCGTGACCAGGTCGCGCCCGCGGATCTCGGCCTGCTCCTCTTGGGGCAGCGGGTGGGCCGAGCCGATCTCGAGCTTGATCTCTTCGGCGGTCTGGCTGCCGATGAGCAGCTTGTACTCTTTCTTGACGTAGCTGATGATCGCCTCGTCCAACTCGTCGCCGCCCACGCGGATCGACTGCGACACGACGATGCCGCCCAGCGAGATGACGGCCACCTCGCTGGTGCCGCCGCCGATATCGACGATCATGTTGCCGGTCGGCTCGGCCACCGGCAACCCGGCGCCGATGGCCGCCGCCATGGGCTCTTCGATCAGCCCCGTCCAGCGCGCACCGGCCGAGTAGGTGGCCTCTTCGACCGCCCGCTTCTCGACGCCGGTGACGCCCGAGGGCACGCAGATCACGACCCGCGGATGGGCCCATCTGTTCTGGTTCACCGTGCGGATGAAGTGGCGCAGCATCTGCTCGGTGACGTCGAAGTCGGCGATCACACCGTCCTTGAGCGGGCGGATGGCGCTGATCGAGCCGGGGGTGCGGCCGAGCATGCGCTTGGCCTCGGCGCCCACCGCGTGGACTTCGCCGGTACGATGGTCGATAGCGACCACGGACGGCTCGGAGAGCACGATGCCGCGGCCGCGGACATATACGAGTGTGTTGGCGGTGCCAAGGTCGACGGCGACGTCGCGCGCGCCGAAGCCTGTAAGGAAGTCGAAGAAACCGATGACCTGCTCCTTTCGATCCGGTTCTCTCATCCATAGTACACGCCGCCCCGAGCGGAGCCAAACGGATGAGCAGGAAGAACGCCTAGCGGGCGGCGCGCGCCGTACCGCCGGCCAGCCACGAGAACGGTGCCACGCCGAACCGCTCGAGGCCGTCGAGCAGCAGCGCTACCGGCAGACCCACCACGTTCCAGTAGTCGCCCTCTACAGCCGCCACGAGCGCCGCCCCGACGCCCTGGATGGCGTAGGCTCCGGCGCGCCCGCGCCACTCCTGGGTCGCAACGTAGCCGACCACGGCCTCGGCGGCCAGCGCCCGAAAGGTCACCGCGGTGCGCGCGTGACCCGTCCAGATGCGTCCGCCCGAGCCGATGAGGCAGACGCCGCTCACGACCTCGTGGCGGCGTCCCGCCAGGGCGCCGACGAAGGCGGTCGCCTCGGCGGCCGTGGTGGCTTTGCCCAGCACCCGATCGTCGAGCGCAACGACGGTGTCGACGCCCACGACGAGGTCGCCGGGCGCGAGGCCTGCGGCCTCGCGCCCGGCGACCTCGCGCGCCTTGCCGAGGGCGTTGGTGATCGCGGTGCCCACGGCGTCGCCCGCCACGAGCGACTCGGCGAAACGGCTGGGCGCGACGCGGAACGCCATGCCGAGCTGGGCCACGATGGCCTCGCGCTGCGGAGAACGCGAGGCCAGCACCACCAGGAGCGCCGGCGGCGCCGGCGGGACGGCCCTAGACGAGCTCGTGCTCACCGAAGAACAGGCCGATCTCGCGGACGGCGCTCTGCGGACCGTCGGAGCCGTGCACGATGTTCTGTTCCTTGGACAGCGAGAAGTCGCCGCGGATGGTGCCGGGAGCCGCCTGCGCGGCGTCGGTCAGGCCCAGCATGGCGCGGGCCACGGCGATGGCGTCGCGGCCCTCCCAGACCATCGCCACCACCGGTCCCGAGGTGATGAAACCGACCAGCGACTCGAAGAAGGGCTTGCCGGCATGCTCGGCGTAATGACGCTCGGCCAGCGACCGGTCGATCCGCAGGGTCTTCAGACCACGCAAGGCAAAACCGCGCCGCTCGAAGCGGCCGACGATCTCGCCGACCAGGCGCAGCCGCACGCCGTCGGGTTTGACCATGATGAACGTCTGCTCCACGGGATCGTCCTTCCGTCGTGGTCCGGGCGCCGGCGGCGGGCCTTGCTGCCCGCCGCCGGCGCCCGGACGATCGCGGCGGGCAGGGGCGGCCTGACGGCCGCCCCTGCCCGCCGCCCTTACCCGATCTCGAGCCCGAACGTCTGCTCCTGCGGGATCTGTCGTTCGCAGTACGGGCAGATGCGCCAGCCGGGTTCGACCGGCCTGTGGCAGCTCGAGCACACCTCGCGCAGGCGCCGCATGCAGTGCGGGCACACGAGATAGTCGTCTTTGACGGGCGTCTTGCAGAACGGACAATGCTCCTCGCCGTCGAGCCGCAGCTCGAGCATGCGCAGCTCGAGCTCGCGCTCGCGAGCGTCTTCGAGGTACTCGGGCGGCCGCAGGATCGCATAGACGAACAGCCCGAAGGGCCCGAACACAAGGCCGGTCAGCACGGCGACGACGATCACGATGCGGTCGTCGATGCGCCGCCGGGCGTCCTTGAAGACCCAATACGCGCACGACAGCCACACGACTACGAGGAAGAACCAGAACATGAGCACGACGAAGTGCCACGTCGACGAGTGAAAGAAGTCCTTGATCGAGCCGAACGGGTCGGTCGAATCGGAAGCGGCGACCAGCAGACGGTCTAGCACGTGCTCTCCTCCTGCCGCGGACAACCCGCCACGAGGCGGTCGGCTGCGACGGTCGCTTGATCCCCCAGGCGCCCTTGCGACGGCCCGGCGGCCGGCCTTCCGCCGGCCGCGGCCGGTGCGGACCGGTCGCTCGCAGCGCCGCTGCGAGCATCATACCTGACAAGGCAAACCATACCGAAAGCGGCGGCCGCGCTACAGAACGTGGGTGACCACGTACGGGCCGATGAGGTACCCGACGAAGAAGGCCACGACCGCCGCGGCCACGAGGAACAGCAGCCAGAAGAGCAGTCGGACGATGAGGCTTGAGGAACCTCGGGCCACAGCGAGCGCCTCCCTGGTCGCAGATCGCGCGCTAGTATACCCTACCGCTCCCCGCCCCGCCGCCCTCGAGCAGGTCGGCAAGGTCGGAGAGCAGGTAGAGCGAGCCGGCCACGAGCACCGAGCCGCGCCGGCCGGCGAGGCGCTGCGCCAACGCCACCGCGACGTGGGGGTCGGGCTCCGTAAGGACGGTGCGGCCGGGCGTGGGAGGCGCGCCGCGGTCCACCTGCCCGATGCGCTGGGCGAGCTGGCTCGCCGTCAGGCTGCGCGCCTCGCTGGCCTGCGTGGCGACGACAGTGCCGACCAGCGGCACGAGCGCCGCCAGCATCGTCTCGACGGCCTTGTCGGCCATGATCGCGAACACCCCCACTCGCGGCGCCGGACGTTCGAGGCCGGCCAGCGCCTCGACGAGCGCCGCCACCCCGTCGGGATTATGCGCACCGTCGGCCAAAAGCAGCGGCTCGTGAGCGGCGATCTGCAGCCTTCCCGGCACCGCGGTAGCCGCCAGCGCCCGCCGCACCGCGCGGCCGTCCAGACCGCCGAGCAGCATCCGGCAGGCGGCCACGGCCAGGCCGGCATTCACGGTCTGGTACCGCGCCGGGCTGGGCACCGAGAGGTCGGCGAAGCGCTCGCCGGCGAGCGCGACCGAAAAGCGCGCCGGCTCGCCGGCCACCAGGATGTCGCGGCCCAAAAGGCAGGCGTGCGCGCCGACACGCGCGCAAGCCTCCTCGGCCGCCGCCTCGAGCCCATCGAGCGGCCCGAATACGACCGTGGCGCCGCGGCCGATGACGGCCGCCTTCTCGGCGAAGATCAGCTCTCGCGTGTCGCCCAGCACGTCGGTGTGCTCCAGGCCGATCGTGGTCAGCACGACGACCGGCGCCGCCAGCACGTTGGTGGCGTCGAGGCGGCCGCCGAGCCCGGCTTCGATGACGGCCGCCTCGACGCCCGCTGAACGCAGGGCGACGAAGGCCGCTACCGTGAGCACCTCGAACTGGGTGACCGGTCCAAGTTCGGGCGGCAGCCGCAGGCTCTCGGCGCGTACCAGCTCAACGGCCGCCCCGAGCGCGGCGGCCGTCACCGGCCGACCGTCGACCAGCACCCGTTCGTTGAAGCCGCTGATGTGCGGCGAGAGGTAGGCGCCGCTGCGCAGACCCGACGCGGAGAGGATGGCGGCCGCATAGCGTGTGGTCGATGACTTGCCGTTGGTGCCCACCACATGGATGGCGCGCAGCGTGCGCTCCGGGTGGCCGAGCCGGGAGAGCAGTCCGGCGACGCGCGCGAGCCCCGGGCGCATGCCGAACACGGCCAGCGAGTGAAGATACTCCTGCCAGTCGTCGGGCGGCCGCTCACGACCGCCGCGGGCGCTCAAGCGACGCGCCCCTACGAGAGGCTGCGCAGACGGGCGGCGAGCTCGTCGCGCTCGGCGATCCGCGCGGCCAGCTTGGCCCGCTCTTTGGCGATGACTGCCTGCGGCGCGTGCTCCACGAAACCGCTGTTGGCCAGTTTGTCCTGGGAGCGTCGCACCTCGCCGTCGAGCTTGTCGACCTGAGCCCGCAGCCGACTCACCTCTTCGCCGCGATCGACGGTCGGCGTGGCGACCTCGAAGCGCCCGCCCGGCACCAGCACCGCCGTTTCGCCGTCGTGGCCCGCGGGGCGAGCGGCGATCTCGACGCGCGACAGCGTGCGAAAGGCGGTGGTAAACGACAGGTAGAGCGGCCCCGCCGCGGCGCCGTCGGGGCCGTCGTCGGCCACAAACGCGGCGCTCAGGATCGTGGCGGGCGTAAGGTGCTGCTCGGCGCGGTAGACGCGCAGCGCCTGGATCGCGCTCTGGACCTGGGTCAGGGCGGCCTCGTCGGCGGGCCGCAGGTCGTCGGGCCCGGCGACGGCATAAGCGCGTTCGAGCAGCGGGGCGGCGCCGTAGTGCGCGGCGATCTCCTCGGTCACGAACGGCAGAAACGGGTGAGCCAGCCGGACGACGCCGTCGAGCACGAACATGGCGTGGCCGGCGGCGGCCGCGCGGGTCGCCGAGTCGTCGCTGTACAACCGTCCCTTGACGAGCTCGAGGTACCAGTCGCAGACCTCGTCCCAGACGAAGTGGTAGAGCTCATCGACGGCCACCGAGAAGTTGCAGCCGGCGAGTGCCTCGCGCACCGCCGCGGTGGCCCGCGCCAGACGACTGGTGATCCAGCGGTCGACGACATCGGCATCGGACCTGGCCGGCGGCGCGCCGTCGGCCGCCAGCAACACGAGCCGGCCCGCGTTCCAGAGCTTGTTGGCGAAGTTGCGGCCCATGGCGATCTTCTCTTCGGAGAAGCGCACGTCCTGACTGCTCGACATGAGCAGCAGGCCGAACCGCGTGGCGTCGGCGCCGTACTTGTCGATCATCTCGAGGGGGTCGATGCCGGTCCCCAGCGACTTGCTCATGCGGCGCCCGTCGGGCGCCTGGATGACGGAGTGGATGTAGACTTCGCGAAAGGGCACATCACCGGCAAACTCGAGGCCCATCATGACCATGCGCGCGACCCACAAGAAGATGATCTCGCGCGCCGTGCTCAGCAGGTTCGTCGGGTAGAAGTAGCCGAGATCGGCGGTGTCGTCGGGCCAGCCCCAGGTGGCAAACGGCCACAGCGCCGAACTGAACCACGTGTCGAGCACATCGGTCTCGCGGCGCAGGCACGTGCCACCACACTTCGGACACGACCGCGGTTCGTCTTCGGCGACGATGGTCTCGGAGCAGCCCTCGGCCTCACAGTACCAGACCGGGAGCTGATGACCCCACCAGAGCTGGCGCGAGATGCACCAGGGCCGCAGCTTGTCCATCCAGTCGATGTAGACCCGGCCCCAGCGCTCGGGCACGAAGCGCACGCGTCCGTCGCGCACGGCTTCGGTGGCAGGCGCTTTGAGCTCGTCCATGCGCATGAACCACTGCAACGAGATGAGCGGCTCTATGTGGGTGTGGCAACGCTGGCAGGTAGCGACGCTGTGCGTGTAGTCCTCGACCTTCTCGAGGACGTCGGCAGCACGCAGGTCGGCGACGACGCGCTCGCGGGCCTCGTCGACGCCGAGGCCCGCGTAGGGGCCGCCCTGCTCGGTGATGCGGCCGTCGGGACCGATGGCCTGGATGGTCGTGAGGCCGTGGTCGCGGCCGATGTCGAAGTCGGTCAGGTCGTGGGCGGGGGTGATCTTGAGCGCACCCGTGCCGAACTGGGGATCGACGCGCTCGTCGGCGACGATCGGCAGCTCGCGGCCCACGAGCGGCAGCAGCGCCGTGGCCCCCACCACGTCGCGGTAGCGCTCGTCGGCGGGGTTCACGGCCACCGCCGTGTCGCCCAGCATGGTCTCGGGCCGGGTGGTGGCGATCGTGATCGCGCCGCCGCCCTGCAGGGCGTAGCGCACGTGATACAGGTGACCGGTCTCCTCGACGTGCTCGACCTCGAGATCGCTGATCGCCGTACCGCAGCGCGGGCACCAGTTGACGATGTAGTGGTCCTTATAGATATAGCCCTTGGCGTGCAGGGCGACGAACACCTTGACGACGGCGCGCACGTACTGCTGGTCGAGCGTGAAGCGTTCGCGCTCGTAGTCGCAGGCGCAGCCCAGGCGCTTGAGCTGGGTGACGATGGTGCTGCCGTACTGCTCGCGCCAGTCCCAGACCAGCCTCACGAACTCCTCGCGGCCCACGTCTTCTTTGCTGCGCCCCTGGGCGCGAAGCTGTTTCTCGACCACGTTCTGGGTGGCGATGCCGGCGTGATCGCTGCCCAGCAGCCAGCAGGCGTTGTCGCCGAGCATGCGGTGGTAGCGCGTCTGGACGTCCTGGATGGAGCCGTTCAGGGCGTGACCCATGTGCAGCCTGCCGGTGATGTTCGGCGGCGGGATGACGATCGAGTAGGGCGGGCGCGAGGGGTCGGGCTCGGCGTGGAACAGATGGGCATCGAGCCAGCGCGCCATCCAGTGGCTCTCGACCGGACCCGGATCGAACCTGGTCGTGGCCTTCAGGTCTCTTATCTGCTCGCTCATGGCATCTCGCCTGGATCGCTTGTGGGTCGTTTGCGGGCCGCTTCAGCGGCTGCGTGCCCGGCCGGACACGCCGGGTGAGTATACCCGGACAGGCTCCTCGGTGACGAAGCGGCCGGCCCGGCGAGCCGCAAAAAGGGGGCGGGGCGGCTTGCCGCCGCCCCGCCCCCGACGAGTCGCCGGACGCCCGCCCGCGCCCTACGCCGTCTCTTCGCCGAGCTGCAGAACGGTGTTGTCGGCTTCGGTGACCAGCGTCGGGTCGAGACCCTTCTCGATGGTCTCTTTGGTGATCACGCACTTGCGCACGTCGTGGCGCGAGGGCAGCTCGAACATGACGTTGAGCAGCGCCGTCTCGATGATGGTGCGCAGACCGCGGGCGCCGGTCTGACGCTCCTGGGCCTTCTCGGCGATCGCCACAAGGGCGTCGTCGCCGAACACCAGCTCGATGTCGTCCAGACTGAAGAACTTCTGGTACTGGCGCACGAGCGCGTTCTTGGGCTCGGTGAGAATGCGCACGAGCGATTCCTTGTCGAGATAGTGCACCGCCGAGATCACCGGCAGGCGGCCGACGAACTCGGGGATCAGGCCGTAGTTGAGCAGGTCTTCGGGCAGCACCTTGGTGAAGATGTTGCCCACATCGCGCTGCGCGGCCGTCACGATGTCGGCCATGAAGCCCATGCCCTGGCGCCCCACGCGGTGCTCGATGATCTTCTCGAGGCCGGCGAAAGCTCCGCCGCAGATGAACAGCACGTTCGTCGTGTCGATGGTCAGGAACTCCTGGTGGGGATGTTTACGGCCGCCCTGGGGCGGCACGCTGGCCACCGTGCCCTCGAGGATCTTCAGCAGCGCCTGCTGGACGCCCTCGCCCGACACGTCGCGGGTGATCGAGGGGTTGTCGGCTTTGCGGGCGATCTTGTCGACTTCGTCGATGTAGATGATCCCGGTCTCCGCCTTCTTGACGTCGAAGTCGGCCGCCTGGATGAGCTTGAGGAGGATGTTCTCGACGTCCTCGCCGACGTAGCCGGCCTCGGTGAGCGCCGTGGCGTCGGCGATCGCGAACGGCACGTTGAGGATGCGGGCGAGTGTCTGAGCCAGCAGCGTTTTGCCGCAGCCGGTCGGTCCGAGCAACAGGATGTTGGATTTCTGCAGCTCGACCTCGCCGTCGGTCGCGCTCATCGCCTGAATGCGCTTGTAGTGGTTGTAGACCGCCACGGAGAGGATGCGCTTGGCATCGTCCTGGCCGACCACGTAGTCGTTCAGGATGGCGTAGATGTCGCGCGGCTTGGGCAGCGTGTCGAGGTCGAGCGTGGCGGGAACGGCCAGCTCTTCGTCGATGATCTCGTTGCAGAGATCGATGCACTCGTCGCAGATGTACACGCCCGGGCCGGCGATGAGCTTCTTGACCTGGCGCTGCGACTTGCCGCAGAAGCTGCAGAGGAGCTGGTCGTTGCTGTCGATAGGTCCTGGCACTCGGGAGCCTCCCTCCTATCGATGCGAGATGACGTCGTCGATAATGCCGTACTCCTTGGCCTCCTGGGCGGTCATGAAGTAGTCGCGGTCGGTGTCTTTGGAGACCTTCTCGACGGTCTGGCCGCTGTGCAGGGCAAGGATCTCGTCGAGGGTCTTGCGCACCTGGATGACCTCGCGGGCGTGGATCTCGATGTCGGCCGCCTGGCCCTCGAACCCGCCGATGAGCTGGTGGATCAGGATCTTGGCGTTGGGCAGGGCGAAGCGTTTGCCCTTGGCGCCGCCGGCGAGGATCAGGGCGCCCATGCTCATGCCGATGCCGACGCAGATGGTCGAGACGTCGGGCTTGATGAACTGCATCGTGTCGTAGATGGCCAGTCCGGAGTACACCGAACCGCCGGGGCTGTTGATGTAGATGCTGATGTCCTTGTCGGGGTCGTCGGACTCGAGATGGATCAGCTGCGCCACCACGAGGTTGGCGATGTCGTCGTTGATGGGCGTGCCGAGAAAGATGATGCGCTCGTTGAGCAGCCGTGAGTAGATGTCGAAGGCACGCTCACCGCGGCTCGTCTGCTCGATCACCATCGGGACCAGTGGACTCACTTCTCGATCCTCTCCTTTCGGCGCCTGGCCGGCATCGACCTGCCGGGTATCGCCGCTAGTCGTCGTCTGTCTTTTTGCCCGGCCGCCTGGGCGCCGAAGCCTTGCCGACCTTGCCAACTGCTTTTCCGGCCGGCTCGTCGGCCGTGCCGCTCGGCTCGTCGTCTGCTCTTGCCTGAGCGTCGGCCTTGTCCGCAGCGGCCTCGGGGCTCACCGGCGTGGCGTGTTCGACGAGAAAGTCGACCGTCTTGGCGATGACCAATTCGTCGCGCATCATGTTTTGCCTGCCGGAGGCATACACGTCGAGCACGAGCTGGTTGGCATCGCGCTGCAGGACCTCCGCGTCCTCCATTATGCGCTCCCGCAACTCCGTATCGCTCACCGTGATCTTCTCGGCGTCGCGGATGGCGGCGAGCACCAGACCGCGCTTGACCTCGGCCTCAGCCCGCGGGCGCAGGTCGGCCTCGATCTCTTCTGCGGTCTTGCCCAGCGCCTCGAGGTACTGGGCCATCTCGAGGCCGCGTTCACCGACCGTCGACTCGAGCTCGTGGTAGAGGGCGTGCGCCTGGCGTTCGATCATGGCCGGCGGCACGGTCACGGTAGCGTTGGCGACGGCCTGCTCGACGACCCCGTTGCGGTACTCGCGGTCGACCATCGACTCTCGCGCCGTGGTCAGCCTGGCGCGCACGTCGTCGCGCAGCGCCGCGAGCGTGTCGAACTCGCTGGCCTGCTGGGCAAACTCGTCGTCGAGCGGCGGCACGACCTTCTCTTTGATCTCCTTCATGGTCACGGCAAAGGTCACCGCCTTGCCCTGGAGCTCCTCGGCCTGATAGTCGTCGGGGAACTCGAGATCAAAAGACGTCGTGGCGCCGGCGGTCAGACCTTCGAGGTGGTCTTCGAACCCGGGGATGAGGTTGCCCTGGCCGACCTCGAGCATGTAGTCGTCGGCGCGCGCGCCCTCGAGCGGCGCGTCGTCGACCGCGCCGGCAAAGTCGATCTGCACGAAGTCTCCCTTGACGACCGCCCGGTCTTCGACCGGCTTGAGGCTGGCGAAGCGCTCCTGCAGCATGGCGAGCTGGGCCTCGACCTGGGCGTCGGTGATCTCGACCGTGCCCTTGCTCACTTCGAGCCCGGTGTACGCGCCCAGCACCGGTTCGGGGCGCACCTGTACCTTGGCGGTAAAGGCGAACGGCTCCTTGCCGGTGAAGTCGCCGAAGTCGATTTCGGGCATGGACACCGGGTCGAGATCGGCCTCGTCGACCGCGCTCTCGTACCACTCGGGCAGAAAGTCGTTGAGCGTCTGGCTCAGAACGTAGTCCTCGCCGAGACGGGTCAGGACGATCTGGCGCGGGACCTTGCCCTTGCGAAACCCGGGTATGGTCGTCTCACGCGCCAGGCGCGAGATGGTGCGCTCGATCTTGGCTTCGACGTCGTCGCGTGGCACCTCGACCGCGAGCTCGACCTCGTTCTCTGCAACCGGCTTGACCTCTGTCTTCACTTTGGAGTCTCCGTCTGTCTTCGGTTGTGGCCCCTGCTCCGCGAGCGGCGAACCCCATTCGGGGGCCGCGGGCAGACGGGACTGAAAGCGACTGGTGCGGGTGAGAGGACTTGAACCTCCACGGGCTGAGCCCACCAGATCCTAAGTCTAGCGCGTCTGCCAGTTCCGCCACACCCGCAGGCGTTGTCGGCGAGGAGGTGCTGGGGTGAGGGACGGGATTCGAACCCGCGGCCGCCAGGGCCACAACCTGGAGCTCTACCAGCTGAGCTACCCCCACCACGGTGATCGCTGACGCACGTGGCGCCCGCTCCCGAGGGAACGGCGTGTAAGGATAGCACGTCGGCGAGGCGGCGTCATGGCGCGGGCCGCGCCGCTGACGGCGACTTCTTGGCGCGCCCGGCAGGATTCGAACCTGCGACCTAGAGCTTAGAAGGCTCCCGCTCTATCCAGCTGAGCTACGGGCGCACGAGGGCGGCGCAACGACCAGGGGAAATGGAGCGGGAGACGGGTCTCGAACCCGCGACATTCAGCTTGGAAGGCTGACGCTCTAGCCAACTGAGCTACTCCCGCACGCACGCGGCGACGAGCTGGTCGGGACGGGCGGATTCGAACCGCCGACCCCCTGCTCCCAAAGCAGGTGCGCTACCAGGCTGCGCCACGTCCCGCGCCTGCCGCGGAGTATAGCACCGACCTGCAGACCGGCTGACCCCGGTTACTCGGAGACGATCGGCAGGACCAGCAGCTCGCCCGGATGGATGTCGGCGCCGGCCAGGTGATTGCGCTGCTCGATGCGGTATACGAGCTGCCGCGGATCGTGACTGCCGGCGTAGGCGCCACCGGCCACACTCCACAGCGTGTCGCCGCTGCGCACGACGTAGGTGTGCTCCGAGTAGGCGGGACCGTTGCTGGCCCCGTTGGCGATGCGCGCCCCGGCCCAGGCCGCGATGACCAGGACCAGGACAAGCAGCCCCAGCCGGCTGAGGCCGCGCAGACGGCGACGGCGCGCGGCCGCGCGCCGTCGCCGTTCGGGGGGGTACCGTCTGCGCGCCTGGGCCGCCCGCTCCCGGGCGGGAGCGACGGCGCCGTTCGAGAGGCCGGCGACACGACCATTGCGGCTCGGTGCGTCGGTCATGCCCGCCGGCCCCTCGTCTGTGAAAGCTGTTCGGTGACCAGTTCCGCGCCGCAGTCGCGGCAGGTGACGACGAGGCACTCGCCACTGTCGGTGACGCCGCCATGAGGCGCCGCCACCCACAGGTCGCGCGAGCCGCACCACACGCAGGAGCCGCCCGCCTGATTGCGGACGAGCACAACGAGCTCGTCGACGGCGGCGGCCAGCGTGCGGGCGGGCTCGGCGAAGGCGACAAGGCTCATAGCCGGCGAAGGACTCCTACGACCCTGCCGACGAGCTCGACATCGTCGAGGACGATCGGCTCGTACAGCTCGTTGGCGGGCTGGAGGCGGATGCGACCAGACTCGCGGAAGAAGCGCTTGGTGGTGGCCTCGTCGCCGACCAGCGCCACCACGATGTCGCCGTTGTCGGCGGTCGCCTGGCGGTGCACCACGATGAGGTCGTCGTTGTGGATGCCGGCGTCGATCATGGAGTCGCCGTCGACGCGCAGCAGAAAGTCGTCGTCGCTGCGGCGCAGCAGGGCCGGCACCTCGATGTAGTCTTCGATGTTCTGCTCGGCGAGAATGGGCACGCCGGCGGCGACCTGGCCGACCAGCGGCAGCGGCCGCAGTGGCCGCGGCGTGTCGACGAGCTCGAGCGCCCGCGGCTTGCTGGGGTCGCGGCGGATGAACCCGAGCCGCTCGAGGTTGCCGAGGTGCACGTGCACGGTGGACGGCGACGACAGCTGCAGCCGGCTGCCGATCTCGCGCACCGTGGGCGGGTAGCCGTTTGCATGCGTGAACTCGCGGATGAAGCTGAGCACCTGCTCCTGTCGCGCCGTCAGACCAGTCACGCCACTCTCCCTTGTCTCGAACATGTGTTCGTACCGACTCTAGGCCGGAACACGTGTTCGTGTCAAGTGGCATGCTACAGGCGGGGTCGGACAGAAAACCGGCGCGCGGCCGAACGCCGACGCCGGTCGGCCGGACTTACGACAGCAGGCCGTCCAGGATCTGCGCCTCGAGCACCTGGCTGCGCGTGAGCTGCGGCGCGCTCAGGACCTCGCGCGCCAGAGCGGTGATCGCATCTTCGGGCAGCAGCCCCACGACCTCGCTCTCGCGCACCACGGCTCCCGCAGCCGCGGCGCGGCTGCGCACCGCCTCGAAGGCCGTGAGCAACGAGGTACGCCGGTAGTCGGTCAGATTCATCGAGACCTGCACTCCGTCGTCGAGCGCAAGGCCCATCGCCTTGAGACAGGGCAGGCCGCCGTCGCGCTCGCGGATCTCGCCGGCGATGCGCCGCGCCAGCTCGAGGTCGGTGGACTGCAGGTTGACGTTGTAGGCGATCAGCGCCGGGCGGGCGCCGATGGCCACGGCGCCGGCCCGCGGGTGCACTGCCGCCGGCCCTTCGTCGGGGGCGCGCGCCGGATCGCGGCCGATCTCGGCGCGCAGGCCCTCGAACTCGCCGCGCCGCACGTCGGCGAGGTTGCGTCGCTCGGGGCGCCGGGCGGCGTCCTCGTAGAAGTACACAGGGATCCCCAGCTCGGCGCCGACGCGAGCACCAAGCCGGTGGGCGCTCTCGACGCAGACCGCCATGTCCTGGGCCCTGACCGGCACGAACGGCACGACGTCGGTGGCCCCGAAGCGCGGATGAGCGCCCTCGTGGCGGGTGAGGTCGATCAGCCGGGCGGCGGTGGCGATGGCGCGAAACGCGCCCTCCTGCGCCGCCGCCGGCTCGCCGACGAAGGTGATCACGCTGCGGTTGTGATGGCCGTCGCTCTGGCGGTCGAGGAGCGTGACGCCCGGCGTGCCGGACACGGCGGCCGCGATCTCGTCGACGACCGCCGGCCGGCGGCCCTCGGAGAAGTTGGGCACGCACTCGATCAGCGTCACGAGCCCTCCCCGCCCTCGTAGCAGGGCACCCCGTCGCGGGCCACGAGCCTGCCGCCCACGACGACGAGCGCCGCCAGGTTCACGCCGAAGTGGTAGGGCAGCTCGTGGCGGCTCGCGGCGTCGAGCACGACCAGGTCGCACGACTTGCCCGGCGCGAGGCTGCCGACCACGTCGCGCAGGCCGACCGCCCCGGCGCCGCCGCGTGTGGCCGCGCGCAGCGCCTGGGCCGGCGTGAGGCGCATCTCCTGGCAGGCCAGCGAGATCATCTGCTGCATGTTCTCGCAGTAGCAGGTGCCCGGGTTGAAGTCGGTCGCCAGCGCCACCTCGAGCCCGCCGGCGAGCATCTCGCGGGCCGGCGCGTAGGGCTGATGGAGAGTAAAGCTGGTGCCCGGCAGCACGACGCCCACGACGCCGGCGGCACGCAGCGCCGCGATCTCCTCGAAGGTGGCGTGCACGAGGTGATCGGCCGAGACGCAGGAAAGCTCGGCGGCCAGCAGGCCGCCGCCAGAGCGGGCCAGCTCGTCGGCGTGGATCTTGAGGCCGAACCCCAGCATCCTCCCCGCCTCGAGCACGCGGCGCGACTGAGGCACGGTGAAGGCGCCCTCGTCGCAGAACACATCGACGAAATCGGCCCGGCCGCGCAGCGCGGGCAGCATCTCGTCGCACACCAGGTCGATGAACTCGTCGTCGCGCCCGCCCAGCTCGGCCGGTGTGAAGTGCGCCCCGAGCAGGGTGAGGCGGCGGCGGGTCGGATGACCGGCCGCCGCCGCCGCCAGCATCTTCGCTTCGTGTGCGGTGGAGAGACCGTAGCCGCTCTTGACCTCGAGGGTGGTCGTGCCGTGGGCGAGGAACGAATCGAGCCGCCGGCGGGTGATCGCGGTGAGCTCCTCGAGGCTCGCGGCGCGCGTCGCGGCGACGGTGGCGTTGATGCCGCCGCCCGAGGCCAGGATGTCGGCGTAGCTCACGCCGCCCAGCCGGGCCGCGTACTCGTCGGCGCGCGAACCGGCGAACACCGCGTGGGTGTGAGCGTCGACGAACCCCGGCAGCACGCAGGCGCCGGCCGCGTCGAGCTCGGCGGCGCCGTCGAGCATCTCGACGGCGCCGCCGAGCTGCGCCTCGCGGCCCACCCAGACGATGCGGCCGTCGCGCGCCGCCAGGGCGCCGTCGGCGATCACGCCGAGGCCGTCGTCGTCGGGCAGGGTGTCGGCGCCCGCCGCCGGTACGGTGGCCGGGGCCAGCGTCACCAGCTCGCGCGCGCGACGCAGGACGAAGTCGGCCGCCAGACGCCGGCCGGCCGCCGGCGCGTCGCGCTCGGGACCGTGGGCGGCCGTGCCGCCCGGCACCTCGCTCACGACCCCGCCATGGGCAGGTCGATGCCGAACTCCGCGGCCGCCTCGAGCGCTTCGGGGTAGCCGGCGTCGGCGTGGCGCATGACGCCCGTGCCGGGGTCGCAGGTGAGGACACGCCGCAGGCGCTCGGCCATCATCTCGGTGCCGTCGGCCACCACCACCATGCCGGCGTGGAGGCTCTTGCCGATGCCTACGCCGCCGCCGTTGTGAAAACTCACCCAGGAGGCGCCGGCCGCCGTGTTCAACAGGGCGTTCAGGATGGGCCAGTCGGCGATCGCGTCGGAGCCGTCGCGCATGGCTTCGGTCTCGCGGTAGGGCGAGGCCACCGAGCCCGAGTCCAGGTGGTCGCGGCCGATCACCAGCGGCGCCTTGACCTCGCCGTCGCGCACCAGTGAGTTGAAGACCTCGCCCATCTTGGCGCGCTCGCCGTACTGGAGCCAGCAGATGCGGCAGGGCAGGCCCTGAAAGCGCACCTTCTCGGCGGCCATGCGGATCCAGCGGGTGACCATCTCGTTGTCGGGGAAGGTCTCCAGCACGGCGCGGTCGGTGCGCGCGATGTCCGCCGGGTCGCCCGACAGCGCCGCCCAGCGGAAGGGCCCGTTGCCCCGGCAGAACAGCGGCCGGATGTACAGCGGCACGAAACCCTGAAAGGCAAACGCGTCGCCATACCCGGCGGCCTTGGCCTCGCCGCGGATGTTGTTGCCGTAGTCGAAGACGTGCGAGCCCGCCTTCTGCAGGGCGACCATCGCCTCGACGTGGTCGACGATCGCCGCCCTCACGCGGCGCACGTACTCCGCGGGATCGCGGCCCCGCAGGTCGCGCGCCTCGGTCAGGCTCATGCCGTTGGGCACGTAGCCGTTCAGGGTGTCGTGGGCCGAGGTCTGGTCGGTGACCAGATCGGGAGTGACGCCGCGCCGCACGAGCTCGGGGTAGATATCGGCGGCGTTGCCCAGCAGGCCGATGGAGAGCGGCTTGCCGGCGCCGGTCGCCGCCGCCGCCCAGCGCAGGGCCTCGTCGAGCGACGCGGTCGAGCAGTCGACGTAGCCGGTCTCCAGGCGCCGCTCGATGCGCACCGGGTCGACCTCGACGCACAGCGCGACGCCGCCCGCCATGGTCACCGCCAGCGGCTGCGCGCCGCCCATGCCGCCCAGGCCGGCGGTGAGAACCAGGCGGCCCACAAGGTCGCTGTGGTAGTGCTTCTCGCCGGCGGCCGCGAAGGTCTGATAGGTGCCCTGCAGGATGCCCTGCGTGCCGATGTAGATCCAGGAACCGGCCGTCATCTGGCCGTACATGGTGAGTCCGAGCGCGTCCAGGCGGCGAAACTCGTCCCAGCTGTCCCAGTCGCCGACCAGGTTGGCGTTGGCGATCAGCACGCGCGGCGCCCACTCGTGCGTCTGAAAGACGCCCACCGGCTTGCCCGACTGTACGAGCAGGGTCTCGTCGTCGCGCAGGCGCCGCAGGGTGGCGGCGATGGCGTCGAAGGCCGCCCAGTTGCGCGCCGCCTTGCCGGCGCCGCCGTAGACGACGAGGTCCTGGGGGCGCTCGGCGACGTCGGGATCGAGGTTGTTCATGAGCATCCGCAGGGCGCCCTCCTGCTGCCAGCCCCTGCAGCTCAACTGCGTGCCCCGCGGGGCATGCACCACGCGGTCCGATCCGACGGCGCTCATGGCAACCTCCACTCCCTGAAAGACAAGCCGACGCGCACGGGCGGCGCGCGCATTGGACTCACGCACGTAAGGATATACCTGCGCATGGAGGCGCCATTCCTGTTGGCCGGACCGCGGCCGCGGTCCGCCGGCAAGGCGCGCGGGCGGGCCGCCCATCCGGGCGGCCCGCCCGCGCGCCGGGTCGCGGCGGCCTCAGCGGCCGCTGGCCGACGGCATCACCTTGACGGCGCGCGACTTCGGCACCTCGCCGAGCGGCAGCACGACGTGGCCGTACACCTCGTTCCAGATCTGGGCGATCGCGCCGTACATGGCCGAAAGGCCGACGAAGACGCCCTCCCAGCCGGCGACCTTGCCGATCGTGGCGTTGCCGGACCAGGTGGCGACCGCCAGAAGCACGAAGAGGATGGTGAGACTGCCGAAGACCACCTGCAGCGAGACGTTGATGCGCAGCGTGGCGATGAACATGAGTCCCGTGAAAACGCCCCAGGCAAGCAGATACCAGCCGACCGCGGTCGTGGTCGGCGCGTCGATGCCCATCCATCTCGGAAACGCCAGCATGGCGACGAAGCTCAGCCAGAACAGGCCGTACGAAGCAAAAGCGGTCGCGCCGAACACGTTGTTCTTCTTGTACTCCTGAAGGGCCACGATGACCTGAGCCAGGCCGCCGTAGAACACCGCCATGGCCAGGATCATGGTGTTCATGCCGAAAAGACCGGCGTTGTGCAGGTTGAGAAGCACCGTGGTGACGCCGAACGCCATGAGCCCGAGCGGCGCCGGATTGGCGACCCTGTCCTTTACTGTGGCGAGCACCTCGTGTTGCTGGTCGGTCATCTGGCGGTCCCTCCCTTGTCGTGGCCGGCGCGCGGCGGCGCGCGGCGGCGGTCTGCGCATATGTCAGAACACCTGTTCGTACCTGCGGCCGGCCAGAGCGGTCACCGCAGCCTCTGGAGCCTTGCGATTGATATCACACGCAAGCGCCGAGCGCCAAATGTGCAGACGATATCGACCGGCGCCGCGCCGGGCGCCGGACTCGCTCGCCGCCGCGGCGACCACCCGCAGGACCTCCTGCACGCCGTCCTCTTGCGAACGGCCGTTCGCCATTGCGCCCGGCGCCGGGCGGCCGGCAAGAGCGGCACTCCCCGTACGACGACAGGCGGTCGGCCACCTCTGCAGCACTTTCGGGCAGCTCCCGGCGGAAAAATGCGCTAAAGTCTCATGCTTGACCTGCCGATAAGCAGCCCCACTGGGACCAGTCGTGTCCGGCTCACGCCTCCCAGGCGACCGGACACGGGGGGTCGATCTGGTGGGGATCACCCAGAAAGGATGTCCAAATGAGTCTCTTGAGCGGCAAGTACCCGAAGCTCGCCATGGTAGCGCTGGTCGTGTGCATCGCCCTGGCCAGTGGCGCAGCCAAGAAGTGGAGCTGACAGCGCCCGAATCACCGCGCCCGCACCATGGCGGAGCGCATCGCCGGTCACAAGAGAGAGGGATCATGAAATCACTGCTGTACAGCAGGGTCGTCATCGCGCTTGCGCTCGTCGTCGCTCTGGCGGTCGCCAGCGGCGCCTGGTGGAAGTGGGACTGACCGGCCAGCGGTCCACTCCCGTTCCCGCCACCGCACGACCCTAGCCGTCCGCCAGAGTCCCGTGAGCGACCAGCCATCTACGGCGGCCCCGCCGGCCGCGCCACGCGTGTCGCCCGCGGTCGCTATCTACATCGCTCTCGTCGTCGTCGCCGCCGCCGCGCTGCTCAGCGCCACGGCGAGCACCTTCCCGCGCGACCACTGGATCGACCTGCTCGTCTTTCTCGCCGCCGCCATCGCCACCGAACGCTGGGCCGTGGCGTCGAGCCTCGAGGGCCACATGTCGCTGTCGCTGACGGTCGGGTTCGCCGCGGCCATCCTCTACGGCCCGGCCTTCGCGGGCATCGTCGCCATCGGCGGCGTGGTCATCAGCGACCTGCTCATCTGGCGGCGCCACTGGACGCGCGTCGTGTTCAACGCCGGCCAGCTCGCCGTCTCGGCGGCGCTCGCGGCGATCGTCTATGCCAGGCTCGCCGTGCCCGGACCGATCGACCTGAGCCGCGACGCCCTGGCCATCGCCGTCGCGGCGGTCGTCTTTCTGCTGGTCAACGACACGCTGGTCACCATCGTCATCAGCCTTTCGGGGCGCTCGTTCCTGCACGAGTGGGCGGCCTCGTTTCGCGAGATGGGCGTCCTGTATGTGTCAATGGCCCCGCTCGGCGCGCTGCTGGCCTTCGCCTACCAGGACAGTCGTTGGAACATCCTCTACTTTCCCTTCCTGATCCTCGTCATCTACAACGGCTTCAAGCTCTATGCCAACCTGCAAAGCGAGACCGACCACGCCCTGGTGCTGCTGGCCGACACCGTCGACAAGCGTGACGAGTACACCTACGCGCACTCGTTGCGCGTGGCCGAATACTCCGGAGAGATAGCCCGGGCTCTCGACCTGCCTCGCAAAGAGATCGACCTCATCGTCTCGGCCGCCCGGGTCCACGATCTCGGCAAGATCGCCACCGACAACCGCATCCTGTACAAGCAGGCGTCCCTGACCGACGAAGAACGCAAAGCGATCATCGCCCACCCGGCCGACGGCAGCGAGCTGGCCGGCCAGTTCAGCATGTATCGCAAGGGCCGCGACTACATCCGCCACCACCACGAGCGCTGGGACGGCCGCGGCTACCCCGACGGTCTCGCCGGCACGCAGATTCCGCTCGGCGCGCGCGTCATCACCGTGGCCGACGCCTACGACGCGATGACCTCCGACAGGCCCTACCGGGCGGCGTTGTCCCCCGAGATCGCCCTCGCCGAGCTGCGCAGAGGCGCCGGCCGCCAGTTCGACCCCGACATGGTCGAAGCGTTCATGACCTGCTACCGCGACGCCGGACTGCCGCGCCTCGTCGCGCTTCCCAGGGCGTCAGGGGAATCGTGCTCGTCCTCGTAGTGGCCGTCGTCGGCGGCCTGATCGCCGGCGCTGTGCTCGGCGGTTCGCTGGCCAACCTCGACGGCCTCTCGCTGCGGCTGGCGTGGCTGGTCGTGGTCGCGTTGCTGCTGCAGATCGTGGCGTTCTCGCCCCTCGGCCGCCCCCTGCCGAACTCAGTCGTGATCACCATGCACATCGCCTCGTACGGCTTGCTGCTGACGTTCGTCGTGGCCAATCTGTGGCGCCGGCCCGTCATGTGCTTCGGCCTCGGCGTGCTGCTCAACGCGCTCACCATCACCATAAACGGGGGCTACATGCCGGCCAGCGCCGCGGCCCTGCGGCTCGCCGGCCTGCCGGTATCGAGCCGCCCGCACAACAACTCCGAAGTCGCCGGACCGGCCACCCATCTGCGCTTTCTGGGCGACATCCTCGGCGTGCCCCACCGGCTGCCGCTGGCCAACGTCTTCAGCATCGGCGACATCCTCATCGCGGTCGGGCTGGCCTGGCTGATCGCCGCGGGCATGGCCAAACGGGAGCGCCGCGCCGAGGAGTGCAAAGCGGATTCGGCGATCGCCTCTGGGCGCCCGTGAGCGGAGCCTTGCGCCGACCGACTCGGAGCCTTGCGCCGACGAACTGTCTATAATGGCGCCGATGGCACAGACCGGGGAGATCAGCGAGGCGCCCTTCGCGCCCCCAGACCACGCCGACGACCGCGCTTCCCGCCGGCGCTCGGCGAGCCGACGCTTCGAGCGCGCCCCGAGCGTGGTCATCACGGCGGTCATCCTCATTCTCATCGCCTCGGCCACCGTGCGCCTGTACGAGCTCCAGCGGCCCAACGTGCTGGTCTTCGACGAGACCTACTACGCCAGGGACGCCCACACCATTCTGCACGGTTACCTCGGGCCCATGCCGCTCTACCCCTGGGAGCCCGGCAAAGAGGTCTCCTGGCCGCACCCCGAGTACGGCAAGTTCGCCATCGCCGTCGGCGAGGCGGCGTTCGGCAACACGTCGTACGGCTGGAGGATCGTGCCGGCGATCGCCGGCACGATCCTCCTCGCCCTGGTCTATCCGATCGGCCGCCGACTGGGCCTGGCGCCCGTCTGGGCGCTGCTCGGCCTTCTGCTGGCCGCCTCCGACTTTCTCGGTATCGTGCAGTCGCGCATCGCCACCCTCGACATCTTCGTCGCCCTGTGGTCGGTGCTGTGCGTCTACCTCGCCTTGCGTTACGTGCAGACCGGGCACCGGCTGCGCTGGCTGTTCCTCTGCGGCCTGGCCGGCGGCCTGGCCTTCGGCACCAAGTGGTCGGGCGCTTTCGCCGTAGCGGCGGCGATGGCCGTTATGCTGCTCTACCGGCGCCGCTCGTGGCGCCGTCCCGCCGCCACGGCCGTCGTGCAGGCGCTGCGCGACGTCGTACTGCCCGCCGTGGCGCTCGTCGTGCTGCCCGTGGCGCTGTACTGCGCCAGCTACGTGGTCTACTTCGCCAAAGGCCGCCACACGCTGTCGCAGTGGTGGGCGCTCCAGCACGAGATGTGGTGGTTCAACGAGAACCTGCACGCCACCCACACCTACGCCTCACACGCCTACACCTGGATAATCGACTACCGCCCGGTCTGGTACTACTACCAGACGTTCAACGGCGCCGTCCACGGCATCATCTCGATCGGCAATCCGCTGCTCTGGTGGGCCTCGGTGCCGGCGCTCGTCGCGCTCGTCGCGCTGGCCTTCGTCAGACGCGACCGCGAGCTCGTTCTCGTGCCGCTGATCGTGGCCCTGCTTTACCTGCCGTGGCTGAACACCACGCGCACCTCGTTCATGTACTACATGACGCCGGTGGCGCCGTTTCTGGCCCTGGCGGTCGCCACGATCCTGCGTGAGCTCTCGCACGCCCGTCTGCCGCGGCTGCGCTGGGCAGTGCTCTGCTACGCGGCGGCCGCCGCGGTCGTCGCCCTGCTGTGGTACCAGATCGGTGAGCTGGCGGCCTGGTGGTTCTGGCGCCTTCCGCTCCAGGTCTCGCCCGACTTTGCCCGCGTGGTGCTGGCCGTCGCCCTCGGCGTTCTGGCGTTCGTGCTCCTGGCTCTGTTTGCCTGGCCGCGGGCCCGCGACCTCTGGCCGTACCTCACCTGGGTCTTTGCGGGAGCGGTCACCGGCGTCTGTCTTGCCTTTCTGCCGATCCTCATCGACCTGAGCATCTCGCCGGCGCACTTCTACCACCTCATGTGGTTCCGCAACTGGATCTGATGCCGGCCCCCGCGCCGTCCGCCCACCGTGAGGCCGCCGGCCGCACGATCGTGGCCCTCGTGCTGCTCGTCGTGGCGCTCTCGGCGGCCGTACGTCTGGTCAATCTCGGCGTCTTTCCCACGCTGGTCTTCGACGAGCACTACTACGTGCACGACGCCGACGCCATCGTCCACGGCCGCATCGGCCCCCGCCGGCCGTCACCCTGGAAACCCGGCGACGGCCTCTCGCTGGCCCACCCGCCGCTCGGTACGCTCTCCATAGCCGCCGGCATCCTCACGCTGGGCAACGGTCCCTGGGGATGGCGCGTGCCGTCGGCGATCGCCGGCACGCTGCTGATCGCGCTCGTCTACCCGCTGGCCCGGCGCCTGGGCCTGGCGCCGCGCTGGGCGCTGGCCGCCCTTCTGCTCGCCGCCTCGGACACCATGCTGATCGTCGAGTCGCGCATCGGTGTGCTCGACCCGTTCGTCGCCCTCTGGTCGGCCGCCTGCATCTACTGCGCGCTGCGCTACGTGCAGTCCGGCCGGCCCGCGCGCTGGCTCGTGCTGACGGGCGCCGCCGGCGGCCTGGCGCTCGCCAGCAAGTGGTCGGGCGCTCTGGCGCTCGCGGCGGCCGCGGCGATCATGGCCGTCGACTGGGCCCGCGAGCGCCGGGCGCGGCCCGCCGGCGGCCCGCGCCCGGCCATGACCGCAGGCGCCACGACCAGCGGCGGCGCGGGCGAGGCGGCCGGCAACGCCGGCCGCCTCGCCCGCGCCGCCGCCTGCCTTGTGGCCCTGCCGCTGGCCATCTATGTGGCAAGCTACGCCGACTACTTCGCCAGCGGGCACAGCCTGGGCCAGTGGCTGCACCTGCAGGGCTACATGGCGACCTTCAACTGGAACGTCCAGGGCTCGTCGGCCATGTCCTCGCGGCCGCTCACCTGGATCTTCGACGCGACCCCGATCTGGTACCGCTGGGCGCTGTCGCCGCACGGCGTCGTGGGCATGATCGCCATCGGCAACCCGCTGCTGTGGTGGGCCGCGATCGCGGCCTCTGCCGGACTGCTGTGGCTCGCCTGGCAGCGGCGCGACGGCCGCCTGGCCGTCGCGCCGCTGCTGGTCGCTGTGCTCTACCTGCCGTGGCTGCTCACGAGCCGCCAGTCGTACATCTACTACCTCACGCCGGCGATCCCGTTCCTGGCCATCGTGGTGGCGACCGCCGGCGCCCGCCTGGCGGGTCCGGCGCCGTTGCGCGGCCGCTGGGCCGCGACCTTCTTTGTGGCAGGCGCGGTCGTCATGGGTGTGGCCGCCGGGGGCACGCTCGCCGTGCGCCTCGCGGCGCCGGCGGCGCTGGCCGCCGTGCTGGTCGCGGTGGCGCTCGCCGCGCGGCGGCGCGGCGAGCGACTACCGCGACCCGGGGCCGTCGCCGCCTGGCTGTACACCGGCGCCGTCGCCGGTCTGGCCGCCGCCTGGCTGCCGTTCCTGGTCTCGTACGCGGCCTCGTTTGGCTACTACGAGCGCCTGACGTGGCTGGCCGTCTGGCGCTGAGCCGGGCCGGCGTCAGCCGATCAGAGCCGCCATGATCGCCTTCTGGGCGTGCAGACGGTTCTCAGCCTGGTCGAAGACCACCGACTGTGGGCTGTAGAGCGCCGCCTCGGTGACCTCCTCGCCCCAGTGCGCCGGCAGGCAGTGCATGAGGCGCGCCTGCGGGCCGGCCAGCGCCAGCAGCTCGTCGTTGACCTGATAGGCGCGCAGGGCGGCGAGGCGCACGTCGTGCTCGGCCTCCTGGCCCATGCTGGTAAAGGTATCGGTGTAGATGACGTCGGCGCCGCGCACGGCCGCGCGCAGGTCTCTGGTGAGCTCGATCGTCGCGCCGGTCTGGGCGGCGTCGGCGCGGGCCCGAGCGACGATCGCCTCGTCGGGCCGGTAGTCGTCGGGCGTGCAGATGACGACGTGCATGCCGGTCTTGGCGCCCACCTCGGCCAGCGAGTTGGCCACGTTGTTGCCGTCGCCGCTGTAGACGAGCTTGCGGCCCTCGAGGCCGCCGCAATGCTCCCTGACGGTGAGCGCGTCGGCCATCGCCTGGCAGGGGTGATGGTCGTCGGTCAGGCCGTTGATGATGGGGATCGTGGCGCTCGCGGCAAGGTCGACGACGTCGGCATGGGCGAAGGTGCGGATCATGATGGCGTCGAGGTAGCGCGACAGCACGTGGCCGGTGTCTTTCAGGGTCTCGCCGACGCGCAGCTGGATGTCGTTGGCGTTGAGAAAGAGCGGCTGGGCGCCCAGCTGGGCGATGCCGACCTCGAACGAGATGCGCGTGCGCGTCGAGGTCTTTGTGAAGATCATGCCGACCGATCTGCCGGCGAGCAGGGCGTGCGCCTCGCCGCGCTTCTGGGCGGCTTTCAGCTCGACCGCCAGGTCGAGCAGGGCGCCGATCTCGGCCGGCGCGTAGTCGTGGATCGTGAGGAAGTCCCGACCGATGAGGCCCAGGTCGGTGACGCGGTCCCGCAGCGCGGTCATGTGGCCTCCTTTGCTTGGCTTTCAGGGTGACATGCAGTCGGCGCACGGGGGGGCCGCCTGCGGCGGCCCCCCCGTGCGCGTCGTGCGATGCTATCAGATGACTTGCGCGAGCGTGAAGTGACGGCCTAAATGAACTTGTGCTCGCGCAACACGTCTTCGAGGGTCGGGTGGCCGATCTCCTGAATGTCGTAGCCGACCTGCACGGCCGGCAGCGTGATCTTGACGATGCGTCGCAGGTCCATCGGCGTGCCGATCACGACCACGTCGGCGCCGGAGGCGTTGATCGTGGTCTCCAGGTCCCTGAGCTGCTGGTCGGAGTACCCCATGGCGGGCAGCAGCACGCCGATGTTGGGATACTTCTCGAAGGTGGCCTTGATCTCGCCGGTGGCAAACGGCCGCGGGTCGATGAACTCGGCGGCGCCGAGCTGGCGGGCGGCAACCGTGCCGGCGCCGTACTTCATCTCGCCGTGGGTGAGCGTCGGGCCGTCCTCGACTACCAGGACGCGCTTGCCCCTGATGGCGGCCGGGTCGTCGACAGTCACCGGCGAGGCGGCCATGATGATCTGCGCGGTCGGGTTCACCGAGCGCACCGCGTCGAGCTCGGCTTCGATGCCGGCCCGGTCGGCTGAATCGATCTTGTTCAGCACGACGACGTCGGCCAGGCGCAGGTTGACCTCGCCCGGGTAGTACACCAGACCGTTGCCCGGTCGGTGCGGATCGGCGACCGTGATGTAGAGATCGGCGTGGTAGAAGCTGTAGTCGTTGTTGCCGCCGTCCCAAAGAATGATGTCGGCCTCTTTTTCGGCCTCGCGTACGATCGCTTCGTAGTCGACTCCGGCGTAGATCACGTTGCCGGCCACGACGTGCGGCTCGTACTCCTCCATCTCTTCGATGGTGCACTCGTTCTTGGCCAGGTCCTCGACCGTCGCGTAGCGCTGCACGCGCTGCTTGACGAGGTCGCCGTAGGGCATGGGGTGACGGATGGAGACGACCTTCTTGCCGGCCTCGCGCAGCATGGTCTGGATCTTGCGCGTGGTCTGGCTCTTGCCGGCGCCGGTGCGCACGGCGCAGACGGCGATCACCGGCTTGGTCGACTTGACCATAGTGCGGTCGGGGCCCATCAGGCGAAAGTCGGCGCCCAGTGAGTTGACCAGCGCCGAGCGATGCATGAGGTACTCGTAGCGCACGTCGCTGTAGGCAAAGACGACCTCCTGGACGTGGTGCTTTTTGACCAGTGCGGGCATCTCCGACTCGTCGTAGATCGGAATGCCGTTCGGGTAGAGCCTGCCGGCCAGGGCGGCCGGGTACTTGCGGTCGTTGATGTAGGGGATCTGGGTGGCCGTGAAGGCCACGACCTCGAACTGCTCGTTGTCGCGGAAGTAGGTGTTGAAGTTGTGGAAGTCGCGGCCCGCGGCGCCCATGATCAGGACTTTCGTTCTCTCGGCCATGCTCACTCCTCTTCGATGGATGGGGTGCTCCGCGCCACGATCTTGGGTGTCAGGCCGGCGGAGTGAACAAACGAGGTGTCGACGTACGGTGACGTGCTGAGCTGCAGGGTGGCGCCGTAGGTGGGCACGAAGGCGATGAGATCGCCCAGGCGCGGCGGCGGTTCGAGCGCCTCGACGTCGAGGATGAGGTGGTCGCTCGAGGCGCCCAGCACCTCGACGCGCGGATCGACGGGCATGAGGCCGTCGGGTGGCGCGTCCTGGCGCCCCAGGGCGCAAATCGCGCGCCGCCGGCGTCCGCGGTCGACGAACGTGGGACGGTTGCCGAAGGCGTCCTGAGCGGTCTCGCCGGTGGGCAGGCTCGGTTTGACGCGGCATTCGATCACCGGCGCCGCGACGACGAAGGCGTCGAGGTGCAAGCCCAGTGTGGGGTCGCGCGTGAGCGTGTCGACGCCGAGCAGGATGGTCTCTCCGATGCGCAGGTTGCTGATCGCCGCCGGCATGCCGCCGGCGATCGTCAGGGCGATGCTGCTCGAGTTGCCGCCCGACACGAAGGCCAAGCGGCGGCCCAGCCGCCGCTCGATCTGGGCGGCCAGAGTGGCCAGCTCGCCAAGGTTGCGCGCAGTCGGACGCACCGCGCCGTAGCAGGTGAGGTTGACGCCGATGCCGGCCAGCTCGACATGCTCGAGCCCCTCGACAGCCGCGGCGAAGCCCGGCAGATCGGCCGGCAGCAGGCCCTCGCGCAGATCGCCCAGGTCGACCATGGCGATCACGCCGTGCCTCCTGCCCGCCTCGACGCAGGCCCGCTCGAGGGCGAGCACCGTCTCGAGCTCGCTCTCCAGGGAGACGTCGGTGAGACGCACTGTCTCGGCGGCCTGCGCCGGTGTGGGCGAACGCAGGAGCCAGATGGGAGAGGTGATGCCGGCGGCCCGCAGGCGCGCGACGTTTTCGAGCCGCGACTCGCCGAGCGCTTGCGCCCCACCGGCCAGCATGGCGCGACCCACCTCGGGCGTGCCGCAGGTCACTTTGGTGACCCCGACCACGTGCAGCCCGCCGAGCGCAGCGACCACTCGGCGAGTGTTGGCCGTGATCTTCTCGAGATCGATGCTGAGCGTGGCGCGAGCGCTCATGTCCCTCCCTGCATATTCTTGATACATGAGTTTATGTCGAACGCCGCCGCCTGCGCAAGCAGACGGCCGCGCTGCGCCGCACTGCGCCGAGCCGCCATCTTCACGCCACCTGCGGTTTTCGTCACGCAGACTTAAGAAATTCGTGCCTATGATTGTCTACCTCTGCGGCGGGCTCGCGCCACGCCATGGAGAACCGCCCCTTGTCAGGCGCGTATCGACCGAATCGGGACGATCGACGCGAGACCATGCGACGAAAGACGGTCCGCCATGAAACGAGCACAGCTCAACTACGCGGTCGATGCCCTGATCGCCATCGCCTTTGCTGTCTGCGCGATCACCGGCATCCTCTTCATGCTGCCGCCCGGCGCCATCCGCGCCCTCGGACTGGGCATGCCGGGCATGCTCGGCGTCTCCTTGCGTACCTGGCACTGGCTGCACGACTGGAGCGGCGTCGCTGCCACGGTCGGCGTGCTGCTCCACTCGGCGCTGCACTACCGCTGGATCGTCGCCATGACACGCCGCACGTTCGGCGCCGCCGAGACTCCCGCACGTCGCGCAGACCGGGGGCGCCCGGCGGCTCCCGTTGCGACGCTCGCCTCGAGCCAGCCTCGCGCCGCGACCGGCCTCGCCGAGGTAGCGGCGCGGCCGCCGGCCGGCCGCTTGGCAAGCCCCGGCAGCACCTCCCCCAGCGGCCACTCGACCGACCGGGCCGATTCGCCCAGGAGCCGCGACCAGCGTCGCATTACCAGGCGGCGCTTCGTCGCCGGCGCGGCCGCCGGTCTCGGCGTCGCCATCCTGGGCGGTGGCCTCTTCTCTCGGCTGGGCGCCGTGGCGGCCAACGCCCCGCAGGGGTCCGGCGGCGCGCCCGCTGCGGGCGGTACCACGACGCCGAGCAGTTCCGGCTCAGCCACCCAGAGCAGCGGCGCCCAGGCACAGTCGAGCGGCGGCGCGACGGGCAGCGCCGGCAACGCAACGCAGTCGAGCGGCGACCTTTCCGGTACCGCGGTCGGCGGCGGCGGCTCGGGGAACGCAACGCAGTCCGGTTCGACTGCGGCCGTCCTGGTAAGCGTCGACACCTCGGCCTGCGTCGGGTGCGGGCGCTGCCTCAGCGTGTGCCCGGCCGGCGTGTTTGCCTGGGACGCCGGCGGCAGTCACGCGGTGGCGCGCAACGCCGCCCGCTGCATCCGCTGTCACCGCTGCCTGCAGACCTGCCCGGCGAACGCCATCACGGTGAACGGCTGACGCTCTCCGCCTGATGGTCGAAAGCTGACGGTCGCGGGCTGGCGGTCGCAAGCTGAAGGTGACCGGCTGACGGTAGCCGGCTGCGTCTCGCCGCCGGACCGGGCGTCACGCCGCCGGCGCGCCCAGGCTCTCGTTGATCAGCGCCACCACGGCAGCACCGTCAAAGTGGGCCAGCAGGGCGCCACAATCGGCCATGATGTAGTCGGCGTCGAGCGCGCAGCGCGCCTCGGCGGGCGGCAGCAAACGGTCGCCGCCGTTGTCGCCGCGGGTGGCGGCGAGCATCGCCAGGCCGTCGGGCAGCCGGGTCAGCGCGCCGCCGGTGCCGATCAGCAGCCGGCAGGCTGTGAGGTCGCGGCCGCGGACTATGGTCTGGCGACCGGTCGGCGTATAGAGGTGAGTGAGGCGGCCGGCATGACGGCGCACGGCGGTGACGGCACAGAAGGCGGCCAGGGCGCGGGCCGCCCCGACCTGCGCAGCGCTCGCCGGCAGCGCCGGCGGCAGCTCCGCCGGCCGCTCGGCGTCGGACATCATGGCGGCCACGTGAGCCGCGCTCACGAACGTTCCCAGGTCGCCCTCGACCGTGCGCCGGCTGTGGGCCTGGGGCTCGATCTGGATCGAGAGGTATTCGGGACTGCCGTCGGTGATCGAGTGCACGTCGGTGGTCGCCCCGCCGACGTCGACCACGACGAGGTCGCCGAGATCGTCGGCCAGGCGCTCCGCCGCGAGCAGCACGGCGCCCGGTGTCGGCAGGATGCGGCCGTTTACGACCTCGCCGATGCGCTCCATGCCGGGCGCCTGCACGATGTGTTCCTCGAAGGCGTCGTGAATGACGGCGCGAGCCGGCACGATGTCGAGCTCGTCGACCGCCGGATAGACGTTGCTGGTGACGCGCACCCGAAAGCCGGCGCGTTCGAGCAGCTCGCGGGCATCGTCGGCGACGGCCGAGTTGCCGCCGTAGACGACGATCGGCCGCAGTGGCAGCTCGCAGAGCCGCCGCGCGTTGCTCAGCACCGTCTCGCAGTCGCCGCCCTCGACGCCGCCGGCCAGCAGCATGAGACTCGGGCAGATCTCGGCGATGCGACGCAGGTCGTGGTCGCGCAGCAGGCCGGCCGTCTGATAGGTGACGACCGCGCCGGCCCCTAGCGCGGCCTCGCGAGCCGCCATGGCCGTCATGCGCTGGGTGAGGCCGTGGACGGTCATGCGCAGACCGCCGGCCGCCGAACTGGTGGCCAAGGTGAGGCGCGGCGCCAGCGGCCCGCTCTGTTGCTCGAGGGCCGCGCGCGCCGTGCCGACGCCGATGGTCACATCGCCGGCGGCCACCGAGGTCGCCGCCACGCCCTGGCCCAGAAGCGCCGGCCGAGTAGCCGGAAAGCCGCTCAGGCCGTCGAAGGCCGACACGACCGTGGTGGTCGAGCCGATCTCGGCGACCAGGGCGTCGATGGGGCGGGCGGCGCCTGTGGCGCCGCCCGCCCCATCCGCGTGGTTGCCGGCCACGCCCTACTTCTCCCGCTGGCGCAGGGCCTTGACCATGAACGAGGCGACATCGATGCCCTTGGTACCGCGCCCGAAACCGGCGTCCATGCCCCAGCCACGGGCCAGCTCGCTGGTGACCTGCGTGCCGCCGGCGATCAGCAGCAGCTTGTCGCGCACGCCCTTCTCGACGGCCAGGTCGGCCAGCTTTTCCATGTTCTGGCGATGCATGTCGCCGTGGGTGATGATCGTCGAGATCAGCACCGCGTCGGCGGCGTGCTCGATGGCGGCATCGAGCACCTTCTCGACCGGCACCGAGGTGCCCAGGTACTCGCAGGCCACGCCGAAGCCTTCGAGGCCGCCGTGCTTGATGTCGATGATCTCGCGCATGCCGACCGAGTGCTCGTCCTCACCGACCGTGGCGCCCACGACCTTGAGGCCGTGTTCCTTTACAAAGGCGCGCACCTCGTCGGCCGACAGTATGTCGGGCGGCGGCGGAATGACCAGTGTGGCCGGGTCGATCGTGACGTCGAGCCTGCCCTTGACCTCGACCAGCGTGCCTTCGGCGGGATGCATGACCTGCTTGTGGATGACCTCGGGGTCGTGCAGGTTCATCGCCTTGGCCAGCTCGAGGGCCGCGAACTCGGCCACCCGCTCCGCCGCCGGCAGAAAGAGCGTGACCACGACGATGCCGTCGCCGGCCCACTCGACCTCGGGCTTGAGCAGGCCCTTGGCCCGCAGCTCCGCCGTATGCTCCAGGCGCACATTGACGTTGTCTTCGGGGTCGAGCTCGTCGGTGAAGGGCACCTTCTCGACGTCGCACAGCGTGCAGCCGCCGATCGGCTCGCACGGCCTCGACAGCCCCTCGGGCAGATGGTTCAGGCCGAAGTGATGGCAGACCGGCGCCATGTAGTCGTCGGCCCGCTCCACGATCGTGCCGGCGGCCACCCCGCCGTCGGCGTAGCGCACGATGCCGTCGTCGTTGGTCTCGGGGTACTGCCCCGAGTCCACGAAGTAGCCCTGCTCGACGGCGGCGAAGTAGCCGCCGTCGCGCTGCATGGCCTCGAAGAACAGCACGGCGCGCTCCTTGAGCTCGCGCACCTTGTCGCGAAACTCGGGGTTGTCGAGGTCGAGCCTGACGAACTCGCGCAGGCCGTCCATGCCGACCAGCGACTGGCGGGCGGTGTTGACGGCGTGCACGTTGTTGTAGTGCCAGGGCACGTTGCGGCCCTCGTCGGGGGTGATCGTGCTCTGGATGTCGGCGCTCGTCAGGCGGCTGATCATGAGGTTCATGACGTGCGAGACGGTCGCCTCGCGGCCACAGGATTCCATGTACCGGGTGTTCTGCTGAGCACGCATCTTGTACTGCCCGAACAGGTCGCGCAGGGCGACCGCGTAGGGCAGGTCCATGCGCATGCAGGGCGCCGGCGGTGAGTCGGGCGGCACGGTCGACAGGCAGATGTCGGCCTGGGGCATGCCGGCCGCCACCGAGTAGGCGCAGTTGATGGCGTGCTGCACGAGCAGCTCGGGCATGACCTTCCAGGCCTCGCGGGCCGTGGCGTTGGCGTTGTGGGCGCCGTCGATCTGGGCCATGCGCACGCTGGCCATGACCTGCTTGGCCACGGCGGCGTCGACGAAGCTGCGATACATGTTGATGTTGCGGTACAGGACGTTGTACTGCGGGTCCTGGTGAGCGCCGTTGACGCCCTCCTCGGCGAACATGACGGCCATCTCGGGGCCGGCCACGCCGCTCACGTAGGAGTGAAAGTTGATCGGCCGGCCGACCTCGTCTTCGATCAGGTCGATGGCCCTGCGGGTAGCGCGCACCTGCTTGCGGGTGACGGCGATGCCGCCGATGCCCTCGGGGGTGCCCTCGAGCAGGCCGTCCATGTGGCTCTGGCCGGCGGTGCGGATGACCATCATGTGGTCGGCGCCGTGCCAGGCGGCCATGCGCATGCGGCGGATGTCGTCTTCGAAGCGGCCGCTGGCGATCTCGGTGGTGACCACACAGTCGGGCTGCGGGTCGATGTCGCCGAAGTAGTGGGCGGCCGGCAGCGGCACGCTGTTGGTGAGGCCCTTCGAGGTCTCCTTGTAGGTGAACGGCCCGAGCTGCTGGTCGGGCACCGGCTCGCGCCAGTGCCAGCCCTTGCGCCGCGGCCGGTAGTGGGCGATGTCCTGGAGCAGCGCCGGGATGTCGAGCTTCTCGTTGGGCTGCAGGGGCGCGTCAGACACGGCGCACCCCCCACTTGGCCGCGACTTCATCCCAGCCCTCACCGGCGGCCAGGCGGCGCCCGGCCTCGGTCACGGGGCAGCTCCACTTGGTCGCGCAGTGCAGCACGATCTGGCCGGCCCCGTGACCTAGCAGGCCGCGCTTCTCGCACTCGGCGGCGACGGCCATGCAGGTGCGCGAATCGAGGCCCATGCGCATGAGCACGCTGCGCTCGATCGACGGTGAGGTGTGCGTGCGGGCGAGCTCGACGAGCGGTTCGACGACCTCGCCGGCCAACTCCCAGAAGCGCGCCTCGAGCTGTTCGTCGGTCAGGCCGGCGAGGTGGCCGCGCTCTTTCAGATAGGTGTCCTCGCGCATCGTGCTCAGGCCTCCTTGGCGGCGAGCTCGGCGAGCATCGCCTCGACGGCCGCCGGGGTCGAGTTGGTATCGGCGGCCAAAAAGGCGATGTCGTCTGTGGTCGGCACGTAGCCCGCGGGCGCTGCCTTGACCGCGTTGCGCACGTAGCTTCTGCGCATGTGGGCGATGTCGAAGTCGCTGGCCTGGATCTGCTCGAGACGCTCGGGAATGACGATCACCGTGCCCGGCTGGTTGTCGCGCGGGTCGCCGGCGCGCACCTCGACGCCCATCTGCCTGGCGAAGTTGAGCTGCGCCCAGTGATGCTTGCCGGCGCCGGTGTACTCGGTCTCCTGCACGACGATGGTGGCCTCGCGAGGCAGCTCGCGAGCCAGCGAGACGGCCGCCGTCATGGCCGTGTTGCCGGCCGGGCCGCGCTCGAGGCCCTCGAGCTTGACCAGAGCCTCGGTGACGTAGAAGACCTCGCCCTGGGTGACCGTGAGGTAGCGATCCATGTAGCGCAGCGGACGGGCGGCGTTGCGCGGCACGTCGGCGCGGTCGGGCCAGGTGGCAAAGGGCACGCCGAAGCCGGTGTGGCCGGTGGTGAAGCTCTTGCGGTTGAAGTCGTTGTCGGAGGCCATGTGCAGGCCCGACAGGTCCACCGACGCGGCCACGATCTTCGTGCCGGTGGCGCCGGCGCGCTTGAGGCCGCGGGCCGTGCCGGTGGTGTTGCCGCCGCCGGCGTGGGTGATGACACAGGCGGTCGGGTCGGCGCCGGTCAGGGCGCGCATCTCCTGGGAGACCTCGAGACCGAGGGTCTCAATGCCCGAGACGCCGAACGAGCTGTACAGCGAGGCCGCGAAGTAGCCGGTCTGGTCGAGCAGTTCGACCATGTGGAAGAACAGCTCGGGCCCGACCGTCAGCTGTACGACCTCGGCCCCATAGGCTTCGCACACGCGGGCCTTCTCGACGATCTCGGGCTGGCCGACCTTGTGGCTGTCGTAACACTCCTGGACGATGATGCACTTGAGGCAGGCGCGAGCCGCCTGGCTGGCCACGGCGGCGCCGTAGTTGCCCGACGTCGCCGCGATCACGCCCTCGTAGCCCTTCTCTTTGGCCACATGGATGGAGACCGAAGCGCGGCGGTCCTTGAAGGCGCCGGCCAGGTTGGCGGCCTCGTCTTTGACGAAGATCCGGGCGCCCCTGCCCGGCTCACAGGTAGAGCGCACGAGGTCGGTGAAGTTCTTGAGCTCGAGCAGCGGCGTATGGCCGACCCCGGCTTTGGTCTGAATGGCGACGATGTCGTCGAGGCTGTAGCCGTGGTCGGCCATCATGGCCTCGTAGTCGAAGGCGATCGGCGACAGCTCGAACTCGCCGTAGTCCATGCCCAGGGCGCGGCGCATGATCTCACCGCGGCGGGCCATGATGGCGTCGAACTTGGTGGCCATCAGGCACCCCCGCTTTCGGGGGCGCCCGCGGAGGCGCCCTGAGCGACGCTCTCGGCGGCGCGATAGGCCGCAAGACGGGCGCGCAGGTCTTTGCCGATGTGCACGAGCTCGGGGATGGGCTCGCCGAAGGTGTGAAAGTACCCGGGGTTGATCGCCGACAGCCTGCCGGCGACCTTGCGGCCCGTCATGGTCTCGACCGTGACGGGTTCGCCGAGGGCCGCCCGGCCCTCGGCGAACCCCTTGACCCACATCGTCAGCGGCTTCTCGGCGGTCTCCGCTGGCAGGTTCGTCGACCTGTCGGCGGGTTCGAGCAGCACACACTCGACCTCGACCCAGTCGCCCGCCCGGGCCTGCTGTGTCTCAGTCATGCAGTCCTTCTTTCGTTACCTCGTGGCTACGGGGAACCGTTTACTTCGTGGGGGCGAGAAAACGCGGCAGCGGCATGTCGACGACGGTCAGCATGCCGGCCGGCGCGCCCTTCATGAGCGGGATGTAGTTGCCGGTGCTCGCGTAGGTGCCCTTGCCGCCCGGGATCTCGGGGGTGTTGGCCATGTTGACGTTGGGATCGCCGACGATCTTGATGTAGTCGCCCGTGTCCTGGTCGGCCAGCTCCGGATGGATCTGCTGCGGATGGATCAGGTGGATCTTGAGCTCGCCGTCGATGTAGCCCTTGCCCACCTGCTTGCAGCCGGCGACCCAGCCCGCCGGGACTTTCACGTGCGGCGTCGAACGCTCGACCTTGGTGACGATCGGCTCGCGCGTCTCGACGATCTCGTCGATCTTCCAGCCCAGAGCCTTGGCGATGAGCTCGATCGACTCGGGAAAGCCGATGTGGCCGACGATGCTGCCGTCGGCGACGCCCTTCTCGAACTGCTCGACCGTGGTGCCCACGCCCTGGCCGGTCATGACGGTCGGGCCGAACGGCGAGAGGTCGTTGACGCGCGAAGCTTCGATGCTGTCGACGCGCAGGCAGATGGAGCTCCACATGACGATCAGAGCGTCGAGCATGAAGCCGGGGTTGATGCCGGTGCCCAGGATGGAGACGTTGTGTTCCTTGGCGAGCCGGTCGAACATGTCGGCGCGCCCCGGGTCGCTGGCCCACGGGTAGGCGAGCTTCTCGGCGATGCAGATGACGTCGGCGCCGGACTTGACGGCGGGCACGATCTGCGGTTCAACCTCGTTGAGATTGGACTGCGTGTTGATGCACACGACGTCGGGCTTGCCGGCCAGCACCTTTTCGAAGTCGGTGGTCATCTTGACATCGCAGGGACGACCGAGGAGCTCGCCGACCGTCTTGCCCTCTTTGGCCGGATTGGTGACGATGCAGCCGACGAGGTCGATGTCCTTGGGCCGGTCGAGGATGAACTTGAGGAGCCCCTGCCCCATTTCGCCGGTGCCCCATTCCACTACCTTGATCATGGTGCCTCCACAGGTGGATTGCATTCCCGAATAGAATCGATGCAAGTATACGGACGCCGACGCCACGTTCAACCGATTGCCCAGTGAGCGTTGCAGATGGTGGTACCGCCGGCGGCGGCGTCCGCGCTCTTCGATCTTGCGGAGTCGGCGCGGCAAGGCCGCGCCGCGCAGGGGTCAGGCGGGAGGAGGCTGGTCGACCTGGACGGGCGTCAACTCTGTGAAGTCAGGTTTCGTCGCCGCCTCCGAGGTCGCCGGGGGTGATGGAGTCGCGGGGCCGATGCTATGGCCCGGCGGCCCCTCCGGTCAACCGCACGACGGGATAGGAGGGAAGGCCTGGTGGCTACGCCGGCGGGACGCCGATACTGAACGCCTTCGGCGACCGCCCTAAGGACTCGCCGGAGAGTGAGTGAACGCGACGCCGTCGT
>Ga0182014_10000353_pt1 | contig 59487 bp, 56 predicted proteins | sample 612S2DmetaG_FD_120489 | JGI IMG/M metagenome (GOLD analysis project Ga0182014, IMG submission 120489) | Permafrost microbial communities from Stordalen Mire, Sweden - 612S2D metaG | ecosystem: Environmental > Terrestrial > Soil > Wetlands > Permafrost | place: Sweden: Stordalen | collected... | reverse complement strand
TCAAAGATAGTAATATGCTATCTAATTCCTTTAAATGGAAGCACTATGAAGGAGAAATTATCCTATTGAATGTAAGATGGTACTTAAAATATCCATTGAGCTATAGAAATTTAAAGGAAATGAGGTTCCGTTGCAAAAAATCTGGCTCCCTTGCAAAATCAGAAAAAACCTTCACAATTAGGATATTTGATTGATTTCATCACGGATGAAATAACACACAAAGGCAAGAATTATAGTCTCAAACTGAGGAAATATTATTTTTGCACCAGAACCGTAATTTTTATTCCGAGACTATTTTTTGTACAATTAATTAAAAATAATTTAGGTATTTGTTTATGTGTCAACAAAAATTAAGAAATCAAAAGCAGAAAAGGAGATTGAGTAATGGCAACTTTAACAGTTTTGAAGTTTGATACCGCTGATAGCGCAAAAAATGAACTTAAAGTAATTGAGGATTTAAGTAAGCAGCAAATGATTAAGCTACAAGATACGGCTATAGTCACTTGGGTTAAAGGAAAAAAGAAGCCAAAAACTGCGCATTTGACTCATTTAACTCGTATAGGTGCATGAGCGGTGCTTTTTGGGGTCTACTATTTGGTATCCTTTTCTTCATTCCTTTGGTCGGTCTAGTCGCGGGGGCAGCGCTAGGTGTTCTAGTCGGTTCAATGACCCATATGGGAATTGATGAAGGTTTCATAAAATCGATCCGTAGCAAAGTGACTGAAGGAACTTCAGCTCTCTTTCTGATGACTAGCGATGCCGTTGAGGATAGGGTAGTAGAAGCTATGAAACAATCCAAGTTTGAAGTCATTGCTACCAACTTGTCCAAGGAAGAAGAAAGCAAACTGCATGCGGCCTTTGCAGAAGAATAAACTTCGCCGAAAAAGAAATCAGTTTCTACCAGAGAGTAAACTTTCTGGAAACATTTTAGTTTTTGCAGAATTTATAATTAGACCTTTAAAATATAGAATTTGATCTAAAATTAGTATAAATTGCTTTTTTAGAAAATAAAATTCAAATTTAGAAAAACTATCCTTTTTTGGGAGCTATACTAAATGTTCCAAACTGAACCTATAATCTACCTCCAATTCCTTGGAAATCAATGGTTTACACATTTCATGATTCATGTAACTAATATGGGGACGACCCCGTTCTTAGTTCCCATAATAGTTGTAGCCATTTTTGGTGTTGATTTTAAAAAAGGTTTTCTTCTGTTCCAGCTATTTCTGTGGACAAACATGGTTACTGAAACTCTTAAGATATTAGTTAGATTTCCAAGACCGGATTTTGTGGACAATAGGGTCATTAACCTAGAATTGGGAATAAAAAATACATCTCCTTTCAATGGGAATGTGATGAAAAGCATTTTCGCTCTTCCTGACAAACAGATTCTTAAAGTATTTCGTCTTCAAGAAGCTTGTAAACTTGGTTTTCCTTCAGGCCATGTGTCGCTTACGACCGCATTGTGGGGAGGAATTGCCATTGTTTTCAACAATCGGATAATCAGGATATTGACTCCTTTTGTGATAGGATTAATGGCTTTTTCAAAAAAGAGAATTTTGAATTAGTTTTCAGATGCCAAAATTTATTTTTTTACTGTTTTATTTTCATTATTCCTATTATGCTCACAGCATTGTCTCTGGTAAATTCCAATACTGCAGGATCTTTCTTTGGCATGAATGTTACACATCTCTTGATTGTACGAAAAGGGATACCTTCTGACACTGGAAGTACAAAACAGCGGGTACAAGGGCATTTATAGCACTTCTGATATTTGCTGTGTCCAAAATCATTCTAGATTGTTTGTTTGGAATAGCAGGGGCGACAAATTGTCACCAATTCATGTTAATAAATTTCTTGAAAACCTTCATTCCTGTATCTACAATCTGGATTTCAGTAGTTATCTGTACAAAGCTTAATCTATACCAAAAAAATGAAGGAAGGTTATGAGCAATCCAGATAACTCAGCTTCAAAGTCCAGTAAAGAACGTAAAAAAGCAGGGCTGCAAATTTGAAGTCAAATTTTTGTTTACTGCTTGTAATTTTGTAATTATTCTTCATCATTAATATTTAAATCCATATAATGAGGGTTAAAATGAAAAAAGTGTCATATGATGACGCAAGTAGGGAGCATATCTACATAAGGGCTTTAAGCATCACTGTGCTGGTGTTTTTAATGCTGGTGATTATCGCAAGCGTGGCGCCAATTGCAGATATTCAAAATTCTGGCAGTAACAATGGATCTAATTTTAATAAATTCGATAAAGCAATAAACGCATATGACAAAGCAATTGAAGTTAACCCGCAGGATTCACTTATTCGGTATGATCATGCATATACTTATTCTCCCATCAACAAAAAGGATGGTATAGAAGTCCAGATCCTGAGTATCAATGATTTCCACGGCCAGCTTGAGCCACCCAGCAGCCAGATGATTATAGGACACAATAAGACGAGTAATATCTATGGCGATGCTGGAGGTGCTGAGTACCTAGCCACCTACATAAAGAACCTCAAATCTACGAACCCAAATACATTCATAGTTTCAGCTGGTGACAATATAGGTGTTACTCCCCTGATCTCAGCCCAGTTCAACGACGAGCCAACAATAATGGCTCTCAACATGATGGGATTCGAGTTTTCAGCAGTGGGTAACCATGAGCTGGATAAAGGACTAGACGAGTTTATACGCATTCAAAATGGCGGTTGCCATCCGAAAGATGGCTGCCTTGGGACCTCATCCTTTGAAGGAGCCAGCTTCCAGTTTCTAGCTGCGAACATAGTCAATGAGAGCACTAAAGCCACAGTATTCCCTGCCTACAATGTCACCTATGTCCAAGGGGGAGTGTGCCCATAGGATTTATTGGAGTGGCTCTGAGTGACACCCGGCCACAGTACGTCCTTCCGGAGTGAAAGTACTCAAGTTCCTGAATGAATCTGAGACCATTAACAAATATGTCAGGAAGCTGCAGGGTATGGGCGTAAAAATCATAGTGGTACTCATACATGATGGAGGCTATCAGGATGGATTGTACAACAAGAGCCTGAATATGAGCGGCTCTATCTTAGATGTAGTCAAACACACCGATCGTGCAGTAGATGTATTCATCACCGTCCACACCCATCAGGTCTATAACGTCCTGATTGACGGCCGCATAGTGACAGAAGCTTATGCACAGGGTAATTGTATTCACAGACATCGATCTAGTGATCAGCAGCGAGACTCATGCTGTGATCGAGAAAAGGGCCAAAAACATTATAGTGTCCAGAGATGTTCCTAAAGATTCCGGAGTAGTTTAGTTGGTCAATGATACAAATGTCTTGTTGCACCCACTGCAGACAAAGTGATAGGCAACATCACAGGTAATATTATAGTGGAACCTAATGATTCAGGTGAATCCGCCCTTTGCGATCTCATAGCCGATGCCCAACTCTATAATACCTCTAACCCAAATTATGGCGGTGCTGTGGCAGCTTTCACAAACCCGGAAGGCATTCCGCTCTAGCCTGAATTTGAGTGGTAGTAAACTGCCATGTAATGTCACGTATGGCGAGGCTTTCAGCGTCCAACCCTTTGGAAACAACCTAGTCACAATGACCTTGAGTGGCACTCAAATAGACGCCTTGCTGGAGCAACAGTTCGACAATACATCTTTTGGTAATAAAGGTGTACTACTACAGGTCTCAAAAGGCTCCAGCTATACCTGGAACAAAAGCGCCCCCGTTGGCAAGAAGGTCAATATCTCCAGCATAAAGATTAATGGCACTTCTATCGATCCGCGCAGCCTTTACCGCGTAACAGTGGACGGCTTCATGGCCGATGGAGGCAATAATTTATCTGTCCTGAAGGCCGGGGTCAATAGGACTTTAGGGTCTCTAGATGATATAAATATCACCGCAAATTACTTCACTGATTCCTCTCCGGTGGCTCCCGGACATAGGGATCGCATTACTGTGGTGAAATAAGAACATGGGGAACTATTTACTCTTTAGGCAGGGAGAGCTACAAGTATATTTTTTAGTCGATTACTCCCTTCCTGTCTTGATGAAGCTGTTAGACAATTTCTAGAAGTAATAACTTAATCCCTTTTTTCCAATTTTGTCATCTTTTTATCTCAAAATTAAATTGTCGGACAATCTGTTTAGGGTGGGATGGCCGCAAGCAATTTTATTAAGAGTCTTTATTTTCTATCGAAGAAAATATTCTTCCCTGTTACACTCCGAAGAATCCTAAAAACATTATCAGCATTCAACAAACCCGACATATTTGCAGCTGCACTAATCGTGTACATCACTCTGTTGTTGATACAGAAATCTTTGACTTTTGTCACAGTTGCACCTACAGCCATTCCCAGGTCTGCATGCTTAAACATACAATTTGGGCCTTTACACTCTGCTTCTACCTTTTGCCGATTCAACATCTCTACACATCTTTCAAATTCACAGGCTCGGCAATAAAGACCTGCAGCACCGCTGGTTTTAATGCCTATCAGGATCGAAACCCTGGCATTTCTGAGGTTTGCAGCATCCTTTTTCAGGAAATCGAAGTCTATGCCATTTTCATCTGCTAACGTTTCCATTGTCAGAGCAAGAACTTCAATATCATCTTTTTCAACAAAGGCAGTTACAATGCCGTTTAATCCTTTAGCTTTCTGAGCAGTCCGTGCAGCCAGAAGGATACTCTTTGCAAGTGTATCAAGGATCTCGAATTCAGGATCATATCCAAATAATTGAATTTTTTGAGGCTTAAACGTCTCACAGATTTTTGAAAGGACTGCATATTTTTCTGCTTTCTTTAAAAGTTAAAAGATTCCCCGTTTGAAGGTGCATATGCGTTTACGCCGATTTCTTCCGAAATCCACTGTGCGGAAATGTCAGTTTTTTCCCCATGCATTATAAAGACTCTGCTTGTATCTTTTTTGCAGAAATTTTTTACAAGCTTTTTGAGCTCACTATCTCCACTGTGGGCGGAAAAGTCGTACTGCTCTATTTTGGGTTTGAGTGTAAGGACATCTCCTTTTGTTTCAATAATTCTATGCTCAAGAGCCAGCCGTCCATTTGTGCCTTCAACCCGGTAGCCGGTAAGTAGGATTTTTGATTTGGAATCTTTATAAAGTCGGCTTAGATAATAAAGAGCTGGTCCCCCGTCCAGCATCCCAGCTGTAGTGACAATAACTGAAGGCTTTTTAAGGACTAAATCCCTCTGTTGGACTTTTTCAGGAACCCCACGTTTGAAAGCCCTGTCAAGAAGCTCGGGATTTCTCAGGTATTCAGGATATCTTCTAAGTATTTTGTATACATCTAGGCCCATGCCGTCCACATAAGCCCTGATTTCGTGTGCGTCAAGGAGCATCAGGACCTCTTGAGTCCTACCCATATTGCAAAGGCTGGAATCAGGGCCGTGCCTCCTCTCTCCAGAGTATCTTAAACTGATTCTATAAACCTTTCTCCGGTTTCCTTTCGTGGAATATGTTCTTTCTCGAAATACGTGCTCTCGAGCACAAGCGTGTCTGCTTCAGGAAATTCGGCTGCACCATGTACAAGCCCTTGTTTCCTTCAGGTTGAAATCTCCTGTATAGAACAGACTTTCTCCATGTTCGAATTCCAGGTGGATTCCAGAAGCACCAGGTATATGACCTGCGTTGTAAAATCAAACACTGTACTAATTTATTTTAAATGTGTCTCCATAATCAATCTTTCGTGTCCTGCGGCCAAGTTGATGGAGATCTTCAGGATCAAAAGGGGATACATCCGAAAGTGTAGTCTTTGCGAGCTTGAGGGTATCTCTCCCTAGAAGGTTGGTAAACTCTGCAGTCGGTGGGGTCATATAGATCTCAGGATCCTGGTACATCAAGTTAGGCACTGCTCCACAGTGGTCAAGGTGTCCATGTGAAATAAGAACTGTCTTCGGTTCAATGTCGTTGAGAGATATTCAATTATATCTCCTACTTTAATTCCGTAATCAAGCCGGATTTCCCCATTTACGAGTAAACCAGAACGTCAGACTTCCCTACATCCACCTTTAACGGCCAGCTCCAGAATAAAAACTCCTTAACTTTATATTATAAAATCTATATTCAACAGATGTACACAAATGTAGAATTTGTTCGCCTATTTGCCTACTATTAAAGTCATTGAAAGTTAGATTAATTTTTAAGCTCTTGCCATATTGAGAAAATATATGAAATTTTTGTGTACATCTGCTGAAGATGGGACTTTAAGCCACCTTTACACTATATGTTGGACTTATGCCATGCAAATCATTGTATCTATAAAATAAGATATCACGTGTTTTTTTGTATTAAGTATCGCAAAAATTTTATTTGAGACAATGGTATTATTAACTATTTGAAATATATATGCTTTTGAATTGGTAAAAGACACTGTTTGAGTTGATGTAATCTGTAATGATGGCAATCAAGTATATTTTTTCGTTGGAGCTGAAACAAAATATTATCCTTCAAGAGTGCTGCAGATTATAAAGGAAACCAGAACGAAAAAAAAGCATATAAGCAACTGAAAATACTTTTTATGAATAATTCCTTTATATCCAGAGGATGGTGTGAACATACCCATTTGTTTTCAAAAAGGTGTGAGATCGCAATATGATATAACTGTATGTTATGATCATTTTTTTGCTCTCTTTCGGTCAGTAATCAAAAGCATCTATTGTATCAAAATATATCTCATTCCACTTATTTTTGGTAGATTTAATAGTTACCAAAAGCTAAACATTTATTCAAGGAGGATAGGATTAAAATAATCTTAAATTATAATAACAAAGAATGAATATTAAAGAATAGTTATCCAGTAATATGAATTTTGGACAGGAAAATTAAAGAAATATTGAAGGTACTGTAGACAGAAGATTGTTTCAATGAACCTACGATTTCAACAAATTATTTAATAGGTTTTATATCTATCCAGCCTAAAATTGGGGTTTTTCGAAATCTTCCGACGATTAAAGAATATCTTGGGAATTGATAATTTGACACAGGAGTACAGTTAATGGCTAAAATTTCCGTGATTGGTGCAGGAAACGTAGGAGCAACTACAGTCCAGCGACTAGCTGAGCTTGAACTTGGTGAAATTGTCATGGTGGATGTTGTAGATGGGTTGCCACAGGGAAAAGCTCTTGATCTAATGCAAGCAGGGGCGATAAAAGATTATGATACCCAAATATTGGGAAGTAATGATTACTCACACATTGAAAACTCTGATCTTGCAATAATTACAGCCGGAATTGCCAGAAAGCCTGGAATGAGTCGGGAAGATTTGATTAAAACAAACTCCAAGATAGTTATGGAGATATCTAAAAATATTGCTAAGTATGCTCCCAAATCTATAGTAATAAATGTTACAAATCCACTTGATATTATGACCTATGTAGCAATGAAATCAACAGGATTTGAGGCAACAAAAGTATTTGGAATGAGTGGGGTTCTGGACGCGGGACGTTTTGCAAGCTTTATTGCAGAAGAACTCGAGTGTTCGAAAAAGGACGTACATGCAATGGTTATAGGGGGGCATGGTGATCTCATGATACCTCTCCCAAAATATTCTACTGTATCAGGAATTCCACTCATAGACTTGCTCCCAGGTGATAAGATTTCCAGGCTGGTAGAGAGAACAGTAAATGGTGGAGCAGAAATTGTGGGACTCCTTAAACAGGGAAGTGCTTTTTATGCACCCTCTTCAGCTATCGTGTCTATGGCTGAAGCTGTGATTAAAGACTCAAAGAGAGTGCTTTCAGCTTGTGCTTATCTGGAAGGGCAATATAGCCAGGAGGGGATTTACTTCGGAGTACCCGTGAAGCTTGGAGCTTCTGGAGTCGAAGAAATTTTTGAACTTAAACTAGATCAAGGCCAATATGAAATTCTCAGAAAATCATCAGAAGATATTCAAAAGATAATTTCACAGTTGGAAGTAAATGAATAGATTTACCTGATGCAAAGAAAACATGTGAGATTGAAAAGAAAAGTTATGACCATTAAGTCTACAAAAATCAATTGGATGACTCTATTTTGATGCAATATATACTTTGATTACTAACTAATGAAAAGATTAAAAACATTATCCATTCCTCACATTTAAAGAAAATAAGCCAACAGAAATTTGTTCGGTGAATCTTAGTAAAGCTGGTCGTTGGTATTGTTCTGCCTAGAATGAATATTTAATAAAAGTTAATACCAAATTGCATGCTTCCACTCCACCCAACAGGATTGGAGAGGCTTCAGGATGCCAGATCAGTTTGTCGAAATTCAGAAATCCTAGGTTTTTGTTTGAACAATTTTTTTTAATTTAGGTGATTTAAACTCAGCTTTCAGTTTCCTATGAGATTCCTGGATATAGTGTTTTATTGTTTAAGCTGCCATATTCCCAACGGATAGATAATATTTGCCACTTGACTATAGCTTCTCATAAAAATATTGTTATTTCAGTTCAGGATAAAGCTTGGAAAATCTGTAAGAACTACTTTCTTCAAAGTATCTAACAATCTCCAATTATAGAGTTGCTAGGATGTAATTCCAGGAATAATTGAACTTGATCTTCTAATACTCTATAACATGAATTTTGTAGCCTTGCTTAGTGTAAACAGTAGTAAGTAAGGTACTCATTCCTTTTTAATTCACTTATTGTAGAAGATTTCGATCTACCTCCAACTTTTATGAGTAATTTATATCTATTTATAAACATATGACAAAATTTACGGCTTCATCGAAATTCTCTAATGTTAAGATGTTTAAACTCTCTAATGCTCAAATGAATAGATGTTTATCGAAATCCTCTTAATTTAGTTTAAGACATGGCTATCTAATGAGGATGTACTCAGCTAGAATATACTTATATAAATAAGATTTTAATAATAAGAGGAACTTTAATACATCATTGTGATCATATCAGGTTGATTTTTTAAATTATTTCTTTTCAGGTTAATAAGTCAAAGGCAGTGTTTATACATGAGAGAATCAGTCAGAAAACTTGGGCTCATAGGAGTTGGCCTCTGGGCAATGACCGAAGAAAAAATAGATGAAATGGTAAAGGATCTGGTAGATAAGGGAACTATCAGTAAGGAAGAGGGCAAAAAAGCTATTCAGGATGTGCTTGAAGAAAGCAAAAAACAGAAGGTTGATCTCGAAAGAAAAATTTCTGACAAAATTCAGGACGCTATCTCAAAAAAAGACATGTTTACTAGAAAAGATATGCATGAGCTTGAATCAAGAATACAAATACTTGAAGACGAGATTCAGAGAATGAAAAATAAAGAAAAGATATTTTTTAAATGAAAACAATCTATTGTATTGAGTTTTTACTTCCTTTCCATTTCACATTTCTTCAAGTACTATATCATTAAGGTTTGCAGTTTCAAGCAGATTTTGTAGATATCTCATGTCAAAATCAACTCCTCAAGTACTGCTTGTGTGAGGCGCACTTCCAAATATTCAGATGATGCACCAATAAATTCCATGGTATCATTTGAGCCTTCCTGTCATTTTTTTTCCTTTAGATATATCATTCCCGATAAACCCTGATCTCGCAATTCAGATGATTGAAACTGATTGTATGAGCAAGTGAGCAAATTTTACAGAAAATTATGCATGGTGTATCCAAGATCAATCTGCATTATTTTTATAAAAAAAATCTCAATGTTAAATTTGTGAAGATCTCTGAAAATAATAAAAATATTATTAATATGAAATATTGTGTGGTTTTAAAATATTTTATTGGGAAATAAGTTTTATTCAAAAAATATTTTGTTTATAATTAATTTAAAATAAATAAGTATGTAATTGCATATTGGAGTCTAAAGAGGATTTCAATAAACACCTAAACTTTATTAAATGCTTATAACTGCTGTATGGAAAACTCGTTAAAATCTGAGGTTTATCGAAATCCTCTAAAATATATTGTCAATAAAAAAAGTAAATCGCCCTTGAAATAGAATGGATCATGCCTAAATAATGTTGAAAATCGCAAATATAAGATTCTATCCACACTTCCCCAAAAATAGGAAATATACTAAGTTTTCAGATTCAATCAATGATTCAAGGACACGATCCTATATTTTGTTTTGTGAATATCACGAAGAGAGATCTTTAAACATGCACGACCAGCACGGTTCTGTTGCTTCATTCATAGACATCACCGAGCTCAAAGAAGCAGAGAAAATTTTAAAAAAGGCATCTGGTGAGTTAGAACAACTAGTCGAAGAGCGAAAAAAGCAGCTTGAGAAATCTTAAAACTCGTTAAAGAAAAGTAAAAAAAGGTTTGCTGAAGCTTAAAAAATATCCCCGCCAGCAGGTGGAAGACGTGGCACAAAATGAGCATGAGATATTGAGTATGGAGGAGCGCCAACAACGGACCGCATTGGAAAGCCGAGCAAGAACTCATCTCGCAAATGAGAGAACGTTTCTCGCTTGGCTTCGGACAGGAATTTCCTTAATCGGCCTTGGCCTGGCAGCAGCCAAGTTTTTAGATGTAGTCATACGCGGTCTGCCCCTGGTACGGGGCATGTCAATCATCATGGTTGTAACGGGAATCTTGATGACAATTGACGGTGCTAGACGATATATTCGCCATTCGAAGCAAATCGAAGCGGGAGAATTCCTGGTCACAACCCAAACCGCTAAGGTTGTAGCTGGGCTGGTAACTCTGCTGGGACTAATGTCAATAGTTTTCATTCTATTGCTCCGCCGGTAGTGTGACCTTCATTTTCATTCCAATTCTCAAAGGCGCTCTACACCTTTTATCAAGTTGGAAGCGCCAGGTATAGCACATTCGGATACTTGGTGGTGTCACTATGGGGTGGCCGTGGAATCAAAGGCGAATGCTTGCGCTGAGGTAGGAATTACCCGAGGTCCATATCTGGCTTGGATCGTGGGAAAAACTGCACATGATGATAGGAAAACGCAAAATGATGACACTATGATCACAATGTTCTGTGAATAAGTATTTCAAAATCAGTGAGGAGGTACCAAACATGGCATCGACAACAAACAACGGAATAATCAACAAGCTGAGCAATCACTCGGTCGAGCAGACAGTGGAAAGGCTCAAGAATATTTTGCAATTTAAGGGAATCACTCTGTTTGCGCTGGTCGACCACAGTGGAGAAGCGGAAAAAGTGGGAATGAGCATGCTTCCCACCAAATTGCTGATTTTTGGCAGTCCCAAGGCGTGCACATCTCTTATGCTGACTATCCCAGTATTGCCATCGACTTGCCTTTGAAGATTCTTATTTGGGAAGATAGCAAGGGGAAAGTTTGGGTTTCGTATAAAGCCCTGACTACATAAAGGAGCGACACGGTTTGCCTCAGGAGGTGCTACAAAATATTGCCATCATAGAAACATTGGCGTCAAAGGAGGGGAATAGTGTTGAATCCCTTGCTTACTTTGAGGTCCTGAAATAAAAAGCTAATCGGAAGCCCCAATTAGAGCCTATCCAAAAAGTTTTGTGAATTACTTTGCAACTTTTACAATCAACAATATTACAACAAGAATGGATACTCGATATTATAGACTCATTATAACTTTTACAAAATGCCCTATGATTTTTCGAATAGGCTCTAAATTAGATAGTATTGCTGCTAGAGTTCGTAATATATGCATATGGCACTGCATCTACGATATTCACCAACATTAAAATCATAGCTGTTGAAATTAAGGCGATTTTATACAAAGTTTGTTTAATTATCATGCAATTGTTTCCTTTTTAAATATGGTAGTTCTCCTAAAATAAGCCAAGATACAATTAAAAAAAGAAGTGTACATAAATTAACAAAAAGTATTGTTATTTATATATATATATCTATGCTGCTTATATATAATCTTATTATTGTACAGAATTTACTAGTTATTCTTCTATTTTGTGGAGCTAGGTCATCATTAAATTTATTTTTTATTCATAGATATCATCTTCTTTTTTTTCTAGTTTTTCAATCCGGATACGTTTAAAATTATAACAAATAAGATTATATCATAATGAACCTATAAAAGATCCAAGAAAGCCTATTTTCAAAGGCATAGTTCCTGTACTATATTGCGTTCTAAATCCTGTAATCGATACTTTGTTGCAGTGTACCAATTACTATTATCATTGATTGCTCTCACCGGGAAGATTACCAAAATAATACATAGTAGCATCAAAAAATGGTATTTTTATGTGGACAAATGTCTTAAAAGTTGCAAGCTAGTTCAATTATTGCCATGCAATTTGAATTTTATTAAAAACTTGAAAATTATAATAGTACCAGTTTCATTCTAACAGTCTCAGATGATGGGATAGAGTACCTGAAAACCTTGAGTTTGGAGATATTGAAAGTCTAGGATTCCAGCTGGTAGCTTCCCTTATGGATCAGTTAGATGGAGAATTTGAACTTAAAAGGAACAACGGGGCTGAATTCACTATGAGGTTCACAGTAGCAGAAAAAACAAGCATAACCTAATTAGGGCTTAAGCAGTTGAATTGAAAAATCAACTGCATTAAGTCTATAATTGTTTAAAAAAGAGTTTGATTGCAATCCTATTGCATTTGATTTTGTGCTTCAATTGCAGATTGTACTTTTTTTGTATTTATTGAGCTATTAACATGACATAATAAGTACATTCTATCTGATATTGAATAATCGAGTTTATTGACACATAAACAATATTCTGGCTCTTCGCTATTTTGTGTGGGTTGAAAATAATTTTTCAGTTGAAAAGTAACTACACTAATAAATTAACATCGATAATGAATGTCATTTCCCTAAATAGCTGTTTCCAAATATCACATATATTATGCAGCATTTAGAAAATGATTTTAAATTATTCACTTGAAATAGCGAAGCGCCTTATATTTCATAATCCGATACCTCAAATCACTTCATCTGATATGACTAAGTTAGGTGGTTATTAGATGATTAGTTTCCTTATTTGGCTTACACCACAAGTTATTGTTTACTTGCACTCAGCCCATGGCTTATACTTTTTCTTCACAACCATAACAGGAACTTTCGAGTGGCGGAGACTATTTTCTGTTACGCTACCCAGAATAAATCTATCTATTCCTGACTTTCCGAGAGTACTCATAATAACAATATCCATTTTATTCTCTTCAGCATACCTGATCAGCTCGTCTGCAGGATTTCCTTCAAGCATGACAGATTCTACATTAACTCCTTTAATCTTTCCTAAATCTTTTACATACTCTAAAGCCTAATGCCAATGTTTTTGAAACGCCTCCTTTATCGATTCCCAATAAGGATTCGTACCAACAGCAGAATAGGCACTCTCATCCATAGCAGATAAGTAAGCTTTTGACAATACATGGACTGCATAAACCGTTCCACCACTCAATCTAGCAAACGCTATACCTTTGTCGGCAGCCAACTCGGAGCAGGTTGAACCGTCGGTAGCAATCCTTATTTTCTTAAAATCAACAATTCCCATCTAAAACCCTCAATCTCTCCTTACAACAAGGACTGCTTTTTTTGAGTGTCTAACCACATTTTCGGCTACACTTCCGAGTAGGAACCTCTTTATCCCTGTTTTTCCAAGTGTACCCATAACGATAAGATCAATTTCATTTTTTTCTGCAAAATCGACAATCTCATCCGCAGGATTTCCTTCAAGAATTACAGATTCTACCTCAATATTTGCAGCTTTTCCAACATTCTCTACATAAGCCGTAGCTTCCTTACCTTGTGTTGTAAGATGCTCTTTAATTTCCTTTTTCCATTCTGCATCTCTTGGCTCATTTTGAGTTATCGCAAAATCTCCTGGAGCGACTACATGTACAGCATACAACTTTGCTTCGTTTAACTTTGTAATTTCAATTGCTGAATCAACTGCTTTTTTTGTTAGTTCTGAACCATCGGTTGCAACCATTATCTTCTTGAAAATACTACTATTCATACCTAACTCCTCTTTTTCGTTTTTCTATAATATTTATGGGGCCGACTCTTTATATAGCAGCTGGTCTTTAATGCTTTATATAGGTTAACAGATCGCATTTGTATTTCCGCTTATATATAGAAATGATATGATTGAATAAGCATATATGATAAATCTCTTTTTTCACTCTGCTGGATACTGTAGTGATGGTGATCTTCATCTGGATCCACTAGATAATAGCAAACTCTCTTTACAAGAAATTAAACTAATGAGCAATAACAACAGCATCTTCTGGTGAAGATATAAGAAATCTGATCATTTAACTTGAGTAGCATGTATGAAAGATATCGATCTCGGTAAAACTTACTATAAAGTATCGCTTGATAAAATTCTCTTATATAGTGAGAAACCCATAATGTGTTTGTTGAGTTGGCACAAAGTGGAAAAGAGTTGAGTAACAAATTAATGACAAAATTTGCTGTCTTTACGTAGGGAAATATATTCTGTGCCTGGTTATTCGACAACTGCACATGCAAAGTATAAATGCTCATGCACTTGATATCCATCAGTGCGTCCTTGTAAATAACGTCTTTCGATGTCTTTTGGGCTCAAATTTTCCTGGAGATGAAATCCCAAACTTGCGATATCTTCAGCTAACGTTGATGGATTGAAGCCAGTAATCATCGGTTCGCCTATCTTTCTCAAATACTCCAATGATTTTTGCATTTGTGGAGACGATTTCTCATAGATAAATGCATCGGTATCGAGGTAATCAAAAACAATAGTGCTGTCCGCAGGAGCAATTTCCGTGATGGAATGAAATATTGTGAATACTTCATCTCTGGTCAAGAAGTAAGTGACACCAAGCCAATTAAAGAAGGTTTTAACTTTTGGATCATACGATGATGAGCTAGTTAGTGCTGTTACCAGACTTTCCTTCGTGAAATCTATAGGAATAAAATGTAATTTTGCTGGATGTTTCCATTCCAACTCAGCAAGTCGATGAAGCTTAAATTCTTGTGTAGCAGGATGGTCAACCTCAAACACTTCCAACTTTTTCATCATTTCAGGTTGCCTGAATGCAAAGGTATCCATTCCTGCCCCGAGAATCACATACTGTTTTACCCCTTGCTTGATAGCTTTTTCTAGGGTGTCTTCCGCATACCGCGAACGGCTGAAAAGTTGTGCTGCCCATTTCTGTTCATTAATAATATTATTAATTACTTGCATTAAGGATGATGATGTTGTATGGTCAGAACGCAATTTAGCATGCTCAGTGTCATTTAACTGTTCATTCCACCCACTCAAGTATTGTTCAATTAGTGCTCGTTTGTCCTCCGGTATCAAACGGTAGGCAAGAAAATCATCAAAAATTTTAGGGGTATCATGCATTGCATGATAAGCACGCATGTAGGCTACCAACATTGCAGTAAAGCTAGCTTGGTCCTCTTTCATCAATTTAATAATACACAATTATACTTATTAAATTTTATTGCATAAAATACATATTCTTTGAGTGATAGCAAAAAAAATATTTTTTACGAATTACCATATTTTTAAATTATTAGAGAATGAGTTTGATTTGTAAGGTTATATTTTATATATTGGAGTATAAAAGTAGTAGCTTATTCAGTGGTAATGGATATTTCTTGAATTAAAACTGGAATCTAAAATTAAGGCAGAATGCGCATGTTAGAGATTATTGAATTTTTAGCCTTAGGATCATTTCTTGGCCTTGCTTCAGGAATATCTCCAGGTCCACTATTAAACAATAACTATTTCTGAGACTCTACAACACGGCAAATGGGAAGGAATAAAGGTTGCGATATCTCCTTTGATTACTGACTTGCCAATAGTATTATCTATATTATTTATTTTGTCATATTTGACTAGCTATAATTTTATTATCGGAATTATTGCATTTTTCGGTGCATCGTATCTCATATATTCAGGAATAGAATCTGTGAAAATCAAGCAAAAAAGCGCTGAATTTAAGTTAAACAAAAAAGCTGGCCTTAAAAGGGGAATTATTGTTAACTTTGTAAATCCACATCCATACATATTTTGGCTTTCGATAGGTGGACCAATAATTTTTAAGAGTTTCAGTATTCATGTTTGGGCTACAATTTTATTTATTATTGGTTTCTATAGTTTTCTTGTAGGATCAAAGGTAATTGTAGCGTTAATTATAGAGAACTCAAAATATTTCATTAACAGTAACTACTATTTTTTAATCATTCGCATTTTGGGAATTGCACAGATTATATTTGGGTTAACTTTTATTAAAGTAGGCTTGAATTCGTTAGACATAATTTGATTCCTTATCATAGTGTCACTTTCAGAGTTTTGAGAATCACTGGAATATAGAACTAACAAATAGAGGGAAAGGAATAATAAAAAGCTAAAAAGCGGAAGTCAGGTGGTTGTGGCATTCTTAAATCAAGAATTAGTGTTCAGACTAAGTCTCGACACTTATTGACATTATAGTCATTAAAAATTAGAGGGAAAAACTAGATTTTCGGGTAAGATGACAACTATATTATACTTAAAAAACTGATTTTTATAAGATACTTTCCTCGTTTTTGCTTCAATCTGAAATCTACAGCATTAGGATTTACTAGATTTTACCTATGCGTTTCTTACCATTTTTTTTCATTTATTTACATAAGTCGTTGAAAACTTGTATATTCCTATATAATAGAATGATTGAGTTAAGAAAAGCATAGGCAAAAATCGATAGAATTAACAAATTTCAAATAGAACCATATCTTATGGAGATATACTTCTCATGAAATGTAGCTGGAGTGATCCTAAAATAGGCATAGTTTTCTGTATCAATACTTGTGCATTTACTCTATTTCACCCAAAAATTGAGAAAATTTTTATCTAAATATAGAGATAAGTAAACAGTTTTTACTAAAACATATACAACAACTGAAAAATCAAAAAGTTGTTTTTATCCCTTAAAGGGGAGAAAACCAATCAAAAATTCTTGTACAATGATTTCTTGACATTAGTGATTTCGCAGCAAAATCAGCATACAACCAATTATCATTACGGTATAATCTTTGTTAGTAGTAGAAAACTCACGAAATTGATCAACACAAGTTGAATAATAAAATGTTCATATATATAATTAGTTAATCTATATAACATATGTTGAAAGCAATTATTTTCGATGTAGACGGGGTTCTTGTGGACTCCATGCGCTTTCATGCCGATGCATGGGCTAATGTTTTTTATGAAGTTGGCATTCATATTACTAGGGATGATATTTATGCGCTAGAAGGCTCAAACGAAAGAGCGATAATTAAAGCAATTTTTCAAAAAGCTGGAAAAGAGCCTGAGCCTTCGTATTTCGAGTATTTGGTTAATAAGAAACGCGAAATATTTGAGTTTGATCAGATAAAACCCTTTAAAAGCATTCCAGATTGCGTCAAGAAATTGAAACGGTATTTCAAGCTCGCTGCAGTTTCCGGGTCAAGCCGCAGCGTGGTTGAAAAAGTTATGAATAAGTTTTTTTTAGGTTGTTTTGGAGTTATCATCACCGGAGAAGATTTTGAGCGCGGAAAACCTGATCCAGCCCCCTTCCTCAAAGCCCTTGCAAAACTTGATATTGCTAAAAATGAGTGCATTGTAATTGAGAATTCACCTCTGGGTATCACTGCCGCGAAAAGAGCTGAAATCTATTGTGTTGCAGTTGCAAGCACACTTGAGCCTGATAAATTGCAACATGCAGATCTTGTGTTCAGAGATCATGCTGCTCTTATTGATTTTTTGGAAAACATCCTCCAAAAATAGATTGTTAAGTTTTCAGAATTATTTTCTGCATTTAGTCCTAAAAACTTCACATTGCAGAAAATGAGATGTAAAGAGCAAGTATGTGACTTTTCTGGATAAACATCAACTCATTATTGGTGGACCACCAAATTTTTTGACAAAAAAGATATTTAACCCATATTTGACAGAATCGTAAACTTCATAATACACAAATAGGCTTTGTGTTCCTATTTTCTTCATATCCACTTTCTTTAGATGTACACAAAAATGCCATGTATTTATCAATATGGAAGTAGCTTAAAAATTAAGCTGACTTTCAATAAATAATTGTGGCCAAAAGGTAAACAAATTCTACATATGTGTACATCTGTGGAAAATGGGATATATAGCACTATTCTGTTTAGATTTTATTCACCAAAAAAAAGTTTACATAAAAACTATGTAAAATCGAAAAAGATTCAAGATTCGGAAAATCACAAAACATATACATGAAACAAGAAGGTTCTAACTATGGCCGAGATTAAAATTGACAGGTCTCTCTCATATATTGAAGGTACACAGCGAGTGTATGATGAAGCTACAACCCTGGAAAACACTAAAGATAAGATAAAAAAGATAGGTGTTACTCGAATTGCAGACATTACAAACTTGGACAGGCTAGGAATCCCTATTTTTTCGGCAATCCGCCCCAGTGCCGCTCAGGGAGCGATCAGTATATACTCAGGCAAGGGTTCGACCGAGCAGAGAGCTCGGATTTCGGCTATAATGGAGAGTTTTGAGCGCTGTCTGGCAGAAAAGCCGGGCCTGAATGAAAACATTGCAGAAGGCATTTCAGCTCCAGCTCTAGTCGAATCCTATGCCAAAGCCATAAAAAGCTTCAATGTACTGGATCCAAAGACCCTCCTTCTGCCTCAGCCCTATATTCCCCAGTCCTTACTTGAATGGGTGGGAGCGTACGATTTAATAAACGAAGAAGAAGTGTTCGTAAGCGCAAATGCGGTTTACCATCCCTATGATGCACCAGGTCAATGTCATAAACTTTTTCTGAGTAATACCAATGGGTTAGCATCTGGGAACGTAATTGAAGAAGCTATACTGCATGGAATGCTTGAGGTCATAGAAAGAGATGCAATTAGTATAGCTCAGTTTACACGCAACCTTGGAAAAGAAATATTGCTGACTAAAGAAGATGGCCATCTCTATGAGATTGCCAGAAAGTTCAAAGATGCGGAAATAGAGTTGAAGATCTGGCTTGTTCCCACAGATATTGGAATTCCAACAGTGATTGCAGCAACTGATGATGTAAAGTTGAAAGATCCAGCTCTTCTAGTCATGGGAGCAGGTTCCCACCTAAAACCTGAAACTGCGGTTTTAAGGGCTATAACTGAAGCTGCTCAGTCGCGGGTAGTTCAGATCCAGGGGGCAAGGGAGGATACGGATAGAGAAGGTTTTATCAGAAGTGTAGGCTACGATCGAATGAAGCGCCTGAACTATTTCTGGTTCGAAGAAGGAGAAAAAGTTTCCCTCTCTGAAGTGCAAGATCTATCCAGAAAAAGTCCTGCAGAAAACATCGATTTGATACTCGAAAAGCTTAGGGGCATTGCCGAAAAAGTACTAGTAGTTGACCTCTCAAGGAAAGAAGTTGCAGTTCCGGTTGTTAGAGTAATTATCCCTGGCTTTGAGCTTTTCACTATTGATCGTGATCGAAAAGGAAAAAGAATTGCTTCCGGGCAGAAGAAATATTTTTCCAGGGATATAAATGATAAGTCATGGAAAAGACGATGAAATCAAGAGCAGTAATCTTTACAGGTAACAGCATCAGTCACGAGGATGCAAAAAAAATATTGAGGGTAAATTACCAGCCTCCTGTATGCAGGTTCCAGCTTGAAATATTCGTCCAGAAAGGATATCAGATCATAGGGATCATAGATGGGATTTTTTTTGACAGAGCCGCAGTAGGACACAGGGAGATTATATCCGCCCTCAATGCAGGAGTAAAAGTCATCGGAGGCTCCAGCATGGGAGCCCTCAGAGCCTCGGAACTGGATACCCACGGGATGATAGGGGTAGGAAAAGTTTACGAGTGGTACAGGGACGGAACATTTGAATCAGATGATGAGATAGCAGTCAGCACCAACCCTGATACTTTTGAACCTATTTCCGTGCCCCTGGTTAATATAAGAGAAACCTTGAAAGTCGCTGTGGCTGCCGGAGTTGTAAGTAAAAAAGAGCATAATGATCTCCTGAAGCTTGCGGTTAACACATATTATCCGGACAGAAGCTATCTTGGACTTATAAAGGAAGGAACAAAAAGAGGTCTGATCCCGGAAGAGAAGAGAAAATCAATTCTAGATGTTTGTATCGTCAGACAAGTCGACGTGAAAAAGGAAGATGCAATCCTTGTGCTTGAAACCGTAAAAAAGCTGCTAGAAGATACCTGAAAATTAAGGTTTCTTTAAAACAGCATTTTTGGCTCTCAAAAACTGTTTTTCAACACATTGTTTTATATTTTATTTTAGTGTATCGATTCAGTTTTAGTTTTCCTTCATGATTTAATAGCTTCCTTCAAAGCTTTACGATGTAAAACTTAATAATGTAAAGACTCACAAGCATGACAAGTCAGTTGGAGACGAACTTGCTGAAATTGATTTCTGAATTGATTGAAAATTTTTTCGTATCATTTTTGAGTCTATATATTTTTACAAAACAGTTTACTGAGGCAGACATGTAGCTGAAGTAATCATCATGGTTAAAATTTTTGTTTTACAGCAATGTCATGGTCTTTCAGACTTTGAACTTGGGAAACATTGTATTGATAGAATTTCTTTCAGGAAATTTCTTGGTTTTTCAGATCGCATCCTAGACAAAACCACAGTCTGGTCATCCAGAAAAATAACCATTGGTAACTGTAAAGAAGAAGAAATATGGGCACAGTTGCAAAGTCAACTTAATTGCCTTGGTTTGAAAATGAAACTGGAAAGATTTAGGATTCTACTGTTATCCATTCAGATTTTGGATATACAAAAGCGGATAAACATCGAGAAAATAAAGTAAAAAAAGGGAAGGTAGAGATGGAAAATAGATAAAAGATGGGGATAAGTAACACTTTTGATGTAAACTTCATAGCATACTATTAAAAGGGATTATGAGCTGATCAGAAGATTCAAGACAACAATTGCATAACGTAATGATTTTTGGGTAGATTTAATCAAAAAAAATGAAGTTGTTTAAAGAGACAGAGGATACTTTGAGGCAAAATCAAAAGGTTCTGATGCAACAATTAAAAGAGCAGTAAAACAACATCATATGGAAATTGGTGATATATTAAGAAACAAGAAGATTAGCTCAAAACGAGCTGTATGGGAATTAATTTATGAAGTAATTAAAATGATATCAAAGCAGGAAAAGTTCTTGTCATTAATGTTAAAAAGAGTGAATCTGAAGATGTTGTGTAATTATTTTTGTTATAATCTCTATCAGTTGATGACATTGAAAATAAATGGAATATTTTAAGGATAGCTGAAACTATTTTTAAATTCAAAGAATAATGAACCAGAAAAGAAAAAATAGGGACAAATACAGAAATTGGCAGGAAAGATTTGGACAGTATTTCCACGAAGAAAAAATTAGCGGTAAATCTGAATTCTCTATAGATATAGGAAATTGGAAGATTCCGTGATGAAGACTTCTAATGTGCTTTCATGCTAACTAGATAAAATATAGTCACGAATTTTGTTATCATTTCTTAATGTAAATGACTTAAATCTACAGGTGAGGGTATAAAACCAGGTTTGTGTCCACTTTGAGACTGTGCCTTTTGATTCAATTTTTTATTATTCTGGTATTCGATAAACTTAGGATTTTCTGGTGCAAGTCCAAGTTTTGGAGAAAATTCAGTTTGGTTTACAATATTTTTGTGAATATCATATGATTTGTTTTCCTCTAAAAATCCTGTACAAGCCATCGCTATTGATGAGCCTATAACCAAGAAAAAAACCAGAAATTGAGTGAAAATTACTAATTTTCTTATTATATTTGAATAGATTTTTATACTAATATCTTTTTTCATGTAAATCCCCGATTTCACTTTTTTGAGAATAATTATTTGATTAGATTTTCTCGCCTTTTCCTTATTTTATAAAATATTTTCTCCTGAAATTCAAACTTTAATTCTTAAAACTCAACTCGTTTTCTAAAATTGCTATTCGATCATCGGTTAGCGATCTACTTTTATATCTCAGGAGTATTTTCTTCTTTTCAGCTTTTTCATATTTCATTCAAACTATTCTTCTGAATTTTTCTGTGTTTACGTATGGATCTTACGCTTGGATTTCATATACTTCCTTTACAGTTTCATAATTTCTTTTAATTCCACATTTTTGTCTGTATCATACTCATCAAATTTGATACATCATTTGCAAATATTGTACTCAAGATCAATTACGTCTATAGCAACATCTTTTCATGCTTATTAGTATTGTTACTTATAAGATAATATATTTTTCTGCTAACGATTAATGTTAATATTGCTGTCCATATAATAGTTTCAATTACCTGTTCATTCTTTGCATCAAGAACATCAAATGAGTATTTTATGTCTTAATTTTTGAAAGGCGGCTCTAAATTCAATTTTGTAATCTCTTTCGCATCTAAGATATTTTTCTGGATATTTGTTATAATATTTGACATGTATTTTATATATATGTGATTATTTTCCTCTTCATTGTTCAATATTGTAACAAGAGGGATTTTCATTCCATTTTTTTTCTTGCCGTATTATATGCTTCGTTCAATGTTATTTTCACAACAGTATCAAGATCTTTCCTAAAAAGTTGCTTAATGAACTTACTAATATGTTTGCAAGCTAACATTTTATTTTTTGTCTTAAAAACTCCCTCTTTAACAGAAACAACAAAGGGTTCATATTTCCTTAATCCTTGAAACAAAATATCCACCATTCTTCAACTTTCACAAATATTTTATTTATTTTAAAAAAAACCAAATTCAACTAGAAGAACAAACTCTTTGATCCAGGGGCCTATTTTTTAATACTTTTATTTCAGCTATTTTTTTAAAGTACGATGACCGATTTTAGGTTCGTTAGCAACTGCACTTATCATAATTCTCCCCTTCACTCCTGAAGCTACTTGTCTTGCTATTGCTGCTGGAAACTTGTCTGTTAAAGGGGATAAAAGAGGAATAATTGTGCTGTCTGGAATAAGAACATCTTGAGAGCTTTCGAAGATGACTTCCCTATATAACAAACTGTTTTTAGGTATGAGTGTGACAAGTTTTATACTATTTAATGTTGCATCTGTCGAATAAAAATAATGAATGACTAAAATTAGTGAGGGGGAGAATACATTTTTAAGTTTAAATTCTAATTTAAGAGCTTCACAGACAGAAAACTTGCTGTGTCTATACCAAGTGGATTAATTTTTCGCTTTTGTAGTCAACCATTCAATTAGTTCAGTAATTTTGTGGATTTTATTCAATTTGTAGAAATGGTTTCGGAAATAATGAAATTAGGTACTACTGAATTTTTCAGGAAATACTATATATGATCCTGTGGTTTGAATACGATTATACCATTTTTATATACTAAAGTTAGGTTCTCTGTTATACAATTAATTATTCAAGCTCTACTCAGGTTTGAGATTAGGTTTAATTGAATCAAGTTTCTATTCGTATATAATTCAAGTATAATATTTGGTTAAAAGGTAATCTTTGATGAAAATAATAGCATTCGTAGGCATGCCAGCTTCTGGAAAATCAGAAGCTGCAAGAATTGCCACTCATATGAACATTCCCGTTGTTAATATGGGTGATGTGATCAGGGAAGAGGTATTAAAACGCGAGCTTGAACCCAATGACTCTAACACTGGAATGGTTGCAGCGGACCTCCGCAAATGTGAAGGCATGGATGTAGTTGCCAGATGCTGCGTTTTTCACATCAGAAAAATGAATTCTGAATTTGTGGTTGTGGATGGGGTACGCGGAATTGCCGAGGTGGAATGCTTCAGGCGAGAATTTGGAATAGGTTTTGTCCTTATTTCTATTTACTCTCCGATTAAAATTCGCTTTTCTAGAGTCCAAAAAAGAGGTCGAAGCGATGATATGAACAGTATAGAAGAACTCCGTCATCGAGATAAGCGAGAACTTGGTTGGGGTATGGGAGAAGCTATAGAGGCATCAAATATTGAAATTGAGAACAGCTTCACTCTGGATGTTTTTAAAAAGAACGTTGTCGAGGTTTTGAGTAACTACTCCGATTTAGACTCGTTACACAGCTCAAAGGGTCAAATATGCCAAACCAATTCTTCTGGACAAGATTCAATTTAATAATCCATTACAACCCTGCAAATAAACTCCTTTTCGATATTGGAGCAAATTTATGATACATGTTAAAGTTTCAGCAGTTGTGTATCCTACCGAGGACCCCGAAAAAGTTCTTCGAGCAATTTCGGCTCTTTTTACTAACATACCACTCGAAAAAAAGACTACTGAGATCATTAAACCTGAGCTAGGAGATTCTCATAGTTTATTTGTTTCTGGAGAAGGAGGGCTTGATCTCTTGCAAACTCTGCATGGGCTAATTCGAAGAGAAGAGATTATAGATAGTATCCGCAATAAAGTTTTCAGTAAAAACTTATCCAATGATAGTCTTTCGGTCCGTTTCTTGCTAAACAAACAGGCTGCTTTTGTTGGTGTCCCCAGTATTTCTGTTCAAAACGAATCTCTCGGATATATTGAAATCGTTATCATGGCTGAGTCTCAGAAAGAAATGGAAAGACTTTTAGAGTGGCTTTTGCCCATTACTGAAGGAGGTATACCGATTGTTGAGGTGGAAATGGATTATGTGGAAAAGGGTTAAGATTTTCTCAAGCTTCTCAAATTCTGTATGGCTATAATTCTCTATATTTATTATCTCTTTGTATGTATACTAATGCTCTGTTGAAGCTCATTGAAAGGTCTCATTAAACTAACTTAACTTAGTTAACTATATGTCAATTCCCACGTATAAACTTATATTAATTAATGAAAAGGAATGAATTATCTTCATGCAATTGCAAAGAATCAGTTTTTCATCGCATGTAGCTATCGCAGATCCTTTCAAATGGGCTTATAAGCTCGAAGACTATGGGTATACTGGTTGGGAGATCTTACAGGAGGGATCCCAGTGCTTGAACAGCAAAAATATCCAGAATTTAAAAAATATCTATGAGACTACTGGTCTTGAACTGACTCTACACTTGCCATTCTCGGATATGAATCTGGCAGGTCTTAACAATTCAATCAGGGCAGAAGTCCTCAGGCAGATGAAACATTACCTTACCCTAGCTTCCAACTATATAAACTTGGCTGTAATTCACCCTGGTTATCTTTCCCATTATGGAGTACAGGTTCCGCAGGAAGCGTACCTGACTAATCTGGCCTCAATCCGGGAAATATGCGACTTTGCGGCGGATTTTGGGATTCTCATCGCTGTTGAAAATATGCCCGATTTTCCAAAAATTTTCGGGAAATATCCTGATGAAATACTTGAGATGCTTGAATCTATCGGAAGCCATAACGTGGGTTTTACCTTTGATGTGGGGCACGCAAACACAGTTGGGCTTGTGAATGATTTTCTGGATCTCCTCTCTGAAAAAATATCCCATGTGCATATTCACGATAATATGGGAAAAAAAGATGAACATCTGTCTTTAGGAAGAGGTAATATAAACTGGAAATTAGTCATGGAAAGGCTTTCAGACTATAAAGGGGTCTTTGTTGCTGAGATGGGTTCGCTTGAAGAAGGAATTCAAAGCCTTAATTATTTACGAAATTTATAAAAAAGATTATTTCAATAATTTTTTTCAGTTATTTCGATTTTCAATCGTATCCCCAAATTATTGAATAGGAATTCTGAAAGTTCCTAATTCTTTTAAATTCTTTATTTGATTAATTGTTCTTTTTCACTCTTGGAGTTCTTTGGAACCATTTTTGTAACTATTCAGCCTTAATAAAGAACTATCAAATAAACCATCTTTATATTAATTAAATTGGCAAATTTTAATTAGTTGATTTTTCATTAACTATTGGCTGTTGATTCTGCTTTTTCTTTTTCCAGCAGTAAGTAATTAGATGCATCTATTTAAGTTAAAATAGATATCAGAGGATTCAGATTTATCTTTCATTTTTATTTCAATTCTAATTCATAAATTTATTTGGACAATGGTGATGCATAAAAGGCAATTTGGCATACTTTACCAAAGTTCCATTTGAGCCTTTGATGGCATTCATTGATTAATTTTATAAAGGTTTTGAAAAACCAAATATGAGATAACATCTTTCCCAAGGTAATGATGCAATCAATAGTCAAAAAAGTTGAAGCAAAAAAAATTTTAATTTGTTTGTGCCTGTTATCTGAAAATTTCATGTTAGTTTTCGAAGAAAATAGAGTTCTTGACATGTAAATGGTGTTCTAATGTACCCATTTTACCTTACGTAGAGTGCATGTGGATTGGTATATGAAGATGAAAAAAGTCAAATGCGAAAATACACCTGCAAAAGATTATGGAATTATGGATTCAAAGTGGACATTAAGGGCTCTACTAACATTTAGATCTGTTAAAACATGAATCATATAATGAGTGGTCGGCCAGAGAGGCAATATTATATAATTAATATATAATTGTTTAAGTCCCTACATTTCTTTCTCCCTTTTTCCTTTTCTATTAAGTTTTTTTGAAGAATTATTTGCTTTTAAAATGTCTTTGAGGGGGCAAAGCTTTAAATCAGATTATTCCTTTGTATCGCATGTTTCATTTTCGGGATTAGTTCCCGTTGGAGTGTGACCCTGCAGACAGGGTTGAACCGTGAAACATAAATGAAACTTGGTGTTTTAATTGGTAAAATCTTTTTATGGATATGTACGGGATGCATGGAAAAACCCTGAAGAGACGTATGTGAAAGAGCTCCGATGGGAGCGCTTGCAAATTTGGAGAAAACAGGGATCTGTGACCAGAATAGAAAAACCCACACGGATTGACAGAGCTCGCTCTCTTGGATATAAAGCTAAGCAGGGTATAATTGTTGCCAGGATAAAGGTACGTCGTGGAGGACTTGGTAAAACGAGATTCAACCGTGGAAGAAGAACACAGAAAATGGGAAAGAATAGGATCACAGGTGGCATGAGCATCCAGAGGATTGCTGAAGCTCGTGCAGACCGTAAGTACCCTAACCTTGAGCTTCTGAACTCTTACTGGGTGGGTGAGGATGGAAAGCACATATGGTTTGAAGCTATCCTTGTAGATCCTCATCATCCTGTAATAAAGAGTGACAAGAATCTTAATTGGATCTGTGCCCCGTCTGTTAGGGGTAGAGCTACAAGAGGCAAGACTAGTGCCGGTCTTAAGGGGAGAGGTATGTCTACACGAGGTAAGGGCACTGAAAAAACCAGGCCAAGCATCCGTGGACATAAGAGTCGAGGTAAGTGATTCATTACATAACACTGCGTGCGCTTGCCCACGCAACAGAAGACGTATTCAGAGTCCGGAAGGCTCTAAAATTTTTTGTATCAAGCACCAGTGTCCGAGATAGGGCGTTGATTGAAGAGCTTCATTCTGAGGGGCATCATGGAAATCCAATTACCATATTGAGCTTGCAGGTTAAAAGGAAGGCAGATTGTCTATGTTTTGCTAGTTTTGTCCGGGAACATTTTTTGGAGGAGGATGTAGCACGGCTCAGGAAAGAAATGCCGGAGAGGCTGGACAATGATCAGGTTTTCCATCTCCGCTTTGATAAGCAGGCTGCGTACCTGCAGAAGGTAAAGCTAACTGATTCTTCGAATGCAATCACTGTAAAAGTCAAGATCAAGACATATCCGAAGAGTAGGGGAAAAGCTGGAGCCATATTGGAGGAGTTTTTTGGGTAAGCCAAAATTTTATGATTTTTGCGTTCATGCAATTCCTGATGGGGATAATACTGTTGAACAACTTGCGACTCTTGCCATGTATTTCGGGTACAGTGGGATTGTGATTGCAAACCATTCGGATAAACTTCCTCAATCACCGCCTTTACTTATCTCAACCAACGGATTTGAAATTTTCAGAGGAATTGAGCTCATAGAAGAAAATCCCTCGAAACTTAACAGTTTGATAGGTAAATTCAGAAAATCGGTGGATGTCTTGATAGTACACGGAGGTTCAGAGGCTATCAACAAGGTTTCGCTGGAAAACCCCAGAGTAGATATATTGAATCATCCGTCTTTTGATAAGAGCAGCGGGCTAAATCAGGTGCTTGCAAAGGCAGCAGCTGAAAACGGGGTTGCAATAGGCCTGACATTGAGGCCTTTCCTTCATTCAAGGGGTTCAAGACGTATCAGTCTTTTATCGGCTCTCAGGGCAAACCTAGACCTTGCAAGGAAATACGATGTTTCTCTCGTACTCTCAAGCAGCGCAATGTCCTGTTTTGATCTTCGTTCCCCAATGGAAACACTTGCTATGGCTGAAATATGCGGGCTTGAAGAGGAAGAAGCTCTTGAAGCTATGTGTACTGTACCTGAAAAAATCATTTTAAGGAAACATAATATATCTGGCCATATAAGAGAAGGCATCGAAGTGCTTGAAGAGTGTGATTATTTTTGAAACGCTTGCTTCCTTCGCTTCGTGGGAAAAAACGCTATATAGCTTTTGAGCTGATTTCCGAGGGACCTGTAGGCAGGAGCGATTTGGTAAAGGAGATCATGTCCTCTGCTTCCTCACTTCTCGGAGATGTAATCTCAAGTGAATGCGATGTTAAAATCTTGGGATTTGAAGACTGGAAAGGTATTATCCAGTGCTCCAATACCAGAGTAAAAGAAACTAGAGCTTCTCTGGCAGCTATCACTCGGATTAATGGGAAGAGAGCAACTTTGCACATATTTGGGATTTCAGGTACAGTTAAAAGAGCTACTGAAAAATTCCTCCAAATACATAAGGTCTTTGAGCCCAAAATTGAGACTAAATTCAAAATGGTTGAGGAATAAAATATGGAAGATTCAGGAAAATAAAATGGCAGCTTTTCTTGTTATTATTTTTATGTTTACATTGAATCTTCAGCCATGGAGCTGCTTAATATATACAACAATTAATGAGTATAATTTAGTGTAACATATTGATTAGTAGGACTGATTGACAGTGATGTAGCTTGTGCGGAATTTCTGAAAGTTAATTGTAGCTGAGTGAGATTCTGATAAGAAAGTAGGCCTGAAATCCGAGTTCATTGAAAAATATGAAAAGTTAAATCTCAATGAGGTTATCAAAGCTCGATTTTATGTACTAGAAATACATGGGTCTCACAAGCATTATAACTGAGTAAATACACTTTACTAACGGATTGGTTAACATCGGAACTAGACCTCAAAAGCAATAAAAATGGTCTCCCTTAAATACGTGAATCCATGTCGCAATTTGGGGAACGCATTTTATTGGGTAAAAGTGCCTTTGAATTCCCTTTACCTGGTGTGTTTTCGCTGGTTTCATCTAAAAAAGCTGTCAGGATTTGAAGTCCCGAATAAAAGGTTAAAAACTCTAATAAGGAAGAAATACGTTATAGTGGATCAAAAGTCGTTTTCCTTACATGAATGAAGGGTCTGGGGCTTTAAGCCCCTGAATTTTCGGGATATCCGCACAATTTCGTGATCACTGACCAAAGCCTTTTTTTGGAAGGCGTTTATTTAGCTGATGACTCTGCGGGTAGAGATCCTAAAAGGAAATAATACCGGTTATTTGCCGGGAAGATTGGGAACAACAAGAATAGATATATAATAAGGGAGATATGGAATATGCAGATGGCACCACAAATGGGTTATGACAGGGCAATTACTGTTTTTAGCCCCGATGGAAGACTTTTTCAGGTAGAATATGCCCGCGAGGCAGTTAAAAGGGGAACAACAGCCGTGGGAATCAAGGCAGCTGATGGGGTAGTGCTGCTGGTTGATAAGAGAATTACGAGCAGGCTTGTGGAAACTGAATCAATAGAAAAAATTTTCCAAATTGATGATCACATCGGAGCCGCAACTTCAGGACTTGTGGCAGACGCCCGCTCTCTTGTTGATCGGGCCCGTGTAGAATCACAGGTCAACAGGGTTTCTTATGATGAACCCATAGGCGTTGAGGTTCTCTCCAAAAAAATTTGTGACCATAAACAGACCTACACACAGTATGGAGGTGTTCGTCCCTACGGTACTGCACTTCTTATTGCAGGTGTGAATGACAATCTCCCGAGGCTATTTGAAACTGATCCGAGTGGTGCTCTTCTGGAATACAAGGCAACAGCTATTGGAGCAGGCAGAAACGCAGTAGTTGAAGTTTTTGAGGCTGATTACAGAACAGACATGAATATTGATGCAGCTATTCTCCTCGGGATGGATGCGCTCTATAGAGCTGCTGAAGGTAAATTCGAAGCTGCAACCCTCGAAGTGGGTATTGTCTCCCTTCAGGATAAGAAATTCAGGAAATTGGTTCCTGAAGAAGTTGAGAAATATGTTCAGCAGATCCTTGCAAAACACAGAGAGGCTGAACACAAAGAATAAAAAGTTATATTAGTTTTCAAGAAATGAATACTCAGAGAATTTTTTATTCTCACAATTATTGTTTGGAGAAGGTATTTGGAAATGGTGTCCCTGGATGAGGCAGTTACTGCAAGGCTTAAAAGAGGCAGCAAACATTTCGAAATCCTGGTCGAGTCAGAAGGAGCTCTGGCCTACAAACGAGGAGAAGAAGTAAATCTAGAAGACATCCTGGCAGTTGAAACAATCTTCGAAGACGCAAACAGAGGAGATCGTGCAGCAGAATCTGATATTATCAAATCTTTTGAGACTACTGACCTCTCTGCGATTGCTGCCTTGATCCTGAAAAATGGAGAACTTCAGCTTACAGCTGAGCAGAGAAGATGCATGCTTGAGGAAAAAAAGAGAAAGGTTATCTATACTATTTCCAAGAATGCTATAAATCCCCAGACAAGAACGCCTCATCCTCCCGCAAGGATTGAAAAAGCTATGGATGAGGCAAAGGTTCATATCGACCCTTTAAAAAGTGTGGATCAACTAGTAAATATTACAATGAAAGCTATTCGCCCACTTATACCCATACGTTTTGAAGAAATCAATATTGCTGTGAAAATTCCTCCATTATATGCCCCCAAAGCATATGGAGACATTTCCAAGGTTGGAACCATTACAAAAGAAGAATGGCAGCGTGACGGTTCTTGGATTGCAGTTATAAGGATTCCGGCAGGAATTCAAACTGATTTTTACGCTCTTATAAATCATCTTACGAAAGGTGAGGCTCAAACTAAACTTTTATAAGAGGATATTGGATGGATAAAAAAATAGTGATTCCTGGTGACCTGTTATCCGCTGACACAAAAAAAGCCGGATATGGAACGTATGTTAAGAATGACAAGATATATTCTTCGTATTGTGGTATTGAGAATCTCAAAGATGACAAAGCTGTAGTGATTCCTCTCGCAGGAGGCTATATCCCCTCAGTAAATGACGTTGTGATAGGGATTGTCATTGTGGTTACGCCGTCCAACTGGATCATGGACATCGCTTCTCCTTATGATGGTTTATTCCATGTATCCGAATATCCAAGAAGAATAGAATCCCGGGAGATGCCTGAAATTCTGAATGTAGGAGATTCTATGATTATCAGGGTGAGAGATGTAGATAGCTCCATGAAAATTGAGCTTGGCTTGAGGGATTCAAACTTTCACAAACTCAAAACTGGTCTGATTGTCGAGGTTGAGCCTGTAAAGGTTCCCCGTGTGATAGGACACGGCGGTTCTATGATCTCAATGCTGAAGAAAGAAACAAACTGCAGTATTTTTGTTGGCCAGAACGGTAGAATCTGGATCGATGGGAAGGATGAAGATGTGGAGCTTTTGAGCAGGGCTCTATGGAAGATCGAAGCTGAGGCACAGCGTTCCGGGTTGACAGATCGGATATACAATTTTCTGAAAACTGAAAGAGTTGCACAAAAAGAGTCCAGTAATTTAAAAGATTTTAAAAATGTGCCTAAAGGCACTAAATTATCAAAAGAGGATCATTCCGAGGAGATATACAGGAAAATTGACGTATTGCTGGATCCAAAGAATTGAGTTTTGGTAGAATTATGAGAGATTTTAAGGAATCTTCTATAAGCTGATTTGTTTTAGGAGTTTTTTGGAGATCAAAGCATGAGTTGTATGAGTGATAAAACTGGAAAATTAATCACTGATGACGGGTCGCGTCTTGATGGGAGGCGAGCGGATGAAATTAGGCCCATGAAAATTGAAATTGGAGTGCTTTCTAGAGCCGATGGTTCATGTTATCTTGAATGGGGTAGAAACAAAGTCTTGGTAGGTGTATTTGGTCCGAGAGAGGCTCATCCCCGTCGTATGCAGCGCGCAGATACTGCAGTTATCCGTTATAAGTACAATATGGCTTCTTTTTCCGTTGAGGACCGCGCTCGCCCAGGTCCTAGCAGGCGGAGCATCGAAATTTCAAAAGTCTCCAGAGAAGCCTTTGAACCGGTAATTATGGCTGAGCTTTTCCCAAAAACTGCAATTGATATTTTTGTAGAAGTACTTCAGGCTGATGCCGGGACAAGGACAGCCGCGATCAATGCTTCAAGTATAGCTCTTGCAGATGCCGGAATTCCTATGAAAGGTCTCATCACTTCCTGTGCCTTCGGAAAAGTTGACGGACAAATAGTGCTCGACCTTAACAAGGAAGAAGATAATTCTGGAGAGGCTGATTTTCCGGTTGCGATGACTCAGGATGGAGAAATTACCCTGCTCCAGATGGATGGGCACCTTACATCTGAAGAAATCAAGAAAGGCCTCGAACTTGTAAGGAAAGGGTGCAAGGAAATACTCGAAATTCAACAAGCGGTTCTGAGAAGAAAGTTCGAAACTCCCATTGAAGAGCCTGCAAAAGAGACTTCTATGGAGGAGATCTCAGATATTGAGAACAAAGTTGTAGAAGCGGAAGTGTCCATGGGATACGCTTCAGAGGCAAAAGTAGTCGAAGAAATCCATGAAGAAGTCAAATTTTTTGAAGAGGATATTCTCGTAAAAATCGCTGAAGAAGAGACTGTTACTGAAGATATTCAAGAATTTGAGGAATTAAAAAACAAAATTGAAGAACCTGAGTCCTTAGTAGAGGAGAAGACTTTAAAAGAGATTATCGTAGCTGAAATCGAAGAAAAGGCTGATCTTAAAGCATCTTTAGAGATAAATCCTAAGATTACAGAGTTTGAAGAGCTTGAGCTCATTGAGGAAGAATACTTTTCTTCTGACGCAGAAAAAATGACATTTGAGTCTGAAGAATTTGCTGAAGATAAAACTCCGCTTTACGAGCAATCCATTAATGAAGAAGTTACATCAGAAAAGACTTTTGAATCCAAAAATGAGCTTGAGTTCAAAGATAAATCCCGAAAAAAGGTTCATGCTGAAGAAGCAGTAAAAGTTGAAGAAAAATATGAAAAAGAAAATTCCAAAGGACCCTGGCGGGTAGTAAAAGATCCCTCTGAATCAGGAAGCAAAGGTGATAAAGATGAGTGAAGTTATTGCTACGCTTAAGAAGGATTATATTTACAATCTTATGGTCAAAGGAAAGCGACAGGATGGACGTGGATTTAAGGATTTCAGGGATATCAAAATCGAAACAAATATTATCACGAAAGCTGAAGGTTCGGCAAAAGTAACTCTTGGTGATACCCAGGTTCTCGTAGGAGTCAAGCTTCAGATAGGGACTCCTTTCCCGGATTCGCTAGATGAAGGTGTGATTATTACCAACCTTGAGCTTAACCCTATTGCTTCCCCAGATTTTGAGCCAGGTCCCCCCAAAGAAGAAGCAATCGAAATGGCAAGAGTAGTTGATAGGGGGATCCGAGAATCGGGAGCAATTGATTTAAAAAAGCTGTGTGTAACGGTGGGAGAATCAGTATGGATAGTCTTCATAGATGTCCATGTTCTCAATGATGAGGGAAATATTATTGATGCTTCCTGTTTCGCTGCTATTGCAGCTCTTATGACCACTATTGTTCCAAATGAGCAACAGGGAATCGGTGATAATGTACCCCTTGCAATGAAAGAGATACCATTAGGCGTGACTCTGGCTAAAATTGGCTCAAAGCTAATGGTGGACCCTTCTCTGGATGAAGAGGCAATTTGTGAGACAAAACTTACAATTGTTTCCAGTTCAGATGGATCTGTTGCTGGTATGCAAAAAATGGGTTCTGTTTCTCTCACTGAAGCAGAAGTTCTGGAAGCAATCGATCTGGCGCGCGAAAAGGCTACCGAACTTAGAGAACTATATTTGGAAGGGCTTGTAAGAAAGGGATAAGTTGGAAGGATTCACTTAGAGGATTTCGATAAACCCCAAAATTATGTCATATTTATATAATTTGTATATAATATATTCTTGTAAATCAGAATGTTTATCGAAATTCTCAAATATTAAATGCCAGTATTACGGTATACGTGCTACAAATGTGATTAGAGGTGAAGATCTAAATCTAATGGCTGAACCTTTATCCAGTGGTTTGAGTTGAATAATTTCTAACTAGAAGTGTATTTTCTTGGAGTTATAACTATGGTGAAAAAATTTACTAAGAAGGGAAGAATTTCCAGATCATCAGGTAGGTTCGGTCCCAGGTATGGGAGAAAAGACAGAAAGCTTGTGGCGGATCTGGAAGAACGCATGCGGGCCCCACATGTGTGTACTAGATGTGCTCGTCCGACTGTGAAAAGGGTGGGGACGGGAATATGGAAATGCAGCAAATGCGAGTATACCTTTGCTGGCGGAACATATATTCCTTTCACTAGTGTTGGTCAGACTCTGTTGCGCACGATGAAGAACATTACCGAGGCAAAATGAAAATTTTAAGGTTGTTGTTGTATGGGTTACAAGTGCACTCGATGTAAGCAAAAAGTTGAAGTAGATTACGAGTACACAGGCATAAGATGTCCGTACTGTGGACATCGAATCTTAGTAAAAGAGCGTCCTACAACTATCAAACGCATTAAGGCCGATTGAGAAGTATGTTAATTAATATGGCTGAAGAGTTCTGGATTATTAAAAAAGAAAAGATCTTTTAGAAATGTGAGATCTTTTATTATTTTTCTAGATGTTAGACTCATTACAGCCAGGTATTATTGTATTTATTCGTAGCTTGTCATTCTACAAGGAGTTAAAATCTCAGGAATATAAGCTCTTACATTATCCTGGCTTAGACCTGAAGGAATTTATAATCCATTTATCACTTCTTGAGCGTTGAAGGTCACGAATTCTCTATTCTTTTTGTCGGGGCTGAAGTGAACCGCCGTCTCATTTTGTTTTCGTTCAATCCTCTAAATCATCTCTTTTTCGTAAAATTAGTTTTTTTGGCACCATAGCCAGAGGTGTTGGTCCCTCAGTCTTGCAGGGATGTAATGCGCATTGGAGTTAAACAGTTTCTATCCATGGCTATGGTCAGATCATCGATCTCATAATGCTAGTGCCTGAGTATCGATACAACATAAAGAGTCACGATAAACCTTTGATTTTCACTAATCGGTTATATACGAATTATATATACATAAAACTAAATTTAGGGGTTTATCAAAATTCTCAATATACTATGTTATTTTAGGACTCTGCATCATATCAGGCAACTAAATAAGGATAACAAAAAACAAGTAAAGAATGAAAATAAAACATATGCTTTTATTGATCTTTGATTTAATAAATAAGTAGGTTAATAAAATAATTAAAAAGGATTCTTGAAAAATGTTCAAGCAGAGATTTGTGCTGGACACTACAGCACTAACGGATCTGCAGACACGTGAGGTCATGGGCTATACTTCTCTTTGTGAAGGAATGAAAGAGATTCTTGATCTGATAGCCGATGCCCGCCTGCAGTTTGGAATAAGTTGTTATGTACCCTATCCATCAGTATACAAGGAGATGTATGAATTTACAATTCGAAATGGTTGTGACAGAGAGGTTATAGACAAGATAGATACGTGGCTAGTGAAAAAATCTCCTGATCGTTATAGAGTAGATATAACCTCTCAGATCTTCCACGAATATGTATCTCATATGCGAGAAAGGATTGACCGAGGAATGGGGGTTGCAGAGGATGTTGTCTGGGAGGCAGCTACTGCATGTCTCTCTATTGAATATTCGCAAAGTAAAGGAAAAGAATATAGAGAAGAGATTGAAAGAGAAATAATTGGCGGGATCATCGGCAAGTTTAGGAACAAATATCGTTCCACTCTAAGATATGGAATTCTTGACAGCGCTCCTGATATCGATGTCCTGATTCTTGCCAAGGAGCTTGATGCAGCAGTTATTGCGAGTGATTATGGAATTGAAAAATGGGCAGAACAACTTGGAGTCCGTTTTGTACCTGCAAATACTTTTCCTATGATGATTAAAGAGTATCTGAAGCATCTTCATGAGAACGAAAGTGAATCCTAGTATGAAACTAAGATCAAAGAAAAAAGAGACCTTTGAAAAAGATCAAACTCTTTTAATAAGTTTACTGGTTTTCGAAGCTCGAATCGCAATAATTATCTTGAAATAGGATTAAAGAAGGAGAACTTTCCTCACTAAGAGGGTTATATCCTCATTAATAGTGTCATGTCTTCATTGATCCTAAGTTTGACAGTTGAGTAACTATCAACTCCTTTATTTTTATTAGCCTGATCAATTAATACCGTCTCAAAGCTGAGAAAATTCCCTACAATCTCTAACAATTGGAATTCTGCAGATGTAAAAAGGTGTAGAATTTGTTTGCCCAGTTGCCCATTATTTTATTTAAATTTGGATTAATCTTTAAGCTACTTTCATGTTGAGAAAATAGATGGCATTTTTTGTACATTTGTGTAAAGTGGGTAATATAATATGGAATTCATATCAGATAGGTTCTTACTATTAAATTTTTTTATATAATACTTAATTTTGGTGAGATTTTTAGCGAGCATAAATGAAAGGTTTTGGATTTTAATAATTTATTGATAGCTTGCTGAGCTATAAGCTCATCGGTAATTTTTGCATCAAAGAAGCTGGCAAATGGTTAAATCAGGAAGAAAGTATTGACATCTCAAATCTTGAAAAATTCAATGAGAGAGTTCTTTGTAGAATTCTTGAAATTTTGGGGGTAACAAAGAGGAAATTTTATTTATATTCTGATCAGTCTATTTTAGGTTTATGATCTTGAAGAGACGGATCTAAATTTGGATGGACAAGTGTAGTTCTCCAAGGTACTAAATATAAACTTGGTAAATATGGATCAGTAAAGATCATAAAATTGACAAGTTACATATAACTGTTGGAGTTAGTAAACTCAAGAAACCTATAAACATACCTATTGGAGTTACAGTGAATGCAGTCAACGTTCTGACTAGCAGCATTTTTCTGGCACTTATAATCAGATAAAAAGTAGACTCAAAAAAGCTCTCTTACTATTTTTGATGAAGGAGTTAATAAGCAAACAATATTGAATTTTTGCAAAAAAAGAAGATGAGATACCTAATCTACATGAAACTTTTCATCTAGTTTTTTAGCAAACTGTAAGCAGAAAAACTGAGATTTTATGATCTTTTTCATCCTTTTGGGTGAAGATATCTTGAGGGTAAGATTCAGCTACAGTAGAGTTATTATGGTTTTTTCAACTCGCAAATACTTCTCAAACATACATGTTTCAAAAGGAAACTCGCAGAATATTTATATAAAATTTATATGTATTTGATGATATTTCTTTACTTTCCATTTTTTTTTTTTTCCTGAATTAAATTGATTATTTGCCTGTTTAGGGTTACTATGAGATCACTGAGAATGCCGAAAATAAACATCTGTAGACCGAATATTGTGAACAGGGCTGTGAGAACAGAAAGTTGAACACGTGTAATTCCCTGGAACCACTGGGATATCACAAAGGCTCCCGAAATCAGGCCTGCCAGAATAAAAAAAGAACCTATGATCCCAAAGTAAAACATTGGATTATGTACTTTTGCAAGTCTGTAGATAGTAGAACCAATTCTGAACCCGTCTTTTACCGGATTTAGTTTTGTTTCACCTTCTTTGCTTCTAGGGAGGTAAGTAATTGGGACTTCTAGAACCCTCTGCTTTTTAAGGATGCATTCTACAGAAATTTCAGTCTCAATTTCAAAGCCTGTTTTGTTAAGTTCCAGTTTCTTCACACTCTCAAGAGTAAATGCACGATAACCTGAGAGAATGTCCTTCAAATTTACCCCGTATGCAATGCCAAAAAACATGTTTATTAGACGGTTGCCCATCAAGTTAAGCTTTGTAAAAGCTCCTGAATAATAATTTTCAAGCCGGTTACCAATTACATGGTCAGCTTTTCCTTCCTGAATAGGTTCGAGAAGAGATGGAGCTTCACGAGCAAGATATGTCCCATCCCCATCAACCATTACTACATAAGGGCTCTCTATAAGCCTAAAAGCCTGGATCATTGCCTGCCCTTTACCTTTTCCGGTTTGAATGATGACTTTTGCTCCTTCAGCTTCCGCAATTTGACTTGTGTCGTCTTTGCTGTTTCCGTCAATCACCAGAATATTAACAAAACCCTCATTCTTGAAATCTTCGATAACCTGTCCTATTGTTGCAGCTTCGTTCAGAGTGGGAATAAGAATACATACGTCTACGCTGTTCAAGTTTCACACATATCCTTTGCTTGAATCATATGTGTGTCGCAGAGTCCATTTTATTGTGGACTTTCGACAATCTCCTTTTCTGTAGAAAAGAGTCCATGAGATGTATATAGTTAATGTGATAGATTGATGGTTCTTATAAAAGGCCCATGTTGTCAAGCTGCTGGCGGACGACTTTGACACCTTTTTCGCAATCTGCAGGGGACTTGCCACCTGTAACGACCAATTTTCCGGAACTGAAAATAAGAACAACTACCTTGGGCTCATCGATCCTGTATACAAGTCCTGGAAACTGCTCGGGTTCATATTCAATGTTTTCCAGTCCAAGCCCGATTGCAATTGCATTAAGATTCAGGATGGTGTGCAGGTCTGCTGAAGCAACAATATTCTGGACAGTAATATCGGGATTTTCTAGGGTCTTGATTCCTATGCTGTTCAGCTTTTTTGCCATATTACCTATAACTGTGTGCACATCTGCTACATTTTTTGCTCCTGTACAAACAACTTTTCCAGAGGTAAAGACCAGGAATGCAGCTTTGGGGTCTGAAACCCTATAAACGAGCCCAGGAAACTTCTGCTTATTGTACTCAGCCCCTTCGAACTCGGATTCTATTACCGTTAAGTCGAATTCTTCAGCGAGTTTGGTGGATGCGACCACGTTTTCGATCTTTATACTAGATTCGCTCATTCGTCAACCCTCAGTATATAAAGCAAAAGTAATATCCTCTAATTGATATATAAAGCTATAGTTAAATGCCCCGTATGGTTTATAAATGCTTTATATATGGAATATAAATCAAGCAGAAATATTTAAATTGAGGTTCCAGTTTTTATATATAATTCTGGGAGATTAGGGCTGCAGCATCTGTTTTCAGATGCCTCGTTTTTCAAATTTACTAAGACCTCTAATAATAGAATCATATTTTTTGCATACCCTTTCGAGGAGATCACCCTCTACACTGTGGTGAGTGGGTATTAGTATTTGACCCCCTCTCTCAATTTTCACGTCGCTTCTTAAAGTACCGCAGTCTGGAGCTATAAGAATGCCTTCTGAAGAAATTCCAAGAGACAGGTCATTTATGATCCTTGAGACCATTTCAGTTGCTGGTTTTACCTTTTTCTCAATGAGAACAGAGGAAGAAACATACATTTCTCTGGTATCCCTTATTTTCTTGAGAGTATTTTCCACTGCTTCAGGGTCTACTTCATTAGTAAGTTCCTCGGATAATAAGGAGACTGCTTCTGTAAGATCTTCAAAGGTTGTCGAATGAATTTCAAGGATTTCTCCGTCAAAGTACTGTCTCAAAGTATCAATATAACCTACTGAGACTACAAGCACATCAACCTCAAGCAAACGTGAGATCTCCTCTTTTGAAGGGGAGTAGGCATTAACAACAAAATATTTTTTGATTCCACACATGCTCATGAGAGATTCATACATAGGAGTCACAGCAATAGTTTTTCTTCCAATCCACAAGTTGATCTCACTTTGCCCACCCTGTGACTTTAGAAGTTCAAGGATTTTCTCCTTTATGGCTTTCGGATCATTTTTCATAAGCCCGAAATAATCTGCAAAAAGAGAAGTCGTGGAAAGCTGCCTGCTTTTTCCGCAGGGTATGGATTCTACAAATCCTCGCTTTATCAGATCCTTAATGTGATCATAAGCGCCACTACCTCTCATATTAATAAGATCTGACTGAAGCAAAGGCTGATGATATGCAATCATCGAAAGAGTGCGGAGTTTCGGGGCTGATAGTTCTTTTGGTGCAACTTCCTGTATAAATTCTGCATATTCGGGCTTGACTTGCATGACATGACGATCTCCAAGGTTTATAATCTCGAGGGCAGATATTCTGGAAGAGTAAGCCTTCATTAGTTCCTTTAATGCCAAAAGAACAGCTTTTTTGGGTTTTCCGCTTATTTTTGTAAGCTTCTCGAGGCTTATTGCACTGCCAGCAGCAAAAAGCGCTGCTTCGATAATTTCAAATTCACCCATAAATTTCACGTCCATAAAAGGAACAAAAGCTAATCAGATTATTTATTCTTCAAGTGGATTTAGCTTTATACGTTTAAATTAAAAAAATGATTAGAGTACTGTTTTTTAAGGCCATTACCCACTTACTAATCCAGAAAGGTGCCACTTATAAAATTTGTTTCAAGAGATCTCTGAAGCTGGTACCTTGAAAATTCGCTTTTTGATTCTAACTTAATCTCATGAAATAAAGGGGGATTATTCTCAGTGGAAAAGCCAGATTCTTCTCCTGGATATATATACAGTTCCCCAAATAACTCATTCTGGAAAAGCCAAATCTTTCTGTTTGAAGCAAGAAAGAGAAGAGATAGATAATCCATAATTCTATCTTCGCTTACTTTCAGGAAGCTGGAAAAAAGCACTACAGGTTGAATCATAAATAATTTTGCAAGACTGGCCCAGATTAGTACCAGCCGCGAGCTAATGGCTTCTTCATGCGCAATACCAAGGATATCACCGGTAGTTAGGTGAATATCTTCAAGAAGATGAAGTTCTTCTGAAGCTCTAAGAGCTTTCTTTTCATTTTTTTTGGAGATGGTTTTCTCGACTTTCTTGAGTTCAAGCATTAATTCATTGAGTGTAACTGGCCTAGTTGAAATGCGGCGGATCGGAAGCTTCGGAAGAGGAAAGTCTTTAGGTTCAGGCAGATTTAGTTCGTCGACAAAATCAGAATCAAATTCTTCAATCTCTTCCTCCTCTATCTCAAGAATTCTCGAAGACTTCATACGAAGAAGGATAGCAGAATAAAGAAGTGTTCGTGAGGAAATTCTGAGGTCCATTTTCTTGAGCTCTTCAACCCTTCCCAGGAAACTGTCAGTGAGCTGTATAATGTCGATATCCCAGGGATCTATTTTTCCACCCTGGGCAAGCTCAACCAGTATGCCAAGGGGTTCATATGTCTCAAATTCAGAAATATCAATCAGATTCCAATCAATTCCAAGGCGTGAAAGGGTCTTTGGAAGCCCATAAATTTCTGGATCTAAAAAAAAAGAGTTATTTTCCTCAGATTCACAGAAATCATGGCCAGATAGGTTTGAAACTTCAAATGTCGCACCCACGTTATCTATAAGTTCAGCCATTAAGCTTCACTCCAGTAATGCTAGTGATATTATTTTCCTGCATTGTGACCCCTATTATTCTGCTTGCAGCCTGAATCATGGGTTTCCGTAAAGAGACAACGATAAACTGAACTTTTGATCCTGATGATTTAATTCGCCTTGAAACTCTCTCCACATTCCAACCGTCCAGAAACATATCAATTTCATCAAAGGCATAAAAAGGAGCAGGGCGGTACTGCTGAATCGCAAAAATGAAAGCAAGAGCTGTTAGGCTTTTTTCTCCTCCTGACATGGATTCGATCCGCTGGAGAGTTTTTTCCTTGGGCTGGGCCCGGAGGGTCATACCTCCTGCAAAAGGATTAGTAGGGTCTTCAAGTAAGAGCTCACCCATGCCCTCGGAAAGCTCATGAAAGATATCTTTAAAATTGGCATTGATAATTGTATACGCTTCCATAAAAGAATCTCGCTTTAGCTGTTCGTACTGGTCTATACGTTCAAGTAGTTGCTTCCTTTCAGTAGAAAGGGTATCCCGCTTTTCCTGAAGATTCAAAAGCCTGAGTTCTACCTCTTCATACTCGTCAATTGCTCTCATGTTTATTGGCTCAAGTCTCATGAGAGCTTCTTCGATTGCTTGAATCCGCATATAAATGGTTTCGTAATTTGGAACTTCATCTGTTTCTTTTATGCCTCTCTTCTGGACTTCTTCAGTGAACTTTTTTTCTTGGTCAAGAAGTGCATTTTTAGTAGCTGTGAGCGTAAACATCTGCTGTTTTGCATTTTCAAGGGCATTTGCAGCAATGCTAACCCTGCGCTTCACAGTGCTGTGTTCTATCTTAACACTATCTCTTTCTGTTTGAAGCTCTATCAGCTTATCGGAAAGCTCAATTTCAAGAGTCTTCTTTTCATCTAGTTTTTCTTTGAGTTCCTTTATTTTTACCTTTAGAGAGTCAACTTTTTTAAGCTTTGAGTTTTTCTTTTCATCGAGATCCCCAATGAGTTCCTTTGCATCGGCAATTTTCTGTTCAACGTATTCTTTTTCAAGCTTCAGAGCATTCAGGTTAGCCTCAATATCCCAGATTTTACCTTCAAGCCTTCTGAGTTCCTGGTCAACGGACTCCAACTTTTTATTGATCTCAGGTAGAGGAGAATCAGCAAGTTTTGCCTCAAGTTCGAAAATCAGTGCTTCAATTTCAGCTGTAGCTTTTTGTTTTTCGCTTTTTTCTGCAATAATTTTGTCCATTTCAACCCGAAGTTCAGTCCTTGAGTTCTCGATTTCTTTAAGATCCGTTTGCTTAGTTTCCAGGAGTTCTCCAAGCTTGGCTCCTCTGCCTGCGATTTCCTCAAATTGGTATCCCTTTCGCGAAATAGTAACCTCAAAGTCCCTAATTTTCCGGCTCAATTCAAAAAGATGACTTTCAATGGTATCTTGTTTATTTATAGCTGCAATTCGGCTTGTATCTAAAGAATTTATTTCGTCTGCAAGCTCAAGAAGTTTATCTTTTTCCGCAGCCTCAAAAGTAATTCCAGATTTTGAAGAAAGGAAACCTCCTACCATTGCCCCGCTCTTTTCCAGGAGTTCCCCTTCAAGGGTAACCATTCTTGCCTTTCCCATGAGTTGACGAGCACTGGCTAAATTTTCCATCACAAGGGTATCCTGGAAAACATACCCGAAGGCAGGTTCAAAATGAGGATCGAATTCGAGAAGATCAATTGCATATCCTATTACACCATTTTCATAACTGAGATTTTCAAGACGTCTAGATTTTTTCATTTTGTTGAGTGGAAGAAAGGTAACTCTTCCTCCTTTTCTGCGCTTTAAGTATTCTATTGCTTCAGCAGCTTCGGCATCAGTGTCTACAACAATTGCTTGCATTCTATTTCCTGCGGCAATTTCCAGAGCTGTTGCATACCTCCTGTCCACTTTTCCCAGTTGGGCAATTGTACCATGAATTCCAAAAAGTTCCTCTTGAATAAAAGCTCCGATCACAATTTCAACAGCTTTGGAATAGCTTCCTCCTTGTTCAGATGCCCTGATCCTCGCTTCAGTAATTGCATATTCTTGCTGCAGGCTGTGAAGCTTGCTTTCGAGTTTCCTGATATCTTCCTTGATTCTGAAATGACTGGCCTCTATATCGTTATTATCTTTTATATGAAATTCCATATTTTTGGAAAGTTTTTCGATTTCATACTGGACAGAAAGTGTGTCGCTATCGGAACTAGAGACTGCTGCTTCTGCATCTAGGATCTGTTTTTCTATCTCCCTAAGTTCCGAAGATCTTCTCCTGAGAGTATCTAAAAGTCTGTCCTCAGTTCGGATGAGCTCATTCCTCTCATTCTTTATATTCTCAAGCTCCCTTCTGGCAGCCATAAGCTCGTCTCTTGTAACAGCAAACCTTGTATCCACATCAGCAATCCTGTTGTGGAGTATTATGCACTCTGTTTTGCGCTCGGAAAGCTCTGATGATATACTATCCTTTCTCAGGTTTTCAACTTCGATTTTTTCTTCAAGTTCTCTGATCTTGTTCTTGTTAGAATCGATATCTATAAAGGCTTTCCTACGTCGTGAGTCAGCTTCCTCAAGTTCAGCTTCCGAAAGTTCAATGCTATCTGTGGAACGCGAAATTTCTCCCTTGATCTCTTCTATTTCCCTCTTGACCTGGAGTTGTTCATCTTCTCCTTTTTTGTGGATTTCAAGAGAAATTTTTTCAAGAGTCTCTTCAAGAGCTTGAATTTCTTGTTTTCTCTCGTTTAGCAAAGCCTCCACTTTGTCAAGATGTTCTCCTTTTCTGGCAAGCTCGTTATTCACGTTATTCAGTTCGATCCTTGCATCCTTTAGTTTAGAAAGCAAAATGTAGCCTTCAAAGTTAACTTTTTCAGCCTTGAGTGCCTGGTATTTTAAGGCTTGATCCCGCTCTTCGGTCAATTTTCTCAGTTGAATTCTTACTTCCTCTAGAATTATATCAACACGTTCGATTTGCTGTCTGACAATTTCCAGTTCTCCAAGAGATTTTTGCTTGCGCTCTTCAAATTCCGTAACCCCTACAATTTCATCGATAATCTTTCGCCGTTCTACAGAGGTCATGGAGATAATCTGTGTGACATCCCCTTGCATTACCACATTATAACCTTCAGGAGTCACACCGGCTTTTGCGAGCTGAAAATGTATCTCTCCAAGGTTTACAGTTCTTCCATTGAAGTAAAAGTAGCTATAGTATCCGCTTTTAGTCCGCCGGACTTTTCTCGAGATCTCAACTTCATCAAGTTCCAGAGGTAGCTTGCGGTCGGAGTTGTCAAAACGAATAGTAACTTGGGCAAAATCAGGTTTTTTTGCTTCTTCACCGTTATAAATCAGATCAGTGAGTTTCTCGGCTCGAAGAGTCCTGGAACTTGAAAGTCCTAGTGCAAAGAGAATCCCATCTATTATGTTTGATTTTCCACTACCATTCGGGCCGGAAATTGTGGTAAAGTCGTTATAAAAGGAAATCTTTACTTTTTTTCCGAAGGATTTGAAATTAACGAATTCAATCTCTTTTATGTACACAGAATGCCTCTTTAATTCGCGTTTTTGAGGAAGTTTCTGTTTTTTAAGCCTCAATATACTCTGGAATTTTTCCGGCTGCAGATGATAAGTTCTGCGTCCTCTTTTTCCCTCGTTTCCACAGACTCTTCTACTAAATGCTTTTTTGAAGCCTTTTCAGCAATTATATATTCACACTTATAATCATCTGAAGGTCTGGCTCTTATAAAATCTACCTTTTCAGGGGTATTCTGCCTCATAGTGGATAGCTTTTGGGTAGATTGCTGTTTCAGAGGCTCCACTTTCATCGAAAGCTGTTGTTTTATATTGCCTTTATATAATCTTTTATCCCCGCTCTCGGCAATAATGTACTCACATTTTGGTTCAATTTTTTCTTTATCAAGCTCTTCCGGCTCTATCTCTTTAAGCTTTAACTGAACTTTTGCACTGGTGCCTGGTAGATGGGTAGAAGCTCCCTCAAAATCAATCATTCCATCTGTTGGAGTTTCTTTTTTAAATTCTGTTATGTGCCTTAGCTTTCTGGAAAGAGAAGAATGATCCAGAGGATCTTCAAGCGAAGGAAGGAATACAGGAGAAAGGGGTCCGGGAGTAACGCTTTTCAAATCCTCTAGTTTTTTAGTGAGATTTTCGATTTCAGTTCTCAGTTTTTTCATAATCATTTTTTGGTCAAGTAATTCCCGAACGAGACCGTCTTGAATTCCCACTAGTTCCCTTAGCCGTCGATCAGTTTCTACCAAATTATTTTTCTCGGAAGCATCCAATTCCATTTTCAAATCATTGAGGAGGGAAGCCTTGAGTGATGCAGGATTAGGTATTTCCATCAATTCAGTTCTGATGTTGGAAAGTATGGTATCCTTTAAGGATTCCTGATCTGAAACTTTTTCGATTTCGGCTTGCAGTTCGTTGAGAACCGAAACCTTTATAGATTTCTTGAGAGTCTCGAGCTCTTCACAGCTTATTGACATTCCCCTTTTTGGTATATTGTGCATGTCCCTCTGTCTAGTTCTCATAAAATACCTCATATCTGGTCCACATCTCTGATCGCCTGCAGTTTTTGTGCCAGCAGGGTATATCAGCATAATCATAGAGAATTTCTGTAAACTCCTAAATTTTGTTATTATGCTTATAAATGATCTATAAATGACTCGTGAAAATCAGAGGTCTATCTATATCCTCTATAGTAAATTGATTCTTTAAGACAAATTTAAATAATGTGTATAAATTACATGTGATCTTACTTTATATATATATGGTGATTGATAGTATTTTTTCATTCTCAAATTAAGGCCCTTTTCCTTATATTATAACTAAAAGTGATCCGAAGATCGTTCCATCTTATAGGGAATATCCTCAATCTAATTCTAAGTGTTACAACATACCCAACTCTTGTTATAATAGCTAAATTGCACAGTTAGAATCGCAAATTTTGTGAATTTCTTACACATTGATTTATTTTTGATTAAAATATCCGAATTTAGCGTAGATATCACATAAGTTGGATAAACGGCAATACTTTGAAAGATATACATCTGTTAATATATTTTAAAGAAGAAGGTTCTATATATAATTTACTCACCAAACATTTATAAAGCGTTGATATTTTTGCGATTCGCGTATCAGTATTTTATCTTTTCAGCCAGAAATCATTATTTTGTAAATAATAATTTATCAGACAAACCCATTGACACAAAATATTTTTTTTCCAAGAGAAGAGGAAAATGAAAAGCCTTTCATCTCGAAAAGTCGAATAGTTAGTCTTTTATTTGATTTAGTTCCATGGTTGTCAAAATCAAAGATCTGGAGATTTCTCATCAGCGAGAAATCATTTGCACATCGGATCTTCAAGCTTTGGGAATATACAAAAATGATGGATTCTCCTTTACTCATAGAGAAAACTAAAAAGTTCAGCTCGGATGACTTTCTCACATGATACATGGACAGGATTGAGTAAAATTATAGGATCTATGACTTTGTTTGTATTCTCTACAAGTTCAAGCATGCATAGGTTTTAAGGTAAAATATATACATCAATGAAATACGAAAAATAGAAACTTGTCTGTATAACCAGCAACTTTTCATCCTATTTTGTTTTACGGAATTTTTGGTACAATACCAGGATAGATTGTATTGCAAATTCGCTGTAAATTAAAAGTCAAATTTTTAAGTACTGTGCTTAATTTGATTCTAAGATGTGGAATTTTAGATCTAGAAAAAGAAAGATGAAATTAGTCTCATGGGTAATGATGCATGAGTAATAACCAAACTCATGAGCAGAAAGCCATAAATGAAATTGATAGAAAATTAAATGATTCTGGCTTGATAGTCCAGGAAAAGAATAGAATAGAGTGGAATGCTTCCAAAGGCATTGCAGTTAAATAGTATTTGATCGAGGTGGATATGGCTGATTATGTACTATTTGTAGATAAAAAGCCCTTTGGAATCGTTGAGGCGAAAAAGGATGAAGAAGGCCATCAATTAACCGTTGTTGAGGAACAATCCGTCAAGTACGCTACAAGTAAGCTAAAGTACCTGAATAATAATCCACTTCCTCTTGTGTACGAGAATACCTGGAAACTTACACGATTCACAGACCTGTGCGATCCGAAACCCAGATCAATACCTCTTTTTTCTTTTCACCGACCTGAAACTTCGGAGGAATATCTCAAAAAGAAACCTTTGAAGGATAGTGTAAGCAAAATAAGGAAACTAATCATCTCATAAATCACCGAACTTAGTTATTAAAGCACTAAAAGCATATGACAAAGCAATCGAAATTAAACCGATGATGCAGAAGTCCAGCACAAGAAAAATACTTTACTTAAACAGATCAAATAACTTCGATCTTATAGTTGTACATATAAACACGGGATAGGACACTGATAGGCTCAAGGTAAGGTTTTCTTCTCTAGAACAAGAAATATTAGATCCGGACGACTTCATAAATAATAAAAAATAATTATTAATATATATCTGTTTTTTGGCTGCGAAAAATCTTATGTTGGATTATTTTTTGTTTATAAACTATTTTTCACATAATTAATTTAGAATAACTAAGGAGATAATTATGAGTTGTAGCACCGTATCATACCCCACAGACCTAAAAGAGTGAGAAATAAACGGCACAATGGTGCAAGACAGCATAGTAGAATTGCTTAGAAGATGTTGATCTTATTTCAAACTAAATATACCTGGAATGATCTCTATTCGAAGTAATTGCATTTGGGTTTACAGCAAACACAACTATTCCAAGAAGTTCTCCTAACTTATTTCAAACATTCTAACAATTATCATTTCTACAGTAATGCTAATTTAGTATTGGATTTGTTTTATATATGCACCATCAAGATTTAATACATTTGATTATTTTGTTTCAAAATTTCCCTATCATCAATTTAGGCTTCTCCACTACCTAATTCAAATAATCTCTAGTTACTTAACTTGATTGCTTAAAGAACTAATTATATATTTGCTGTATTAATCAGTGTCTGCCCATTCGTCGGCGAAAGTACTCTCCGATCTATTTTATCTTTTACCTGGCTGATCAAATATCCAACTTGAGTATGTACTGCAAATGGATTTCCACACTTTGATCTCAGTCTATTCTATCCAGATTTGTTCTGCAGCGTTGAGTACAGCTATTAATTCATAGGATGATCCATCATTCAGATCACCAGAAGTACTATAGCTTGTACAAAAGTAATCATTTGATTGATTTTTTGCGTAAGAGTCTGTACAATTTTCTGCGTAGGAGTCAGTACATTGATTTTAACATTCGCTGATACTGTAGTATAGTTTGCAGAATCATCAGGTGTGCAAGAAACATCCAGTGTTTGTGTACCTACACTCAGTACAGTTTCTGATGGCGGAGTATAGGCAAATGTTCTCTGTACTGAAGCAGTTGCAAATTGGATGGTGGTTAATGGGGTTCCATAGACGATGTCAGCAGGGTTATTCCATGTAATATTAGGGATTGTCTTCGTTACATTGATTGAAACACTTGCGAATGTTGCAGTATAGTTTGTAGTATCGCTGGTGTGAAGGTAGTATTCAATGTATGCGTACCTACACTAAGTACGGTTCCTAAGGATGGATTATAGATAAATGTTTCAGGTACTGTGACTCCAGTTATTGGATCTGAAGCAGAAGCGTCTAGCTGAGTATCGCTCAATTTTGTTCCATAGATTATGTCAGCGGGGTTACTCCAGGTAATTATAGGAGTTGTCCGTGTTACATTGATCAAAGCAATTGCTGATGCTTGGATATAGTTAACATTATCAGTTGGTATTAAAGTAGCAGTCAATTGTTGCTGTTGACCTGCAATTAATATCGTTCATGCTCGTGGATTATAGACAAAGGTTCTAGGTACCGAACCACTAACATTCACTGATATCCAGGTGTTCCCTAGGTATTTCGAAAACATCAATCGAATCAGTATGGACTACCAATTGAGCTACCAGGTACTAGAAATCCATGGTAGTGATTTTGGTAACGCCCAAAATTCTTTATTTTGACTCATTTTTAGTTTCTAAAATCGATTTTGTAGTCTCGTATGTAAACCAAATTGCAAAGAAAAATAATATACCAAATAAAACTAAGTCAATTATAACACCTAATATAATAATAAATGAATCATTATTAATTTGCGGATGAAGATATAAACAGCCATATGCGATGCAGAATAAAGTCGGTCCACCAAAAGTCAACAAAATCAATATCAGAGAACCTACTTCTATCGCAAAAGAATCGTTGTTAAAACTCTTTCTAAACTCAGATTCCCATATCATAATCTTTGGCTTTGTTTCATTTTTTCCCAGTATTTTATGAACATGTGCCTCAATACATTTTCTGATATACGCTCCAATTTCCAAAATTCTAAGCCCACAATCAAAATACCATAATCCAAATAAGGAAGATTCTATTGGAATAAGCAACAAACTCGTTTTTATGGTTAGAATATTGGATAAACCAGCTGCGAGAATAGCACCTAGAAAAATAAAATGCAGCTGAACAAGATGATTTTGAAATCCAGTTCGATACCGAATTTCGGACTTTAATGCAGCATACTCTGTTAGAATAGTTTGTAGTTGAAGTTGCACTAGTTTTGAATAGTCCACTTTATGGGTTATATAATTACAATATATATATAATTTTGCTAACTTAGTTACTCCAAATCTGGACATGGTAATCTGTTAAGACAAAGTTGCTATAGAGATTTGAATATCAATATTAAAAACAACAAGAATGCAATTGAAGCTCCAGGAACAAAAAAACCCAAAGTCAGTGCTGGCAGTTTTTCTCAATGAGTACAATCAACGAATAGTAGTTCCAGTGGATATGATCGCCGAGGATACGGATGTTAAGCCGCTTGAATGTCTTCTGTTTATGAGAGATGTAAATAGTCTCAATTATTTTGAGCAAATGAAGGGGTGGGGTATACGTACCCTGGGATTCGATGATCTGAAAAAGGTGATACCATCGGCTTCGGCATCAAGAGCATATGGAAATCCCAATGCAACAATATTACAATTAGCTGTTTTGTATCAGGAGTTAATTTATAAGGTCTCGCCATTGTAAGAACAAAATTTAATTTTTTTTAAATAATGTATGTGACTATTTTATTTGGTATTTTCTTCTTTCTCATATACCTGAACCAGGGGTTCGACTACTAAGTCAAAAAATGAAATAAAGTGTGTATATTTAAGTCATTTTTATGAGTAGTATAGGAATTTACCCATGGGGTGAATTAAAAACCGAATATAGGGGCTGAGATCAAGTTATGTTTTGGATCAAAAGGAAAAAAGGGTTAGTAATCTAACATAGGTTAATAAAATAAAGTAAAATAAATTTGATTTTGAAATTCAATTATATCATAACAAATATTATATATTTTAAGTTATAGCTCGTTCATGCTTCACATATGATATAATATTTGATTCCAGATTTTTTTGCACTTTAATTGTTTGAAAACGGTTGACTGTTAAAGATAAGAAATTAGATTCTTTTTAACCGATTCAAGGTAATTTTAAGGATTCGATACAATAATCACAGGGAAGTAAAGAAAAAAATTTATTTTGAAGACTTAGAATTGATCGAATTTTGAAGGAGAAGGAAAAGCACAACATTGCTTGAACTAGTTCATGTAGTTTAACTATACAGGACAATAAAATATCTAAAGGGGAGTGTATACAATTGTCTGAAAATTACAGGTTAGGCTCACAGGATCAGCGGAATTATTGAGCGGAGTTATTTTGTGAATTTTTTCCAACTTCATTGCTCATACTAACTTAATATAATTTATAATAGATAACCAATATAGGTATTTATGTTAATTTTCAATGGACAAACTAACACAAACAAAGGCATTTATTTTTTACTCAACTGTCATATTTAAGTTTTGAAGCTGAGAGAATAGAGGTTACCATATGATCTACAATTGAAGTGAAAATATGATTCAAAAGGAATAATCTGGAGATAGATTCTTCAAAATATATTTTATCCGCCATATTATATAGACCTCTCGAGTTCTTATTCTTTTGTAGAGAATTTTACATCTCCTTTTTCGATAAGGAGTTTAAGGTCTTCCAGGCTCAAACGAGCATTTTTCTGGAGCTTTTCACGAGCATCGCTATGTTTCTGGTTTACTTTGTGCTCATCTTTAGTGAGCTGCAAGTCTTTCAACCTATCAAGATATAGGGAGATTTCATCTCGACTGCTAGCAATATTATTTTTAAGTGGGTCAATTTTTTCCTTGATTTTATTTATATTTGTGATATTTTCCGCAAGATGGGCGTGGTACATATTTGCCTCTTTTCGGATTTCGTCCGCGGACTTGAAATTTTCGAGCATTTCTAAGTGGCAGACCTGAGATTCGTCAGAGAGTGCCTGGATTTTTTCATGGAACTCATCCCCTTCTTTATGGATCCCCTTAGACTCTCTATAACTGTCTTGAATTTGTGAGTGCAATTCATTTGCCTTTTTTGCAGCATCAAGGCGTTTGCTGAGGTCATTCAATTTCTGGAATATCTTAATTTCCACTACAAGAAGAAGCTCTTTATTAAGGAAAGTATCGAGCTCAGCTTCATAAACCTTTGCGATAGATTCCATGCTTCCATGGGAAAATTTATTGCACTCATCCCGTTGTTCTTTGAGTCCCGCAATTCCTGAAAACAATTCTTGTGTCTTCGAGTTTACGCCACTCCTTTTTTCCTTGTACTTACCAATTGCCCTGTTAATCTCGTCCCGTCTACGTCTCAGTTCCTGCGCTTTTGCAACCTTTTCTTTTACCTGCTGGTTCAAAAAGTCTCTCTTTTCCTTCAGTTCGTCTACATCAGTTCTATTTATTTTCAGTTCTTTAAATATCGAAGCTAACTGACGTTCGCCTTTCTCTATACTGCTTCTGATTTCGTTTACCTTTAACTTCAGCTCCCGTTCGCTAAGGTTTGAAAGGTCGGCCGTTGCAATTCCTGTGGTTGAAACGTCGTTGTCCATGTACTACCACTCACATGTTTTCTAAAAATGGTTATTTTTTCAATTTTTCCCAGTAATCCAGGGCTTCATCATGATTTTTTATGTTGCTATTGAGCCATTTGTGCCGAGATTTACTTTCAGAAATCTCTTCATTTTTGCTGCTATCATCTTCTTCAAACTGTTTTTCAGATTCTACTATTCCTTTTAGTTCAAGATTTGAATTCCTGGCTTCATCTAATCTGACCTGGATTTGTAGAAGAAGATTTTCTTCAAGCTCAGTTACCCGAAAAGTTTCACGCAGATTTTCTAGAAATGAGTCTTTAAATTTCTGTTCCTCTTCAGGTTCTATCTGGCCTTTGAGTTTTTTAATATCTTCCTTGAGTTTATTGGAAGTTATCTGGTTGAGTTTCGGGAAAAGCTCCCTTCCAAGCAATGCTTCTGCTTGATGGTAAAACTGTTGCCGTTTCTCCTTTAAGATTTCTTTTCTTTCCATAAACTTGATTATGGAATCCTTTAAATTTTTAGCGTCCTCTTCGATCTGGTTCAATCTACTGTTTAGTTCTTCGAATTCCGTTCTATCATCTTCTAGAAACCTTCTGTGTTTTTCCACAACTGCTGATATCAGCTCCTCTTCTGTTAGCACTCTGATCCCAATTTTTTCGGTTTTTTCATTCACGGTATCACAATCTGTAATTTCTATTCTATAACGAAGTTAGTATCTTCCGATCTATATCCAGCCTGGAAAACTAAACCAACTGATTTCTGCCGAATTTTAGCCTTCAAGGATCTTTCCGACAGTATCGTTATCAAATCCTGAAGATCTGTGCATGAGGTATATAATCGATCATTATCACGGAATCTGGATCAATAAATCCGTACTTTATGGCGCACTTGATCGTTTTTTCTCCAAAGAGATTTACGGTCGTGGCTTCACGAAGGGATTTCTGAAGTTCTTCCTCTGAGACATATGCCCCTCCATAAAAAGCCTTACTAATCTCTACTACAGAGTTGCCATGTTTCAGTTTTTTTCCAAGCACTTCCTTATCGCAGGCTGCAATAAGAACATGCTCTCCATTTTTATAGATCTTTAGATACATATTCTACATCCCAGTAGTATTTTATTTCTTTTTAGTATTTACAGCTTAACCGTGTTCACATAGTTGCTATGTGTGGTATTTTTCTCTGGGGTTTTGGGAAGATATTTTTGACTTAGTTTTTGGAGTTTCAACCAATCTAAAAATCAATTGACGAGTCTTATATGTTTTTGATCTGGGGAAAGAATGTCTCCTCCCTGTTTCATTTTCTTGATATACTCTTCTGCATGAGTTCTATCAATTCCATGCTTGCTTTCAGCTTCTGTATACACTTCTTCCAATGGAGCTCCTTCTTTTCCGGGATATCTCTCACTTACCCTTTTAATTATGTCTCTAAGCGATTTTATCTTGTTCCTCTGGCTCATGCTTGTGCCAGATGCGATTATATCTGCATCAAGAGCTCCTGTATCTGGGTCAATACCTACGTTTTTCAAACAATTCATAACGATTTTGATAGTTCTTTCTGCATCCTCAATAGTGACTTTATTGCTCAGGCGGACTCTTGCGCTAGCTTCCGATAGACGGACAAGGGCTTCAAGCTGTCTGGCTGTTACAGGTACTGGTGTATCTTTGCCTTCTCCTGTTTTCCGAAGATCTGTATAAAATTTCATTAGGCGATCACGTGCGTTGCCCTCCATCACCGGGAAAACATTTTTACGAGCATATGCAACATATTTTTGCATGATTTCAGGATCTATGATAGGCTCGATAACTTCCATTTCGGCTTCGACAAAATCTTCCGTAATATTGGAACCAGGAAGTTTTTGACGCTGCTCGAAAAGTTCTCCTGCATAATGAGACTGAAGAATATGGTTTGCAATCCTGCTGTCCAGTGCATGGTTCGGGGTATCGAGCAAAACAAATATCAGATCAAAACGAGAGAGCAGAGCTGGAGGCATGTTTATTTGTTCTGCAAGGCCTTCATAACGGTCAAAACGTCCATATTTTGGATTCGCAGCTCCTAGAAGAGCGCAGCGAGACTTCAGAGTGGCAATGATCCCAGCTTTGGCTATGCTTATAGTCTGCTGCTCCATTGCCTCGTGCAGAGCGCTCTTATCCTCTGACTTCATTTTGTCCATTTCATCAACTGCAGCAACTCCCATATCCGCCATGACAAGGGCTCCACCTTCGATTGTCCATCTTCCGTCATTCAGGTCATCTTTTACAGCAGCTGCAGTCAATCCACTTGCAGATGCACTCCTTCCTGAAGTAAACACTCCCCTTGGGGAGAGTTTGACAACATATCGTAGGAGCTGGCTTTTTGCAATTCCAGGGTCTCCTACAAGCATTACATGAATATCTCCTCTTATCCTGGAACCATCGGGAAGATTTTTCACCACGCCTGAAAATAATTGCAGAGAAAGGGCTTCTTTTACGTCCTCATACCCATAGATTGAAGGTGCAACAGAACTAACAATTTTGGCGTAGATTGCAGGGTCACTGGAAAGTTCAAGAATCTTTACTTCGTCTTCTGCAGTTATTTCAAGTTCATCATAATCCCTATCCAGGCGTTCGATAGAACTTGCTTGGAGTACAAGGTCATAGAAGGTAGATTTTCCATCTTTTAAAGTACGTTGGACAGATTTCAAGATCCCATTAATTATGACCCTATCCCCAGGAGTGACATTTCCTGTTAGATCGTCATCAGAATCAACTTCCAGACTTTGAGGCTGAGACCCTCCTTTGAGATTTTCGGGTGATTCCTGAATCTGGAGTTTCTGGGCATCGATAAAAGTAGATTCCTCTATTATAACTTTAAACGGTCCTTTCTTTCCGCATGTTTCATCTTCACAGCCTGCAAAGGGCTCCTCAAATTTGAAGCTGCTTTGCTCCACAATGGTCAGATGCCCACACCTGAGACACTGGAAAGCAGCTTTCATAATCCTCGGCCTTACCTCAGTAGCTTTCCTGATCATGCCTTCAATAGCAACAAAGCGCGAAAGATGTTTACTTCTTAAATTTCTTATAGGTATCCGATTAGGGATTTTTATTATCCTTACATGAGCTTGTTCAAGATTTTTTTCTACAGGAAGGTCTATTTCTTTCAATGCAACCTCAGCAGCTTTTAGAAGTTCTCCAGGATGCTCAAGAAACTCTTTTGAAAGCTCTCTGTCAAATTTCTCTATATCTGTAAAATCCACACCAAGGCTTCTCTGGTCAGGATACTCGTTTGCAAGCTGAAGAATTTCATTCCAATAATAGTCCTTAAAAAATCTTTTTAGCTTTTCTTCCCACTTGCTTTCTGTTTCAGTCATATTATTCTCGGAACTATTTTGACTTTTATGTAAAACTCTCATTTTTCTTCAAACTAGTTTTGCACAAAATGATTCAAAAAATTAAAAAAACGATAATAAAATCCAATGTAAGAACATGCTTATTCTCATATGAACTTTTCCATGTTTTACGGATTTTCTATTCCTGGCTTTCAGATTCTTTTATTGAGCATCCATTTTTCTCTCTATTTTCCTTATTATACCCCTCAAAGTTTGAACTTCCCGCGGAGTCAGGCCAGATCTTCCGAATATTCTCCGTAGCATAAGAGAAGTTTTGTCTTTTTTGTGAAGAGGATAGTTTATTTTCTCCAACAGTTCTTCCAAATGCCCATACAGAAGCTGCAGGTCAAACCCATCTGCAAGCGGATTGTTTCCTCCTCCAAGCTCCGAAAGTTCGTAAAGTACAACTGCAACTGCATGGGAAAGATTCATTATAGGATATATTTCAGATGTTGGAACCGTAATGAGCATATCAAAATTTTTGAGTTCATCGTTTCGGAAGCCATTGTTTTCTCTCCCAAATATAATGGAAGCAGTCCCTCTATACTCTTTGAGTTTCTCTTTAAGTTCTCTGGATGTATAAAGCGGAAGACGACTGTGTTCTCCTGCCTTAAAGCTAGAAACTCCCGTGGTTCCTATCAGCAGGTTTGAACCTTTTACGGCATCATCAAAACTTGAGGTAATCCATGCACCTTCAAGGATGTCTCTTGCATGAGATGCCATTGCTCTTGCTTCTCCCTCGAGTTTGCAGGGATTTACCAGCACAAGGGTAGTATATCCAAAGTTCTTCATTGCTCTTGCAACAGACCCGATATTTCCCTGGTATATGGGTTCTACAAGCACTACACGGATCTCAAGTGACAAATATATCAATCCTTTTTTTAAAATCAGTTATTAAAGGAGATTTCATCTCCATCAAGACAGTCACAAACATTTTGTACCTCAGGTATTAAAACAAATCTTTCAACAAAACACCGTCTTCTTAATTTTTTTTATATGGAATAAACCCTCGGACTTTTTGGACAAACAGCGTTGTATTTCCCATAGTTTGTACACTTTTTCCTATCAATAAGAATTTTAGTCGCTTATTTTTATCGGTTGATATTTGAGAAGACCTAAATATCTTTAGATTTCTTAATTTTTACTTTGACTCCACAATATTCCTTTCTCTAGAAAGTATATTTTTGAATTTAACTTTTCGTTCATCCTCATAAGCTAATCCACTATTCTCTTCACGAAAGTTAAAATGAGTGCATTAGAGCTTCATATGACTAATCAACCACTTTATTTTTTTGAAAATTTAATTATCTTTCTCAAGACCCTATTATTATCTTGTCTGTATGTTAAGTTTGCTTTATTTAAGTACTGGCATATTGAGAAAATAGGCGGTCTTTTGTGTAAATCTGCGAAAATTGGATTAAATGATTGATAAAACAATAAATATATTATATACAAACAAATAATACTTTTACTGCCTGCTTTGGACTATACATTTGATATGTGAAATGCAGATTTAAGTTTTCGAACCTCAATTGCTTAATTGTATCATTTTATAGCATTAATACAAAATCTCGGCATGAGTAGGACTACAAAAATGGAAAGCATCCCACTAGCTTTCGGGAATATGGTAATTGAGCTTGAAATTCCTGAAAGGAATCTCTTCAGCATTATATTGCCTTCAGAACCTGAAAAAAGAGAAGAAACAGCTTTTTTGATCAAAAAAGCGCTTGAAAATCCCATAAAAAGCAGGCGCCTTTCGGAGATTGTTGACCCTAATACCAGAATCGCAATCCTCGTCAGCGATGTAACAAGGCCAACTCCGACTGCGAAAATTCTTCCTCCTCTGCTTGAAGAGCTTTATAGGGGTGGAGCCAAGGACAAGAACATAAGCATTGTCTTTGCTCTCGGGCTCCATCGCAAGCAGACTGAAGAGGAGTCAAAAAAACTTGTCGGAGAGGAAATATATACAAAAATAGTGTGTATCCAGCATGACACTCGCCGATGCCAACGTATTGGCGTGACTTCACGTGGAACCCCTGTAGAAATATTTGAAGGCGTTATAGATGCGGATATTATTGTAGGAACTGGAAATATTGAATTTCATTATTATGCAGGGTACAGCGGGGGGGCAAAGTCAGTACTTCCGGGTATAAGTTCGCAAGAATCCGTGATCACAAATCACAAAATGATGTTTGACGAAAACTCTATTTCTGGGAGAGTTGACGGTGCTGTCAGGCAAGATATGGAAGAAGCCGCAAAAATATCTGGCCTTGACTTTATCCTGAATGTGGTGCTTGATAGCAAAAAAGAGATAGTTGCTGCAGTTGCTGGGGATTTTGTCGAGGCCCACAGAAAAGGAACTGAATGTGTGGATTCCATGTACAAGGTACCTGTGGAACCTGCTGACGCAGTTATAGTTTCTTGTGGTGGATTTCCGAAGGATGTCAACCTTTTTCAGGCAACTAAGGCTCTTGATAACGCAACAAAGGCTGTAAAGGAGGGTAGTTTCATTATTCTTGTGGCTGAATGCGCAGAGGGCATCGGAAACTATGTATATGAATGCTGGAATAACGAATGTAAGAGCCCTGAGGATGCAATCGAGCGTTTTAAACATTGTTTTGAGTTCGGAGGGCATAAGAGTGCAATTGTTGCAAAAATTTCAAAAAAATTCAAAATTTACCTGGTATCAAAACTCCATAAGGAACAAACTAGAAATGCGTTCTTTACTCCGATGCCAAACTTGAAAGAAGCTCTTTCTGTAGTACTTTTCGAAAAACCTGATGCAAAGATTCATCTGATGCCTTACGGGGGACAGACGCTGCCATTCAGAAAAAATATCAATTGATAAGCTCCCTTAAGCTTATTTTTAAGTTTTGAATTTAGATTTTTTGAAACAATAAGGGTTATATTTAAAAACAATCATGATATTCTTTGAATAACATATCTAAATTATTTTTTACAAAAATTGTTTAATTTGTTAACAAATATATATGTACTCATATGTCTAAAATAAATTTCATATCTCTAAATATTTCTCTTGATCAACTAGATTGGTACACAAGGATAGAGCAGAGTACTAAAGAGGATTTCGATAAACTTCTGATTTGTAAGGGTCATAGATATACAATTTATGAGCATATGATAAAAGTTCTTTCAACTACTGTTCATAGAGTGAATCTGAAGATTTTATACACTTTTTTGTTATAATCTCTATCAGTTAATTACATTGAAAATAAAAGGGGTATTTTTAGGATAGCTGAAACAATCTTAAACGCAAAGAATAATGAACAAGAACAAAATAGACTCAACGACAGAAATTCGTGGGAAAAATTTGGACATTATTTCCGCGAAAAAAGAAATCAGATGTAAATCGGAATCCTCTATATTTAGAGCCTGCTATAATATAGAATAACAATGAGAACAAAAAAAGAATAAAAAGATTGGAAAAAGGGGTTCCGTTGCAAAAAATCTTTTTTAAGGATATAATAAAACAAAAAGAAAACCAAAGATAGTAATATGGGTTCCGTTGCAAAAAATCTTTTTTAAGGATATAATAAAACAAAAAGAAAACCACAGATAGTAATATGCTATCTAATTCCTTTAAATGGAAGCATTATGAAGGAGAAATTATCCTATTGAATGTAAGATGGTACTTAAAATATCCATTGAGCTATAGAAATTTAAAGGAAATGATGAT